>Ga0307514_10001102_pt1 | contig 37754 bp, 39 predicted proteins | sample 16_EM_MG_FD_203088 | JGI IMG/M metagenome (GOLD analysis project Ga0307514, IMG submission 203088) | Populus trichocarpa ectomycorrhiza microbial communities from riparian zone in the Pacific Northwest, United States - 16_EM | ecosystem: Host-associated > Plants > Roots > Unclassified | place... | reverse complement strand
GGATGAGGAGGAAGAAGCATCGCAAGCCGATGATGGATCAACGCAGAATGTGGAGGACTGAGGGCATAGTACTAGAGAGTGTGAAGATTGGACAGTATATTTCAGACATGTAAAATACGATAATGGTGAAGCAAATCCAACGGCAAGCGATGTATCCGAAGCGAAAACTGTATTGCAATAAGTGACAAATCTCAAAGCTAAACATAAATGAGAGTGCGGCATGTGGCTATCGGCCAAAGAAAGGCATAAACATCGCCAGGCTTTGTGTAAACGGCTACTGCATAACTGCAACCCCTGCGAAGAGTGTAGCATACGTGTCGTTCTGATGGTGCTTATACGTCACCACATTCCGGACGCAAAGTAAAGGAAGCCTGACGCCGGAGCGGCGAGCGTAATATACAACGCGACGCATCGCAAGAATAAGAGGCATGGTATAATAGCCGCCGCAAGGGAGGTATGCAACGCGACCCGTCGCTTGGGCGACGGGTCGCGTCTAATTCTCCATCAGAGGGTACGAGGTTCCGCCAGAGCCGTCAGAGCCTTCCGGAACACCCGGGTGTTTCAGACGGAAACTAGAGTTGTTGCTGATGGGCGATGGTGATGATAGCGATGGTGATGATGGCGATAATGATGGTGTCGGTGATGGTGAGTACCAGAAGCACTTAGACAAGTAGGTTGGCTATGTCAACGTTAGCATCAAAGCTTCCACAGGCTTAGAGCCTTCTAGTAGCCAAAGCTTCCACAAGCTCAGGGCTTTCCATTGGCCAAAAGCTTCCCATGGAAAACTGAACTCCTCCTGAATATGCTCCTCCATGCTCAATATAGAGACTATTTGAGTTGCAGCTGCGAGGTGGAGGCATGTGGCTGGTGGCGGGTGGTGGCTGGCCGAAATCTTCATGTCAGTCATTATCATAGTCTGAACCTTATCATTACCGCGCCCACCGAGACGAAATCTCACGATGCTTCACGGCCATGATCTTGACAATTGCAGCCTTGGATTCTGTAGGAATGGTAGACAATTGGGTCTTACGGAGAGCAGATCTCCGACTCAGATTTTCAAGCAAAATCTGCTGCCCACTTCCCATTGATTGTGGGCGTATGTGTGTGCATTCAGTCTGGGGCTGATGGTGATGATGGCGATGGTAATGGCGATGATGATGATGATGATGTTAGCGATGGTGTTGGTGTTGGTGATGGTGATTAAAGTACTAGAAGCACTTAGACAAGTAGGTTGGCTACATCAACGTCAGCATCGAAGCTTCCACAGACTTAGAGCTTTCTATTAGCCAAAGCTTCTACAAACTCAGAATTTTCCATAGGCAAAAAGCTTCCCATGGAAAACTCTACTCCTCCTGATGCGAGGCTCTCTCAAGAAGGCTCTCAAGCAGGCTTTCAAAGAGGCGTTCAGGCAGGCTCTCAGGCAGGCTCTCAAGCGGACTCTCAGCGATAGTGTACAGTACCAGTATAGCCACGAAGACTGCAGGCAGTGAAGACTGGATCGGTCCATCTCCAGCCTCCAACCGTATATAGTTCCATAGGCCCACGCACACATCTCGATGAATCGACTATACATGACTATAGGCTGCGCGTTGTACAGGGGTCCACGGGAAGCTTGCTATGAGCTACCCATGTGTGCGTGTGCGCGTAGCGCAGTTTATAGTCGATTTGCACTTTGGCCAATGTAATATCTCGCCGCAATCAACTTCCGGGAATTCATCGCTGCTTCGTTACCCCCCCATGTGATACACATTTGGAATTTCAGATTTTCATAAAGAGCCTAGAAAACAAGTCGAGCGCATATGAAGTAGATTTTGAGTTTTGGACAACAACCCCTGCTTGCATACAGAGAGTACAGTCATTGGCTTCTCAATTGTATGCTTCTCGCTGTGGTACTCATTTTCTTGTATCTTACCTGCATGTTGCATGTGCAGCAACATAGACAGAGCAATCTAGCACTCAAAGAGAATGCTACAGCAAAAGCATCCCAACCCACACATTTGCACTTTTTGGTAAGCTACAGCGTACAATTTAAATAGTCTAGCGCATACCTAAAGCGCACTACATAACTGTGTTGATCTTGAAACTATGTAAAGGCTCTATTTTGGTGACAACCTCTCTACAATTGCAGCTCACTAGAAGACTAACATACTGGTGCACTTTAGGTATGTGCTGGACTACCTCCATTGGGCACTGTAGTTCACTAAAAAGCACAGCTGTGTAGGTTAGGACACTCTTGCTGTAGCATTCTATATGAGTGCTAGATGGCTCATTCTATCTGACTGCGTAAGCAAGATACAATTTAATGGGTACCACAGCGAGAAGCATACAGTTGAGAAGCCAATGGCTGTACTCTCTGCATGCAAGCAGGGGTTGTTGTTAAAAACTCGAAAATTTTCTTAGCAGTGCAGTTGACTTATTTTCCAGGCTCTATATACAATTATACAGAATCATGCATCACATCACATGCTGTACTCCATAGTACTCATCCATCATATACTTCATCGGGCCAAATATACTTGAGCCTGAACCGAGGCCAGTTCCTCAGGGTAGGAACGTGGCTCACAGTGCATTCAGGTGATGTCTTCTAATTACGTTACCCTTGTTACTTACCACACCACCCAACCAAGAGTCATTTACCAACTCTTCCCTGCAATCTGCATCGGCTCGATTGCTGATTACGCTACATTCCCCAACCAATCACACTATAATAGGCAATCAATTCGTTCGCTGTATCCGAGACAATGACCTTGCCTCGAATCAGGCTCTCAGTTGTATATGTGTACACTAAGATGCAAATGGAAGTGACAAAAAGGAAACAGTGTGGTGAGGGAATGAAGTTGTGAGAGAGCCTGGAGACCTCACTCTATACAAACTTCCGAGGTTAACCCGGTTAAAATTTCAACACCATGGGTTTGAGTTGGGTTTGCATGGAAAGAAGAGTTCAAGGGAAAAGAAATCAACTTTATATGGGGCACTAAGCAAATTGGACAAATTTGTAGTGTAAATTGATTAAAAGTGACTGCGTTAAACTGATAATGATCCAGATCAGATTCAAGTTAAGGCTGCAGTGAGTGCAAATATGGTGGATTTTTTTAAAAAACACTTGCCATTGACTCAGGTAGCTGTAAACTAATACCCTCCAAAAGATCAGCTCCCTGGAGGTGATTTCAGTTTTTGGTGGAGTCATGTGGTTAGGCCCTTTTACATTACTTTGTTTGTGATCTCAGTTTGGATCAGGCATACCATTTCAGTAGCCAAAAAATCACCTGGGATCTAGTGCCAGGGCTACTGTTAGCAACAGTTCTGGACCATCGCTTAGGGTCCAGGTCCTGGTTATAACATCAGTAAAATGTAATTCAGTCCAGAAGCAACACGCAATCCTCCCAGACACTCCGGGTGACCTCACCAGTGCTTCTAAGTACTTTAAGGTGCTTCCAGACCCCCTTGGTGCTAAGCAAAGTGCTCTCAGACTCTGCAAGTGCATTTTCAGGTGCTTCTGAAAGCACCTACAGTTATGGAGGCGCATTCAGAATGCCACGAAATATGACTTATAGGATAGTTAAATTTTGGAGCTCCTGAGACTTCTGCACAGATCTGCCGGAGACTTCGAGAGACTTCACACTGCTGCGCTACTCTGTGGGAGACTTCAAGAGCAGCCGAGACCACTGCCCAGCACTGCAGAAGACTTGGTGCCATATTCTCACAGCAGTGGTTCTTACATAACTTCCAAAGATGTGTATATGCCCTTATCGCCAGTCAAATCGCAACTTTCAGTATGAATGACAAGTTCTCAATGACTACTCATGCATCCTTATCCTCCGGAGGTGGTGCCTTCACCTCCGGCAGCGGGCTAAGTAAGTTCTCTGGACCTTCCAAATCCAGGGGACACCTCAGTTATATTGACTGAAGGATCAAATTGTTGTCAACAAATATAATCGTAAGCAAGTGCCGATACTGGAAAATTTACCCCGGAACTTCTGCAAGGATGAGGGAAATATCCAAATCCGTGGGCTGCGATCCCCCAGACAAACTGGCTTCTTTGTCAAAAACGAGCATCTTCCAATGTACAACTTTCCACTTATAGAATACATATATTGAAATGATAGATATGACCCTAATATACCCACCGCCGGTAGGAGGGGCATTGGTGGGATGTGCGCCACCCAAAGTATCCTACTCGATGTTCTGGTGGCCAACTTCCAGTCCTTCAGCAGCTGTGATTCCACTGCCCATATGTTTCGCTGCACAGACGACCAATTGTTCTGCAATGCAGAGCCTCGAACAACTTTGTGTGGTTCTGGGTAGATTAGCCGCCAAATTGTGATGCAGGGGACTTACTTCCAGCACAACTTGTGAGGATTCTACGGCTACAGGATGGCCTACACCGGCCAAAATGACCTTACACGACGCGTAACTCATAGGGAAGCTGTTTCTGGGACAGTAATCCATGGCATATTTGACGCGTGGCACTATGAGGTCCTATGGACCTGTGGGTTGATTAGATTACTATGATACGCATGCAATTATGTGCACTCGATACTATACATCATGCTGCAATCAACAAAACTGCCAAATGCACTTCATTGCACACTCCTAAGCTCACAAGACGCTCACAAGCACACTCCCGAGCACGCTCTCAAATACACTCCCAGCCTGCTTGACTATACGCTCCCAAGTAAGCTCACAAAACGCTCTCAAGCACACTCCCGAGTACACTCTCAAATACACTCCCAATTGCACTCGATGGCACACTCCCAGCCTGCTTGACTGTACGCTCCCAAGTAAGCTCGCAATACGCTCTCAAGCACACTCCCGAGTACGCTCCCAAGTATACTCTCCAGAGGCAAGACACTCCCAATCTCACTTGACTATATGCTCTCATGTATGCTCCTGGGTGCTCGATCCAGAAACTTGCTGAGTTGGAGGCGCCAGCCACCGGGAGGCGGGAGGCGGGTGGTGGTGGCCGAAATTATGACGTCAGTCGATATCATAGTCTGAACCTTATTTTTAGCGCGGCCACCACGACGAGATCTCACGATGCCTCATGGTCATGGTGTTGACAATTGCCGATTTACATTCTGCAGGAAAGTTAGACAATTGGATCATGGGGAGAGCAGATCTCCGACTCAGATTTTCCAGCAGAATCAGATGCCCACTTCCCACCAATTTTGGGCGTATGTGTGCGCATTCAGTCCTGGGCTGATGGTGATGATGGTGATGGTGATGATGGCGATGGTGATGGTGTCGGTGATGGTGATCATAGTACCAGAAGCACTTAGACAAGTAGGTTGGCTACGTCAATGTTAGCATCAAAGCTTCCTCAGACTTAGAGCCTTCTATTAGCCATAGCTTCCACAGACGAAGAACCTTCTATTAGCCAAAGCTTCCACAAACTCAGAGTTTGCCATCGGCCAAACGCTTCCCGTGGAGAACTTTACTCCTCCCAAATATGCTCCTGCATGCTCGATCTAGAGACTTGTTGAGTTGCAGCCGCAAGGCACCAGAAGGTATGTGGCAGGTGGCGGGTGGCGGCCGGCCAAAATCTTGACGTCAGTCGATATCATAGTCTGAACCTGTTGAGATCAATCGAGTACGAATAGAGATATTGAATTGACTATCGTACAAAAGTGATTGTCTAAAGAGCAAAGAGAGAGAAAGACAGGTAAATATATATAGGAAAGGAGAGAGCAGACTCGGCTTTGCCAAGTATCACATCAGGAAACCGATGCCGGGCATTACTGCCAGGGCTAGACTGACTCTTCAGTATGGGTGCCGCAAGCTACCGGCCTCATGCCCGCAGCTTTAGGCCGAAAGCCACACAAGCCATCGGGCCAAATCCCTTGCCAACAGAACCTTATTTTTAGCGTAGCCACCGAGACAAGATCTCACGATCACTCACGGCCATGGTGTTGACAATTGCAGCCTTCGATTCTGCAGGAAAGGTAGACAATTGGATATTGGGGAGAGCAGATCTCCGACTCAGATTTTCCAGCAGAATCAGCTGCCCGCTTCCCATCGATTGTGGGCGTATGTGTGCACATTTGGTCTGGGGCTGATGGTGATGATGGCGATGGTGATGGCGATGATGCTAGCGATGGCGATGGTGTTGGTGATGGTAATTACAGTACTAGAAGCACTTAGACAAGTAGGTTGGCTACGTCAATGTCAGCATCAAAGCTTCCACAGACTTAGAGCCTTCTATTAGTCAAGGCTTCCACAAACTCCGAGTTGTCCATCGGCCAAAAGCTTCCCGTGGAAAACTCTACTCCTCCCGATTCGAGGCTCTCTCCAGAAGGCTCTCAAGCAGGCTCCCAACCAGGCTCCCAACCAGGCGCTCAAGTGGACTCTCAGCGATAGTGTACAGTACCGGTATAGCAGCGAAGACTGCAGGCAGTGAAGACTGGTATAGGTCCATCTCCGGCCGCCAGCTGTATATAGTTCCATAGGTCCACGCGCACATCTCTATGAATCGACTATAGATGACTATAGGCTGCGCATCGCGCAGGGGTCCACGGGAAGCTTGCCATGAGCTGCGCGTGTGCACGTGTGCACATAGCGCAGTCTATAGTCGATTTGCACTTTTGCCGATGTATGGAAGAGATGCGTTGTTCTTTTGCGGGAGCTCCAGCTTGTAAACCAAGGCATTTGTCTAGTACCTTCCAATGGGCTTCTTAGAGTCACCGGCAAAGTTTTCCATTAGAACAAAGCCGACCTTGTCATAGTTATTATCAAGTGTGTATGGGTGGCCGACCACCTGATTCGCATCCCCGGTACCAGATACTACTATGTCAATAATATTATCGACCTAGTCATGTTCAATTGTTTTGGACCCAAACCACCACAAGCTGAAGGTGACATGCAGACTGACGACAATGCTGCTAGGCCAGAGGAATACCGCATGAAACAAATTGCCAGTGTTGACGAGGACAAAGAGGATGAAGCAGAAAAGGACAAGGAGGACAACGAGGAGGACAACAGTGAAGAGTATGAAAAGGTACAGTCTCCACAGGGCATCAGGTGTTCTATAGCTCCGACCCTCCCACGTTTCATGGCTCCATCTGTATAAATCCTACCAGCAGTAACAGTAACAGGCATCCAACTCAACCACGATTCATAGCTCGATATGTAGAAAATACTTGACCAGAGGCATCAGTCCTGGCTCTTCTGCGATCCATAGCTCAATATGTAGAAAATACTTGACCAGAGGCATCATTCCTCCGGCCCTCCCATGTTCCATAGCATTACATGTCAAGAAAAACTGGCCCCGGGCATCAGGCCTCTGGCTCTCCCGTGTCTCATGGAATCTAGCGCAATTTCTAGTCATCATGTACAATTGATACGATATTGTCCGTGTCCACACACAAGTCCATAGGACTTCATAGTGCCACTCATCAAATATACTATGGATTACAGGCCCACAAGCAGCTTCTCTATGAGTTACGCGTTGCGTAAGGTCATTTTTCCCGGTGCAGGGCCTGGCTCCAGATGTGCCGTCCGTTGAATGGCGGCTTGTGAATCGCTAAAGACCGCCACCGTCTTCACCCCATGTCGTTGCAGTGTTTCTCTCTTCTCGAGCGTCACCTTGAGCGCGAGTTCGATCGCCCACAGTTCGGCGTCAAAGACCTCCATACGTCCCCATGCCCAGATTGCTGCGGCGGGACCTCCACTTGTCCCTGTGCTTGCATACTGCTGTGGCTCCCACTCGGCCATCGTCTGAGCGCGATCCGTTTGTCCACCACATTCAGACTCCCGCTCCTACTTTGGCCTCTTTCTCTCTTGCCCAGCGCTGCGCGGCTCTCTTGGCTGCGGTGGCGTCGTCCAGTATGACGGTTCTGACCACTGACTCTTCGCCTGGGGCCGGCCAGCTCATGCCTTTGGTTGTCTGGCCATGCTCGTGCTCTGTCTTCACTGCTCTGCATACCGGCGTCCCGGAAGAGGGGTTTTGGTGAAGCTTCCTTAACTTGTTGCTGCACGCGTTTGCTAGTCTCGCTGCGAATCGCTGTTGTCTGGAGTCTAAGATTACGGGCGCGGGTGTAAGCCCTGAGTCTCTCATTAATGCTCCCCGTGGGGTCGTGGGCAGCGCGCCCAGGATAGATCTGGCTTGTGTGCTTGACGTCATCCCGACCAACTCTAAATTGCATTTTACAGCCCGCCATCTACGGAGCTGTCAAAAGCCCTATTTCTGACGTGCACATTCCGTGCTCAAGTGCATACTACGGGGGTAAGATTCAGGACTGTATTTCTACACTCTCTTGGCTTCCCAATTGAAACTCGGTCACGGCCCTTTCTCCAAATCCCTCTCTCCCGACTTCCCTCCCCTCATAATTCCACCCATGATCCCCGAAAATGATCCAAGGGTCGACGTCATTTCTACGGGGGGGAAATATTCGGGCGCAGTTGGCCGCAAAGGAGCTGTAGATGATGTACTTCCTTTATCCTCTTCATTTTCCCCTTGCTCTTCGCCGAAATCGTCTTCACCTCCATCGTGGTCCTCGCCACTCTCCTCGCCGCTCTCTTTGCCATCATCTTCACCATTTTCCTTATCAGTCTCATCATCATCGCCTTCGCTGCCATCGTTTGATTCACAACTGGACTCTTCGTCGCTGTAATTTCCCTGCTCCTCTTGCTCAAGCTTGCTCTGTGCAGCTGCCACTATTTCCACAAATGATTGATGCAATGAAAGGTTTGTGGATGCCGTACTAGGCTCTACCACTTCGGCACGAGGATTCGGTGGAGGCTCGGCCGCCGATTTTCCAGGAGCTGGTACGGCTTTGTCCTGGCTACCAGCTGCTTCAAGCCCAAGGTGGGAAAACTCTTTCAGAATGGCGACTGGTTTCGTAAGACGTGTTTTCCAGGGGCTGACAGTTACCACTGCCGATTTCTGGGACTCATCCGGATTAACCAGCGCGATTGATTCGTAGGTTGGTTTTTGACCATACTCTGCGGCTCCTTCATCCTTGCCGTCGTCCGAATCTTCATCTTCGTCTTCGTCTTCCTCCTTGTCCTCCCCTCGCCCCACTATGGATTCGGAAAAGATCACAAGAAAGATGTAATCCAAGCAAAGTATGACCGCATGGAGTGGAAGCAGGAGTACCCTGAGAGGAACCATGACTCCGTTCCATATCCACCTCCCATCTGCCAGCAACCCGCCTTCACTCCCTCCCGTCGTTGTTTTCCGGACCAACTCCATGACACCGCCGACTGCTCGCAACTCCTGAGAGGGAAAACACATGAATAACCATATCAGCGCGTACCAGGTATAAAACCAAACGACAGGTATCCGTTTCTCCCTCGCAATAAGCAACTCCGCTTCACTGATATCCTTGAGGTCGTGGCTTCGCTTTTTCCATGCCGGTCCGACATTGTACATTGACTGTTGAAGGCTGTAACACACCTTCTGAGTTTTGATTCTAAAGAAGGTGAGAACGCTACCCAGGTTGAATCCTAGGAGACAGGTAACGAAAAAGACCAAGCCCATGGATATGCCAAAGGCTTTGAGGGTTTGTGAGGTGGAGGGAAGCACATTCATGCCAAACACTCCAATCACGGTTGTCACAGGTAGGTAGACAATCATAAGAATGGTCAACGTGTATACAGTATCTGCCTACGCCTCATGTTCAGCAAATCCGATCGAAACAATGGTCGGGACCATTTACCTGCGAAACAGCCGCTCTCGATTCCAGCACACCCGAAGCATTAACCAAAGCGTCCCTCTGGACACGGCAATGCGCATCAGTACACACTTCAGATAGGGATCACTCAACACTCACCAAGTCCTTGACTTCTTCTATTTTTGCCTCAATCCTATCACGAACCTCCCGCGCCCGAGCAGCTTTGCGATGAAACGATTTTTCGGTGACAAGGTCTTTCCCCTTTGGATCCGCGGATCCAGTTCGGATCTTGTGCTTTCGTGCAGAATCTCTCAAGAATGGTAGGCCAACTTGCTCCATTTCTTCGATTTCGAGGAGCATTGGTCCCATACATTTTGACATCTAGTGTCCCTCGGAATTGAGCATGCATATGCACATGGTGTTCTTTGGATGCCGTAGAAACCTGACGTACCTTTCCCAGCCACTGCATCGCCCAGTGGTACTTCTTGGTTCTTGTGAACCTCGTGTCGTCAAACAGTAGCCTCTCGCTCTGCTCCTTCGAGAACAGGGTTTCTGTCTGGATCAAGAGTTAAGGTATAGTCTACGTAGTCCACCCACGATACCCACTCACCGGAACATCCAAATACTCCTCCAACTTTGTCAATACAGCCGCCATTCCGTCGTCAACCGCCCAGTCAATGACTCTTGCTGCTACAATTAGCTGCCACGCACAAATAATCAGCCCCAGCCCGCATCCTTACCTAGTTTGTCCAAAAAGATCTCCTCGGGGGCGTAGTATCTTGGCATTTCCTCCTGTCGAGTATTCGACTTCTTCGAGAAGGCCTTTTCCTCTTCATACTTTCCAATTGAGAACAATGTCCAGTATGAGCCGCCTTCCGCCTGCAAAGAGTCAAAGACCAAGGAAAGCGTGCTTTCGCGGATCTGCGGTGTATCCTTTTGACCTGGCGCAAAATCTCCTCTCAAATCGGATCCGAAGTCTCCACTGTCATCACACACGGGGTCGGGTCTTTCGTCGCTAAAGAATTCAAAGAATGTGGCCAAAAAACTGAATTCGTAACGCTTGTAAAAGCCCAGCTGAATAACATCACGTCAACGGCGACTTGCGGGAGGAGTAGAGGGGAAGTACTTCCAAGCCGGTTTGGGTGGGTCCAGGGTCAACCGCATGATCCAGGGCGGAGTAGAGACTATATACTGGCTCCAACACATCTGAGTTCCGACGGGACATTTCATTGGCGAAGGTCATCAGTATTAAAGCGATGTTGGGGGTGAGCTCGTCTACTACGCTGTAGGGTAAAGTTACGTCAACCCAGCACCGGAATAATGGAGGTGTAAACAATCACACATTTCTCGGCCAAATGCCTGATATGTGCCATCACCGTCTTCGTTCAGTCCATGCAATCCTTTGACCTACAATACTTAGCGCATCCAGTCGAAATTACAAACCGTGTATAGTTAGAGTATTTAACCTGCCTTGTCATGGCCGATTTCCTCCAGGTCACTCAGCTTGCCACCCACGCGCCTCTAGCTACCGCGTTAGTAACCTCGCTGCCTTGTGAGATCTAAAATCCACACATACCGGTCGCGAGAGTAACTTCCAGAGATCTTCATCGTTGTCCACCTCGAACAACAAGAAGCTGCGGCAGTCCTGGTCATAAAAGTCCCTCACTTTCACCGGCCGCTGTTTAGCATTCGGGCCTGCGGTCAATAAAAACGCTTCAGAGGAGTCTTGTTGGTCGGTAAACCAGTCATCACGGAGAAAATGACGAAGCGCTTGGCTACGATTTTGGATGCCCTTGTGGAAGGTGTCTTCTCGAGCGATATCGACTGCAGTAATGTCATCAGTACAACAGTAGTTAGACCAGAATAGGGGAGATTGTGTACGCACTTTGTTTTCTTAACTCATCTTCTTCTGAGCCAAGGTGTACCCAGACTTTCGTTTCTTCGTCGACAGCTTCCGCTTTCTTCTCATCCTTTTTTGTCTCCACAGGCTGTGGTTCGGGTGCGGCGGATGGTAAATCGGCAGGTGTTGGAGTTGATAGAAATGCCTGTAGTGCTTGGGACTGTTGCTGCTGGCTTTGCTGTAGTGTCCGCAGTAAATTCTTCAAGGACTCAACTTCTGTACGAAGTTGCTTCACTTCGTCACTGGAATTGCTGGCCATAGTTGGTTGGATATGTACGAACATGGAAAACTGTGGATGTGGGGCAATATATACCAAATTCTTTTCTGTACCACCTTTGTTGCCTAATCCCTACGCGCTAGCGAAAACATACATAGATATTAATTCTTAATTTGACCCAACGATGAAACTTGGGTGTCACCGACTGTGCATGGATTCCGCAATGCACGTGGTGACAGAGGCGAAAGTCAGCTCGAGTGAGCCGATGTGCTCCCAACTTTCCAAATGTGATTGGACATCTTGAACTCCTCTCGATTATTCAGTCACATTACTGGTGGAAAGATGAGTAAACTAGTGTATCACACTCCGAGACTAACCTAAAATAAACAATACTATGGTTGATTTCCCTCCGGTGAACCATATTGCATGCAGATCCCACCTACTGGGAAAAAAGAACCTTGACCCGCATATGTCAGACGGCTTTGGCACACGGACAGAACGAACGCAAGTATAAGCCAATTGCAAAGATTCATTAAACCAAACACCAAAAAGAAAAATCCACTGAACCCCGACCCCCACGTCTCATCCCGCCAGCCCCAAAACCCTCTCCGCCTCCCTCTCAGCCTCCGCCCGCTTCCTCACACTCTTAACAATCCCCTCGACCACCCCCCTCGCCTTCCCTTCCATCAACTCCCACTCCTCCTTCAAACCCGCTAGCTTCTCGCGCAAAAACACACACACCAACAACGTAGCCCACAGCCGCTCTTCACCCTTCGGCACAGCTGCAAGCCTCAACACGGCCATAACCTTTGACGAGAACGAGAAGCTGCCATCGAAAGATTGCTCCGCACCCAGCGCAGACAGGACGGCATCGGGATCATCAAAATTCTCGCCCTTCTTCTTCTGCGTCCTTGCTTTCGGCAAACCCAAATCCGTCGTCACCCGCTTCCTTTTCCGGGTCGGCGGCGCAACACCCGGCGATGACTTCCGTGCCGCCTTGACTGAGTACTGTAGACGCGGTGCTTTTCCGCCGGTGGATTTGCGCGCCGTCTGCTTCGTTCGCACATGACGGAATGCGCCGCCCTTAAGCCCTGGCGGCGGCGGCGACGGCGGGCGCTGGCCGATAGGGAGGATGGTGTTTGTTGTGTTGTCAACGGCGACGAAAGAAGTCCACTTACTCGCTAGACCGAAGCGGAGGGCTGCCGCGGCTCCTTGTGCGTCGGTGAGCGATGAGTCTTGGAGGTGTCGGAGGCCACAGAGAGCGCGGATGCTGTGGTTCGGCTGGGAGAGGTGCAGGACAGGGATGTGAAGGGTTACGTTTTCGCCGTCTGGGGATGTGGCAACGAGCTCGATCTCGCGCGGTAAAGAGTGTGTAGGGAGCGTGAAGTAGATAGTCGATCGAGAGCCTAGGAAGAGCGCGGGGATGCGCTGTGGAGCTTGCAGGAGTTCGGCGGGTTTGTTTGACCACGTGATGGCCCAATCGTTGAGGTGGGGTGTCAGCGCGGCTTTCAGCATGCGGATGACCTTGAGCTGGCACTTTTCGCCGGGGTGCATGGTTTGTGCGTAGCCTCTGCCGGCGCGGGAGATGCCCTCTAAGATGGAATATGTGACGATACTTCCGATGCCGAGGGTGAAGAAGCGCACGCTTCCATCCGCGGCCGAGGTCTCAACATACTTTGAGATTGTGCCCCGATTATCATACACCTCGCCGTCCGTGAGAAACAGGACCTCGAGGTTGCAGCCTGCGAGGCGCCTTTTACATGTTGCTTTGAGCGGCGATAGGATCTCTGTGCCTCCAAGGTCGGCATCCATCTTATTGACGTGGGCTTGCGCTGTTTGGAGTGTTTCTGCGGTGTATAGCTGGCTTTTTGGGAAGAGGAAAGAGTGACTGGAGCCGAACGAGCACAAATTGAAGCACACGCCCTGCGGAAGAGAAGCAAGGAAGAGGCGCAGTGCAGATTTGACAGCATTGATGCGGTCGCCGTTCATGGAGCCGGAACGATCGATAATGAAGACTAGTTCTGGAGTCTGAGGAGGGAGCTGGAAGGATGGTCCGGGAACGATAGAGACGAGGAGGTTTGAGGTATCCGGTTCCACCGGGTCTGGAGCGGCAAAGGCTCGCGGTTTGTCCAGATCCGCGGCAGCAACGGTGAAAACAAAGTCTCTATCGAGGCCAGCGAGGGATTCGGTCCCGGCTAACGCAAGCACTGCACTCGCTTTCTTGTTATCTGGTTGTGCCGTGTCGATGTCGTTATGATGCGCGCCAACTTTTATGCTGATGGGATGACTGGGACTTTGAAGACTCTTGATATTCCCCGCCATGCTGACGTCCACAATCAATGCGAGTCCATCCTGCATCTCGACCCCGCAACCACAAGACCTAACCTGTTCTCTGGCGGCCTCAACCACAATGCCCTCCGGGGGTGTCCCATACCGTGGGGCAATAACAGTAGGCACCACCAATCTCAGCGTCTCATTACCCTCCAAATCCATCTTCAGCTCATGAACATATCTCAAAACAACAACCACCACTCCGCCGGATGGAACATTCCCCACAGAGGTAGTCCACACGTCGTCGGCGTTACAATCCAGCAGTGCAGCAGACTTTCCCGCCTTCTTTGCGTCCTCATAGATCTGCTTTGCCTCCTCCTTTTCACGGACGACGCCTTGAATAGTGCGTGCGTTGATGTGTGCCCGGAACGAAGTTACGGCTGAGGACTCGTACAGCGGGAAGGTGTAGATGCATTCGTTCTGGATGCCGGAGGTGGGCGGGTTGTAGAAGATCTGAGTGAGTGTGTTGAAGGCGGTCGTGTCGAGGATTGTGCACTGCAGGTGTGTGGAGACTAGGTGGAGAGAAGTACCGGAGGCAGTAGAGCAGAATGAGACGCCACGCATTTTGAGATAGTATGGGGTATGTGGTTTGTAGGAAGAAGGAAGTGCTGAGAGGGTTTATATGTATCACACAAATACATAGCTAGTGCTTGATCCTCAAATTTGTTAGTGGATCACACTCTAAAACTATTGGTACTACCATCGAGAATTGGCGGTTGTGGTTGGGCAGGTTCTTCGCCAATTCCAAGCCAGATCCTCAATTTTGGATCCTCAATGTTTGGAGGATCAGGGCGTAGGTTGTACAAATTCGCCGGCTATTTGCAATGTGCTTAAAGCTCAGGGTTATATCCCCACTCTCATTGATTTGCTAATATCTTTGAAATAGAAAAAAAAATACCGTAGAAGTTAAGGGATCTTAGGTATTTTTGTCATCTAGATAAAATACTTTGGAATAAAATCAGAAGTGATAGACGAATGCATGGGGAAGAATCTGATCTGCCAGCAGACAGTGGGATGCGGGATGGCGGGGATGGCGGGGAGAATACATGTTGCTCCCCATACACTAAATTATCCCATCCGCGGGTGGGACGTCATACCAATGGATATGGCGCTCGCTCACGCTACGGAGATAGGGTGATTCCCCGCGACAAAATGGAATGGACGTTCTGGTTCTGGGCCTAAGTGTTTGGGTTTGTTTGTTTGTTTGTAATCATATTGCATTCAGCCGCTTTTCGCAAAAACAAGAGACATTGGGATTCCGATCTTCTAGGTTTTTGGGTTTGCATTGGGCCTTTATGATCTTTTCTTGGATAATAGATGTTAACATGGCTATCGTAGCCTTCCAAGGAGACGTGGATTAAGTACGATGTGAACCTGGGAAGTTAAAGTTAATAGTACGTCTCCCGATAACCTTGTAGAGTGCATATGTGGGAATCTACTTCAGGCACCCTTCTCATGTTACATCATTGGTGATTCCCTTTCCCTTCACTATGACACTTCTAAGAAGATCGCGTCTGCACCCTACTGTGCGCTCTAGAAACTCTGGCTCCCTCATCGGGAGTGTGACCATAGGATACCTACAGGCCACCCGGTGCCAGTCCAACTTTGATCAAAGGCCGCCTCAGTCATATAGGTCATATAGTAGCGACGGGTCAACCTCTCGTTTCCGAACTATTGACCCTTGCCTCAATACTTCGGGGAACACTACATGCTTGTCTAATATACCTTCAAACTCCCACTTCGCAGAGTCTGCCGAAATTAACGTTCTTATCCGAGTGCCAAGTTCGAAAATCTCACGGAGATGTTCGTTACGCTCGTCGAAGCGATCAGCGTACATGCATGGATTTAGAATGCTCTCCAAGAATTTGAGAATTGAGATTTTTACTTACAAGTCGGCGATGGCTTAATTAGTAACAGAGAATTGAGAACAGCGCGCGCGTCTTACCGTCATCACAATCGCCGCCAGCTTCCACATATTCAAAGATCCGACTAGCAACATAATAACGGATACCTGCGACCCGGCTTCTCGGTTGACTAAGCCAAAATTTTCCAATATTCGCCGGCATTTTGTGGTAGAAACTGTTGGCATGGTCCTGGATAAATTTGTTGAGTGTGGAGAGTTCGCGCAAGATGGTCTTGACGCCTGGAGATAGAGGCTTATCAGGAAATAAGTTTTCAGTTTCCGCGCCCGAATCACTCATTGGGGCCCTAACAACAACGTCTCCCTCCTCTTCAGAATCTGAAGAGCGTGTTCCTCGAGATTTGGTTTCGTGGTCTGCATCTTCCTCAGAGCCCCCGAGTATAAAAAGCGCGATCTGTTGCATATGACGCCCTAAGTGGCTTTTCAGACGACGTGGAAGATGCTCCTCCCCGCACAAAGGACATGGTTGCTCGGATTCGATTGCCCTTGTGCCTCCGCTTAACACAATTTGTAGCTGATCGGGGGAGAAGTGGTTCGCATGCTTTGTCGTCAAATGTTGTTGAAACATCGTGCTCTGAGGAAACGTCTTGTCACAAACATTGCAAAACCACTCTCGTTTATGCATCTCTCTTTCATGTTGGAACCATTCATGGCGACTATCAAAGAGATGATCCGACTGCTGGCAAACCTCATATGTGCAGACATATGGGCGGAGATCCTTGAAAACGTGCCTCCTAGAGTGCAACACATGTTAACACTTGTAGTTGGGGTGCAGTTCAGGATTGGGTATCCTACACCCAAGACAGCCGATTTTCAATTACAATCATGGAGTGACAGTAAGGACATTCAAAAGCGATCCCATTCAAGGCACTGTCCTCGTCCGGCGGAGGTGGTACACAGAGAATCCCCAAGCCTCCGACAGACGACGCATAGGAAGTTTGGGAAACACCTGTTTCAGACTGTGTATCCAGATTGATAGGTTCCGAGTCTCTCTCGATATATGTCGAGACAGTGGTTTGCATCGCGGAGTTTGTTTCGGAAATGTAGTCAGCATCGCGTGCGCTGTCGGCGGAAGCATCGGGTAAGCGCCGGCCAACAATTCTCTCGTGGTGTCCTTCATAATACATCAGCAGCTGCCGTCGCCTGGAATTGGCCTTTCCAAGACGTTCAATCAGATAGTTTTCGCCCACGGACGAGTACTTATTGGCGACATGTTGGACGTCGAAAAACTCAAAGTGCGAAACATTGAATTCCTCAAGCCTTTCAAGTTTGTCTCGTGGTGCGGGATTTCGTATGGCAACTGAAAATTTGTATAAACAGGTGATAACTTGGGAAATCTCCCCGCAGGCTTCGTCCAATGGGCTGGCTGACTTTCGCACCACTGGAACTTCTGGCTCGGAATCCTCGTCTTCCTCACATGATGGATCAGACACATACTGTTCTTCGCCGTCTTGAATCGTCCCAGAAGTAATAGAGAGTGCTGAATGAAATTAGATCTAGGCAAGCATATGCTCAGCAGTACTGACTCTCTTCCACAACGCTCTTTAGGTCCGCCAATAGATCCATGATAGCCTGCCTCATTCTAGAAGCTTCACGGAGGCGGTGATCCAGTGACATTTGGCCGCGACGATGAGCGCCAGCGTTTTCAGCCCACACTGTGAATTTCCCAAGGTTGTCTCAAAGCTTTAGAGGGATTTCATCAGATTCTTCCAAGAAGTTGAGCAACCGGCGGAAAGACGCAATGCAGGCCCAATACAGAGCGTATATCGTTGGACCAGCGTAGATGGGAGGCATGATGAATCTCTCAGTGTTTAGTGGCTGTTTGAGGATAGAGAGGTTGAGATGGAGAGCCGAAAAGTAGCATTCCCCGCTCTCGTACAACCTGTTTTTTTCATGTCTCACTTATTGCATAAGCGCACAATATATCCAATCACCTTCCCAGAACTCCTGCTTTTTTAAGCCCAGTTCAATTAAAAGCGGGGCTTGCAGCTTTGGACGTCCGAACATTAACCTTGCCAAAACTCACGAACACTTTAACTAACAGACATGCCTACCGGAATTGAAACTGCTGGTCTTGTTTTAGCGATATTCCCGATCGTCGTCAAGGGGTTCGATGTGTATCTTGATGGATCTCGTAAGGTCAAGGACTTGTGGCAGTGGAGGCGGGGATTGAGAGGTATGCTCCGAGAATTCAAGGCAGAGAGCGCCCTTTTCGAGAACACTTGTATGCGCCTCCTTCAGGAAGTTGTATCAGCGAAAGAGGTGATACAACTGATGGGTGGTGAGGGCTGGGATGATACCGACTTCCAGGAAAGGCTCGCGGAACGTATGGGAGAAAACATGGCAGAGGCTTTTGCCGGAGAAGTAAAGGAGTTGAGCTCGCGTCTAAGCCAACTGAGAGAAGATATGGGACTTGACCAAGATATGAACGTATGTATAGAATACCCGAAACTCCTAGCCTTATAACCGATTAAATAGAATACCGAGAAATGAGCTAACTGTCACTTTTCATAGAACGAAATGCCTGATAAACCGACCCAGAGAAGACAGTGGCGGAAAATCAAGCTCGTTTTGGGAAAGGAAGAAATTTTAAGGATATTACGAACATCAATCAACGCATCGAACGAATCGCGGCTCAACGACCAACATCAACCCAAACCCCGCGGAAAACCCAAGCGGCAAAGATATATGCTCGTGTTCGAAATCATGCTCTAAATCTTCATGCAACTTTGCAGGAGAAATTCCAGCCGATTCCATGTCCATGCAAAGCGATCCATATAGTATCTCTGCAATTACAAAAGGCTGCCACGGATAAAGTACGGAATCTAAATCCAGTGAGATTCAAAGTTCTATTTTCGTTCGATGTTATTGCCGTCACGAAAAAAACTGTACCATGGGATTGGCGCGAAATGGAGTTTGAGCCAATTACGGAAGAAGCTACGGACGAGACCCCAATTACTATTGACCCCAGCGGAAATACGATGGATGGCAGTGTTAAGAGCAAATACGTTCGCATAAGGTCAAGTTCCACTAGCGATGACGAAAAAGACGCCAGAAAGAATAAACCCACCGACACTTTCTCCTCGATTTTCAAGAAGAAACCTTCTTTCGGAGAACCACGGAACTTTAGGCTTGCTATAGGGACTACCAGTAAGGGGTCAGTGGCCGTGAGTAGTGTTATAAACACCTCGCAGATCAGTCCTGGGAAGTAAGTCTACCCAATTGTCCTTTATAATGATGCCACTAATACCGATACGTACTAGGTCGAAGCCGAAGAAGAAAGTGATGTTTAGAGATATGCAGAATCCACCCCAGCACTACAGCGAGCAACAAATTGAGAGCCTCTGTTTGGCAATCCAGAATGCGTATTCTTACGATTCAACTTCCTGCATCGGACTGTTGGTTGGTAAAGAAAATCCATCACTCCGTGTATGGCCACCCACATCCCAATCGTCCTACTTGGCAGAATCGGTCTCTCTGGAAAAGCTTCTCACACTCGGCACTCTTGAAAAAAGGGACCTGCTAAAACTGGGAGCGCAGCTTGCCTCTGCGGCAATGCAGCTGCATGGGACAGTATGGCTGAATGAGATCTGGGGAAAGCGGGACATATTCTTCCCACAATGCCCCGCTGAGGCTTGTACGTTACAGGGAAAGCAGATTGCGATTGGTAAACCTATCCTCAGTAAGCCTTTTGTCCGTCGCATCTTCGAATCACCAACTCGACCTCGGTCTCCTCAAGAATCGGATGATGTTCTCCTATTGATATACAACAAAAGTCTAGCTTCACTTGGCATCATTCTTGTAGAGCTATGGTTTGGGAAGCGACTCGAAGACCTTCCAGGGTATCCCCAAGGACTATCAAGCAACAACCAAACCATTTGCTCCGATTTTGTAGCTGCAAGCCAACTTCTTGAGACAATTCAGAATGAAGCAGGGGATATGTATGGTGGAGCAGTGAGGCGGTGTATTAGGGGGATTGACCACCGTGCTACGAGCTTGGAAGACGAAAGTTTCATGAACGAAGTTCACGCAAAAATTGTCTCTGAGTTGGAACGGAATTGGCAAGCCTATATTAGTCAAGACGAATGGACCAGATGATTAATTCGAAGAACGAGGCAGTTCAAGGAGGAGGGGGAGATTTTTGGATAGTTTGTTTATATTAATGTAATAGCTCTAGTTTCACAAGTTAAGATGTACAGGCCTAGGACGTTGACCAAATTATTTGAGTTGCACATGATTGAAGAATAACGAATAACGTAGCAACGGGCGGGTTTCAGCTACATGTTTTGTCCATCCGTGAGGACCCTACTATCGATGTCAAATACAAGCGGAATGTTCTGATTGTTGACTACACAAACTGTCATAAATTCGAGTTACATAAAGGTTTTCGGTGTAATAGATGACGCACCTAAGCGTAGTCTTAGAACCTGTACCACACTTCGAGACTAACATAAGCGATGCGGCTCTATAGCTCCCGTATCCATCTCGCATATCCAGACGGAGCTTATCTCCACATCTTCGTGGTAGACCACTTACGTTCTGTAAGACCTTACATCTCTTTATTTAGTATCTTTAGCCCATAGATAATTGTAGGTTCCAAATACTATCAAAGTTCGATATACGAGCCCGAGATTCACATGCATGTAGAATGACGGAGTGTAAATTAAAATGTTCATTTATTACCTGGGTAAGGACACTACTATTCCAGTGGCTGTTATGATTGCAGATCTACGCAACGACCTGCCATACATGTCATTCATGATCATCAAAACAAAAACTACAACGCATTCCAACGTTTCTCCCAATCACCGCACCAAAAACCGAACCCTTTTTCAGTCCGGCCATACCCCCCTCCTAGCGTGCTGATGTTATTAACGAGTAGATTAGTACTTGCGCGAACTACCGTTTAGCGAATTGGGGAGGATGGATACTCGATTGTAACAATGCACAGGCAAAGAAACGAAGGCGTGATATGTAAACGACGACTTCGTTTTGCCCTGCCGCCTAATATCATTCAATGTAATCCTAAAAGCCCTGATGTGGCGACCTTAAAGGACACAAACTCCCTCCTAATGCCAGTGCGCACGTGCGCAGCACTAGCTCCACTCAAGAAAGCCTATCTTAGCTACACTTATTCCCATCAGAATATACATATAGCGTGCCGATAAACCACCTTGAGGTAGGTACTATTCCGAGGCTATTCCATCGTGCATCAGCTCCGATTTCTCTACCGTAGTCAACAATTCACCCGAACCCTGTAGTGTTAGTTATGCCGAGGTAGGTCTTCTAGCGCGAGCCGACCCCGTCGGCTATTAGCCTACCCTCGACTATACTGTTTCGGCTAATCTCGCCGCGGGCGCGGTTAAAATATTTACTGAACAAGCCCTCGTAGAGCCTAGAGAGCCTCTAGACTCTCGGTCTCAGGTATTGATTAGATTTTGAGCTTCAGACCCGAATTCTGGAGGAGTCAACACTCGTACCATAGCTCCAGATGCCTGGCTCTACGTATATCGGTGCTAACATCCCTTGTTCCTTCTTGGAGTATAAGATCTGGGGCTGAGACTGAGAGAAGATGCTGTATTGCGGGTTGAGGCCAATCTCCATATTTTGAGACTGCGACTGTGACTCGGGCACAAGCTCTATGATACCGGGTGGGTCTGGGTCAGCACACACCGTACGACCCAGGAACCATGCGATGTCCGAGTGATGGCGTATAATATATAGTGTGACATTAATAATAGTCCCTTCGGGTGCAGGGAATACAGTCCGCAGTTGAGCCGATTGTCGGATGCGCGTTGTAATGGTGTGACGAGCGCGGTGAAGAACAACCCCAGAATACAGCGCCGCAACAGCATATGGCGACCGGGGTTCTGTCTCGTGGGACTTAAAGAGATGGTACCCAAGCAAGTACAAAGTGGATAATCACTAGTAGAAGTTATGAATGCACAAATCTGAGACGTGATGTGGGATCAGCGGAAGATTTTGACACTGGAAATATCACACTGTTTTAAGGCCCGGAGACTGGGCCTGGGAAGCACTTTGTACATAAGTTACCTCGAAAATCTGACTTGTTTTTCTCTAGATCCAGACCCATCTGACAGGTCTCGCTGTAGAAACAAACCCATTCTGACGCTGACCATTGTATTTGATAATGAGATACAAACGCCCTGCCTGACAGCTAACGTTTTATCCCCAATTGCCGGGACAGTAGTATAGCTAACACCAGTTAATTCATACTCCGGTGAGCAGACATATCCTAGACCATCAACTAGGCAAATTGCTAGCTATACTTTTCAATAATAATCCGCTTGACTCGCTTCCTATATAACGGCCCTGCCGCCTTAGAGTTCACATAAAGCACTATCAATTCAAGCTAAAAATCTCCTCAACTCTCCTACTTCCACAATGCAATTTTCCCTTCACATTTCTCTGGTCGCCCTGTTGGCTTCTATAGCCGCCAGCCAACTCGTTGATATAGCTTCGTAAGTTCTCATTCGCCACCGTTTTAACCTGCCATTGACACCCACAAGATCAGAATAATTTCCTATCTTGATATCAAAGCAGCTGAAGCCTCCAAGTTATCCTCCATCATCGCAAAGGATGAGACGGCCGCCTACATCACTGCTGCCGGGTACTCGTCCTTATTGGACAAAGTCGACAACTTGAACTCCAAGTTCACGCAAACATATAGCATCCATACGACACCGACGATAGGTACTGACGCCGAGGCTACACGCAAAGCGAGTGCAAGTGTAGTAAGGGAGTTTTACAAGGATTACTATGACACGTTGCAGAAGTTTGTAGCGACGCAGACGTTAGTGACGGGAAGTGCGAGGGAGAGCATAGTAAGCAATGTTAAAGAGGAGAAGAAGGTGATCGATGAGGCGCTTCAGAAGGCAGGTGAGGGGAATGGTGCAGAGAGGGTGGTGAAAGGTGGGTTGGCGGCCGTGGTAGTGGCTGTTGCTGCAGCGGTCATAGTGCTTTAGGAGGATATTGTGGTGCTTTGAATCGTCGAGACGCGAACGTTACTTGTTGTGCTATGCATTTATGTATGATTTGAGGGATTTATGATGGGTTTACTGTATACCTAGTCTTTACGATGCGGCGAGGACTGTGTTGCAACGTTGCACATACTTTGTAGCTATGCCGTATACATACGTCCAACAACTGCCTAACCAAGCTTTTTATGGGCCGGTAAGCGGGGATATGTTTAGGTTTACTGCACTGCTAGAAGTAGTCCGGGATTTAATTGCATCATTAAATAGCGCCAGGGTCAAGGCTCGCTGTTGCCTTATATTACCTATTCCACAGAACATAGAGTGACATTAATATTTACATGCAACAATACTTGACCGGTGGAGCCTGCACTGCCACTTCAAACTCTACCCGCGAGTACAGCTGGGGAAAGAATCACGATTGTCTGAATTTAGGTACATATATCCTTGATTGCAGCCCCCATTTTACCCTATTTTCCTATACGTTGGTTGAGAATTCAGAGAATATAGCGATATCGCCTCGACCTTGGGTTGGTTGTTACTAGGGCAAAAACTAGGTAGCAGGGCATAAGGCGCGCGCTGCAAAACCTTTTCCTTGCTGCGGAGCGTCAATCGGAGCTCCCAGATGATACTGTACGCTACCACGAATTGCAAACATTTATGTTCTAACTTCAGTGTAAAGATATTGGTTTATAGCAAGCCGACTATAGTTAAGACAAAAAGTCAACGTACCTGTCAACCAAGAAGGCAACTGTAGTCAAAGCAGCTTACCAGTCATGCTAGTCAACTGAATTAGACAAACAAGAGCGGAAGTTTGTAGATCAGACAGTTAGCTAGGCTGAAAAGTGTGAATCTTGATGAGTGGATGAATAACTAACCATAGTTAAAGATACTCTGGGAGTATAAACCATTGTTCAAGGCAATAAGTACACTTTTACCTGTAACCCATCGTCCATATTTTTCAATTAGCCCCTGCATGCACACCCTATCATTTCTACTGCTTCCTTTTAACGAGTACGCTACTAGTGGGCTTTGATATTTCTCCTATCCTTGGGCTTCGCGCTTACTTTCCCCCTAGTGAACAACTGCACAGTCGCACTAGCCCGTTATAAGCGAGACGCTGTATATCTTGATTCACAATTGCCGCTTCCGCTGCTCGTATGGTCTGCTGTTGCAATGTATTTCTCAAATTCCCGAGTTGTGCAAGACTGCTCATCTACTAGCACTACCCATGGACAATGAGCACTGTTCGTGGACAGGACGCCCATGGACATCATGCATCCACCGGCAACGCAACCCAACTCAGCTGTACTGCAAGGGAAGGGGTAGTGGAGCAGTGTACTTCGGTTAGAGAAACTGGGCACAAAGGACATTCCGAGGGCCTGCAGGAAGATTTGCATGTGCTGATCGAAGGTTCCGGTAATTAAGATCAATGGCCAGAGATCAAAAATCAATTCTACAGCACGCCGTACGCACACTCTCTAGTCCAGAAGATCTCTAGTTATATACTAATGCCATGGCCGCTCATAGCCGAATGCAATATTATTACAATCCTCCAATCTAATCTATCTACCTTTATAGTGGATAAATAAAGGGGATTTGCGAAACATGCTTAATTACATGATTCAGTTAGCCCTCACCTTTGAAACTACTGTACCGGTCTTTGTGCTTCATACCGGGGGGGTTGATTACACGGCAGAATGATTCATACTGGGTAGGCTTACAGTATCCGAAGATCATACTTGTTGAAAGTGATTGTTGATTCGCCAGGAACAGACATAAATTGTAGTTTTTGCATGTATTTCAAGTTGTAATTGATTCAGCACAAGTTACCTCCCGTTGATTAAAGCTAGCTGCACTCATACTCTCCTTAATTACGATTACCAAGTCAGAAATCTTTCATACCGTACCCCTCTTGATTACTGATTACGTATGAAGCACAAAGCCCAGTACAGTACCTTGTACTTAATGATTCACAAATTATTACTTATTTCATGGATGGAACATAACACAAGATCTCAAGATATCTCGACTCGTTGTAGCTTATACTAGCAAAGAGTAATTCCACCCTGTCCTTGATTCCTTGCGTCTGATTCCGCAGGGGCTCGAGCGAAAGTAAAACTCAGCATGTGAAGAAGCTCGAGGACTTGAAAGAGACCGGGTGAAGGGGAATAATGAGGGCCGCTGAATACTGCTTTTGCACAATTAGCCAGGAATAAGTAGCTTAGATTCGGCAGCTAGAAACCTTACAAGTAACGCACCAAAGTAAACGCAGTTAGGGAAGTATTTATCATCAGTGAATGTTTCAAATCACTTAAATTACATGACCTCTTTTCTCTATTCTAACGCCTAACAATCAGGCTATGTTTGTACTTCCCATCCCAATTACCCAGCTGGGGAGTCTTGGGAGAAGAGTGTTACTATAGTATTTAGGGGAGAACCGTGTGTTGATTCTATGATACAGTGGAGAGAAGGAGAGAAGGAGAAAGACTCGATTTATATACAGAGAATTATGAGAGAAAACTTTTATGCTTCGCCACTCTTGAGTCACTCGCCACTCTGAGTCACTTGCCACTGGATATGTAACAAAGAGCACTCCTAGTCATTCGAGTGACAAATGGTGACCTGGTCATTCAGAGGTAACTTCGCAACTTCTCCCCAATCCACAAATCTTCGATCTAAATCAAGCCAACAGCCAACCATTTGCTCACTTCAATTTCAACTCTATGGGAGGCTACTTATGTAAACACTAGAACGAAACAGAAAAATTACTCCTGGTGTTACACTGCATATATCCTGTGTTCCGGAGCCAATCACCTACCGAGTGCACCACAATTCAGAGGCTGAAACACCATCACCCAAGGTCTTGTACTACCCCCGCATATGATACAATGCGAGCTGAACCATTACCCCGCAACTGTAATGTCCAATATACTGAAACTTCAACGGAACCAACCCATCGGAGAACTCGAGACAGCCTCATCCCAACTACAAACGCAGCAATGAGCGGCTTCGAGATTGCAGGCGTAATCATCGCTGGGCCAGCAATCGTGGAACGACTTCTCCAAGTATCACTCGATGGCTACCGAGTATTCCAAAACGCAAAGATGGTGGGGAAAGAAATACAGCAGTGCGGGTACGAACTCGATATAACACGGGTGCGACTCGAAGATTGGATGCGGGCTTTAACCAAATGCGGAGGCGACTTGTCGGTGGTTCTTGGAGGAAAGTCTAGGCGGTATCAATTGGTGTTGGAGACCCTGGCATTGATTGCGGGCGTCTTTGCGCAGGTTGAGCAGCTGGAAAAGAAGTATGGAATCGCCCGTGTCAACCTCGATCAATCGAGAGTCAAGAAATTACAACCAGGGGAAAAGGGGTTGGGTATCGGAGGGTGGGTTAAAAAATATTTTCATCCACCTAGGCAGGTTTCAAGTTCAGGAAGAAGCCGAACCTCCAGTCCGGCACCCAAGCATTCCCAAAGTCACAATAGTTCCGCCTGGTTGCCCCCCACAAACTTATCGTCTATTTTAGATGACGAGAATGCCATCTTGAAATATTCTCGTGACTTGGATCTTGAGTTCGATGCGCCTGGATTGGGAGAGTGCATTGCGCAGATGGAAGAGGTTGCACGGGAATACCAGCAGACACTCTCTACATTCCGGATATATGAATGGCTATTTTCTAGTCGGGAAGAACTTCAGCTATTGATCGAGGATTTGAAGAGATACATTACCTCTCTTGAAACACTCACGAGCGTTCCATTCAAGAGTGAGATGAGCCATCCCTCAGGTTCCTGCATCGCCTCTTCTGACCAATAAGGCAGTCAAGTTCAAGACCACCTTTCAAAACTTTACCCCGTTCAACGAATTCCAAGTCCCAATCAAGCTTCCATTCTCCCGACTTTCGAAATTCACCGGCCGCGAAGAGATTCTTCACGAGATGGAGGATCTCCTATACTCGATGGTACAAGGGAAGGATCACTGCAGTCGGAGGGTCATCATCTTGCACGGCATGGGTGGCATCGGAAAGTCACAGATTGCACTCGAATATGCATACCTGAAATCAACTAAATATAGCTCGATATTTTGGCTCGATGCGACCGACCACAATACGATAAATGCCAGCGGCAGACAGATAACGGAGATTTTAATATTGCATTATGCAACCAAGTATCCGAGCTCTCCCGACTTTCCGCGTATCGCAACAGATCTCGGGATTCCGGGCCAGATTGACAGTACTGGAAAGTTGGTGGAAGGAAGTGCCAACAACGCGTGGCTGATTGTTCAAAGTTGGATGGCAAGAGAAGGCAACTCTGCGTGGTGCCTCATCGCCGATGGAATCAATGACGAAGCCGATGCGGTTAGGTTGCTTGAAGTCCTTCCTAAATGTGGTCATGGACATATCATCATCACCTCGAGGGTGAGAGTGTCCAAATGCGACCGCATTATTGACATCCCAGCGATGGATAAAGAATCCGGGCTCAAGTTGCTCCTTGACAACAAAGAGCTTGAGTGTTTGACTGAAGACGGTAGAAACATCTTTATCTAATTGCCTGGAGATTGCACCGGCTGACTTCTATGGATATGTAGAGAAAGATGCGGCAGAGACCATTGTCGAAAAACTCGGCTACCTGCCACTGGCACTGTCTCAGGCAGTAGCGTATATGGTTACAAGGGCACTTGACTTTATTGAGTACCTGCATAGGCTATGCGAAGACATCTGTGGATTCATCAGCAGGTCATTCCCGCCGTATGCTGATGGTGTCTTTTCATGCTGGAAACTCTCGGTCCAGGCTCTCCAGGAATCCAACCCTGATGCAATCCCTTTGCTTAGGCTCTGTTCTTTCTTGAGCCCTGAAGGTGTCTCGAAGGAACTACTCTACCGAGGCCTGAAATCTATGCACTGGCTTAATTGCAGTGAGATTCCCTCAGCAGTCGACTAGCCTCACTTAAAGGAAAATATTAATATGCATGTTCTCTTTAGGCAGGATCCGACTGGACGAAGCCATAGATGATCTAGTAAAGTACGCACTAATGAAACGCAAGTCATCACCAACTAGCCATGTAGAGGGTCGGTCATTATGGATTCACCCGCTAGTACAACTTTGGGCCCGCGAGACTTACGGCGATGGCAAGTCGGTCATTCTGGAGCGCGACCCGCTGCGTCTCGCTCAGGTGCGAAAAGAAGGAGCAAAGAAAGCCATTTGCCTGGTTGGTATTGCAGTGAATGTCGAAGATAATACTCGAGGTTCCTCCGAGTGGATCTTTGAGCGAGAAAATATGGCTCATCTCAATCTTTGTTATGACGAGTACATTCCAAATTATGTCTTGGAAGATGACGACATAGCCGACGAGGAATTGGCGCAGGTGCTTCGGAAGCTGGGAGTGCTCAAAAACTACTGGAGCGATTATCCCCTAGCGGCTGATCTCATTCTGAAATCCCTCAGGATGTACGAAAGGCTCCCTCATGCCAGCCGCGACACCGAAGTAGCAATACTTCTCGCCAAACAAGACCTGGCTTGTGTCTATATCAACCGGGACCTCCTAGGCTGCTCTATCGAGAATATTGCATTGTTAATCGATGAAACGGTACTTGGTCAAAGACTTCTGCTGGGTGAACTCCACCGGGATACGTTGTGGAGTATTTCATTGAAAGCGTCGTGCCTCCGGATACAGGGGGATCTCGATGGATCGGTTGAATTGTATCAACACTGCATAGAAAAGATTCAAAAAGCGCTTACTGAGGGCGACCCCGTCATCATGGCTACTACAAACGATTTCGCTTTCTTGTACGAAACACGGCGACAGTACGACAAAGCGTTAGAATTGTACGAACGATCTCTAGATCTATACTACAAGTACCGTGGTGAGAATCATCAAGATACGTTGATAATCCTGGACAATATTTCACAGTTCAAGTACAAGATGGGGGATTATGAAAAATCCCGGGAGTATTTTCAACGTCTTGCAAAAGGTTGTGAAGAGACTTTTGGCCTTGCGAACTCACTTACACTTAAGGCGATCGAGCAACTTATGGAAATATGCCTTCAAATGAAGCAATTTGACGACGCACTGCGGGCGACTGAACAGTACCTTGAAGGTTGGAAAATTCTGTACGGCAAAGAGCACTGCAGAGGCCGCCATATTCTCGAAGATATTGGACGTCAGAGGATGGATTCATATGCGGCAGAGCGTAAGAATCCATCTATGGAGCTAGTTGAGTCCGCTAAAGATATAGAAATGTCGGAAGCTGGGAACTGAAAACTGGGCCCTGGCTATCTACGGTTGCCTAAAGCATGGATGGTTCTCGTTTTGTATTTATTTGGAGGATGTTTGAAGCAAACCTCAGCAACCCAGCACAATTTCTCAGAATTACACTTGCTTCGCTTATTTAAATTCTTAGACCATCGATATCTTCCACAAATTCCTGGCCGACCCACCATGCTTTGCCAAAATGACACCACCCGACACTTCATACTCGGCTATTCCGATACAACATGAGTAAACAGCCCCCAAAGGTAGGTTATTGCGAGAGATAGGAGGCGGAGATGGCGACGGTACCTGAATGGAGGCATGATGTACTGGAGATGTTATGGAATGCTTTAGTTGCATGTAGATTATTTTGCTCTTGGTTTTGCTTAGCTACAAGTTGCAATTTCCTTGAACTAGAGCTGGTGGAATATTAAAGGATGAATTCTGCGTTTAAAAGAGATCCCCATGGTGAAAAACCTGTGAACCTTCTCGCCCGCGAGTTCAGAATTGCAATCACGAGTTGCATATATAGACGGACTGGGAGCGAAGAATGTGTATGCCATCAAAAGCGTTTCCACCCGTATGCCTCGTGAAGTGATTATATTTCTCATTCCCAGAATGAAATCGAGTTTTGACTGCGGAGACAACGGAAAGCAGGGAACGAGATTCAGTATCAATGAGTAGCAAGCAATAAGCGTGAGACTAATACTATACTAGTCACCGTGATTCGGACGTCAGCAGTCAGAAGAGGGTGTCCGTCCGGTCAAATATTATTCATATAAGGACACGACATGTGTCTTTTTCGATTCTGATTGGTCGTAATTCTGTGGCTGAGTGGCTGATTGTGGCAAGTACCTACCACTTAAACTCAGACCCCAAATGACCTGCCCTTTTAATTCCAATGAGTGTTTGGCTCTGATTACAAAGTGTCCTACACACAAAATGTGGACTATGTCCTCTTTCACCTCCCTGTCTTAGATTTATGATATCTCTTATATTGAGTCAGAAATTGTGAATCAACAGCATTTTGGAGCATTTTTTTATGGCTGCACTATGAATATTAGTGATATAGTAAATTGGAGACCAGGAAGTGAAAGAGGATCTGTTTATGCATAGTTCATGTATAGAACACTTTGTGATCAGAGCAAAACTCATGGACTTAAATGAACTTGAATTGATTGGAGTTACCCAGTGGAAGGCATCTTCCCAGTTGCCAATATGCTTGCTCTAGCCACAGAAACAATAGAGACTCACCTGGACTTAGATCACTGGGAGCTGGCCAAGAGATGATCTAACAAATTTGAATTCTAGGAGTATGTTAGAGCCATATACATCTGGAAGCATAGGAGCTGCTAAAAATGGCAACTCTGGGTTGGCTGGGCTGGAGATCTATCTGGGCACCTCCAAAGGGCGGCGAAGCCGCCACCGTACCTTGTATGTACTTGTCAGCGTCAGGAAGCCAGTGTCCGGTGGGTTGGGACAGTCAGCACTGGTATCATGATGGTATCTGTTCTATCTAAAACGCTCAAGAGCACTATTTCTTCTTCTAGCCGGCCTATCTTTCACATCCGTCGTTCTAGCCACGCTTTTTCAATAGTTAAAAATGGTTGCTGCTCTTCCGTGTCCCCACTGTTGTATAGCGTAAAGCTTCGTGGCAACAACATGACGGTAATCGATTACCCCAAAAGCCGTCAGCAACAACTGTCCGATTAGAAACTACCTGTCAGCACCCACCTGCGTCCGAACCACTGTGACTAGTACAGTAATCAACTATTTAGAAAATCAACTACAGAATCACCAAACTAAACAATGCTGTCTTTGGATGACTCTAGACTCTTAAAAGTGATCGCTGTCCCTCTTGTAGAGTTAGCAAAATTTAACTGTAGTATGTAGTATTAAGGGTGCGGAGCAGATTATGTGAGCTGAAGATATGTGAAGTTGCGAAGCCCTACCCTCCCAAAAACCACCCCTCCTCACATCCAATGCCCCAGCTTCCGCAAAACCAAATCAGATCTTCTCCTACTTGTTCCAAGGCATCGTTATACACCGCATTCCGATATTACACAGAAACATGCGACATCTCCCAATCTAATAAACAGCGCACCCCGCTGAGAAATGCATAACCAACGCGGATCGTATCGAGCTATACTGTACTAGTCACAGTGGTTCGGACGTCAGCAGTCAGAATTGAGTGTCCGAAGAAGTTTTTATTGTGGATTTGATCGGTTTTTGACCATTCGGGATTGAAAAAAATCTGTCAGCACAAAAAAAGTATCCAAACCACTGTGACTAGTACAGTACTCGTAAACCAGCGTCTACCTCCTTCGCAATTTTGAGGACTTAGTTTGCCGACCGACGAAAACCCTGGGAACAAGTGCCGATAGCGGTTAAGTCCCCAAACCTCCTACGACAAGGCCGCTCGTAGTATCCAATACCAACGCTACAAGCTTAGGCAAAGCTGAACCACAATCCTTTATAATACCAACTCAAGATCCACAAGCCCTCACATGAAGCAGCAGCAGTTCAGAACCTCGAGACAAAGTTTTTCAATTTAGTTTACCCGTGTGTGGCAGGAGCCCATCTTCTCGAAACGCCGTGAGGATAAATCCGAAAGCAAGACAAAGAACAATCGCGCTGAATCCTATAGCGGCAACCTAAAAACGACCAAAACTAAACCCACCAAAAAGGCCCAGAAGAAGGCTAGTATAAAGCTCCAATCTCTAAATCGCTATAATCAACCCTTTGCTTCTTCCTCACCGGCGACGCCGTAACCACATCTGGCTCCCACTTTTCCCTTGCCTCCGGCTCCCACTCTTCCCTTGCCTCCGGCTCCCACTCTTCCTTTGCCTCCACCCACTCTTCCTCCGATTCCTCGTCGTCATATTTCCCCTCTTCGTCGTCTTCATCGTCATATTTCTCCCCCTCATCGTCTTCATCGTCATATTTCCCCCCTTCGTCGTCTTCATCGTCTTCATAGTCATATTTCTCCCCTTCCTCGTCTTCGACGTCTTCATTGTCCTCGTCGTCCTCGTCGTCGTCATCCTTGTTGTCATCATACTCCGGTATTGTCGCCTGCAGTGGGGTCATGCTCCATTTCCACTTCTGTCGCAGAACCGCATCAAATCGGCAGACAATCGGACAACACTGGATCGCTCTTCTCAACGTCTCCTTTCCTCCCCATCCCAGAAGCTCCAGTCCTTCAGGACTCCGGCAACGGCTAAGCGCCACATATGCCTGGCCCGGCGCGAATGACTTTTCGATATCCACCGCGGCGCGGTCGAGTGTCATTCCCTGCGCTTTGTGGACTGTAGCTGCCCAAGCCAGGGCAAGTGGGATTTGAACCCGCTCCAGTCGTTCGGTAGCTCCATTCGCAAGCGTCGTTTCCTGACTCCAGCAGACAGGGAAAACAGTATATGGCGGGATGTCTTCAGTCTGAGCATCTCCAGATTGGGCGGAAGGACTCAGAGCGGCGAAACGCACTTGTGGTAGTCTCAATTTTTTTTCCTTTTCACCATGATTGCGATGATGGTTGCCCGCAAAGTATTTTTCGAACGCCATACGATCGCCTTCGATCGCTTGGGCGGATAGCTCTTCCCTGGTTAATTCCACAAACCCGGTGACGATGCCTCGGGAACCGTTGACTAGACCTTTAGGAGGGTCAACGTTGGATAGCATCATGACCTGTGCGCGGATTTTGAGCCATAGGACTTCTGAAGTTTGCAGTTGGTTCTTGAAATATGGGATGTTTGCAAGCAGTGCTTTGTCTATGTGTGTTGTCGCTATGTCTTTACCTGATACCTTAACAATAACAGTATTAGCATCCACACGAACTATAATCCACAAGATCTAACTTACAATCCCAGAGTCCTGCGCCCGAAAGCTAAACTCCGTCTCCTTTAGTTTCCTAAATTCAGTGTCGTTCTCTGACTGGACATTTACTCGGTGAGTGTAGAGTTTTGTAGGTTTGACGCCCCCAACCTCGTCCAATGGGCGTCGGAGACCTTCAAGGAAGTTGAGAACTTCTTCATCAACGTCTCCAACCTTGATCTTACTTAATATGTCAACCCATTGCTGGTCTTTCTGACGGTGTACTTTGGTGAGAATGACGCAGTTGAATGATGCTTCGTTCCACGACTTCGTTTGGAAAACGTATTTAAGCGCCTCGTTGTAGGGATGTCCGCATTTATCACATGTACACCATTTCTTAGGGTCGATTCCGACGGTTGTGTATACATCCGGGGGTGGTCCTGGAAGGTAGTGACGCATAAATTTGATTGGGAGCTTGGCTCCTATCATCATTAGCAGGTTGTTAATCATAGCATTCCAAATGCCATGGGGAATTTACCACAGATTTGGCAATTCCGACTATCATCGCGATCCGCTACTGGGGGTAGCTGGAAGAAATCGCCACAAATAACTACTTGCATCCCGCCTGGTTTCTGTCAGCGAAACAATTTGCCTTTGCGATATAGGAACTGTATACCAAAGAAGTGATCATCCCCTCGAACCGCCTTCGCAATTCCATTCAGCTTCTCCCACAGATCTGCATTCAACTTGACATTGCACGTCATCAGAAGAATTCATTCACATCTCTCCCTAGTCTTTCCAGTCCCTAACCCTTCCAATAACTTAGAATTACTCACCATAGAGATCTCGTCAATAATGAGCACTCGTGTGTCCCTCCACACATCCTTCTTCTGCCCAACCTTGGTTTTTTTAGTTAACGACATACCCACGTAGTCCCGTAGTCCCTTGTCACCCAGCCCCACTCCAGAGAAGCTGTGGATTGTAGAACCTCCTAGTTGGGCCGCAGCAACTCCCGTCGGGGCAGTGACAGCAAACCTTTTTCCCCGCGTGGCTAGGTGATATTTAACATGCTCAAGGATCAAACTCTTGCCTGTGCCAGCCGGCCCAGTGAAGAAGACATTTTTCCCTTCAAGAATGAGCTGTAAGACGCGGTTTTGGTCCGGTGTGAGTTCGATGGTGGGTTTTTTGCGCACGAGGACGCTATCGCTGGGGGGTTTTCCGACCCGTGTAGGATTTGGCACTCCTGCTGATACCCACGGCGTTTCCGGGCGTGCCCTCTCAATTATTTGCTGAAAGCGACTCCCCGGGGTAGGCACGAGTGGCTTCAAAGGCACATAGCTATCGTCCCAATCTCCATTGCCGCCAGGATCTTTGGAGCTGAATGCGCTCGAAGTTGGAGTCTGCTCGCTTGCGCCATAGCCACTATCATTTTCACACCAATCCTCCGGCCACAACTCGCCTGTGGCCCTACCTCCTCCTGGACTCGGGCGACCCCGGCCACCGTGCAAGATCGTCGACCGCTCGACCGCACTCGGACTCCGAAAATACGGACTTGTAGTTTCTTCCTCCATTTCTTCCCTCTCTCTAGGACCATACGGAGCTAAATAATCAGTATCAGCAGTCAGATCGATGAAATCCTTCTGTTTCGCGTAGCTTTCCCAACCCCGCTCCCCAAGAATCGACATAGCGAGACCGGACTCCTCACCAACAGCCGAATAGACAGCTTCCGATGCCCGCCCCCCCGACACCAACCACTCTTCCGCCGCACTCTTGGACGAAAAGGATCTGTATTTCGCCTTCGGAAACCGGCCGACTTGGGCATTCGTGTCGTCCCTACGAGGTTAGCATAGCCCAACCCCCAGTTACGTCATAGAATACCATGTTTCGTAAATACCGGGGTGTCTTCCGACGAGTACAGCGTACCATTTCTGTTTTGGTGACATTGTTGTGGGAACCGAGGAACTTAGCGTTAGTGCGGGGAGACGCGAGGTCGACGTGACATTAGAGCCCCTTCTTCCTACCCTAACCCTTATTATATACAGCGACTGCGATATATTCTGTACTAGGTTCTAGTAAACAGTTGCCACTGTCTTCGCAGCTGTAGCTATTTCCAGCCCTTAGTAGAGTCCGTAACACTTCTTCGCGCCGAGTGATCAGACGTGGATGGCTGTAAGCACCTACAAGGTGCCCCCTGCAAAGTAAATGTTTAGGCCTTTCCCAATCTGGCCTCCACATCAGTTGCTTCTTTCAACCCTTCACAAACACTCTACAAACCACCAAGCCTTCCTCTCCCAAGACCATCAAACCAAAAATGAATGCACCCACACCCTATCAGCTCCGCAAAGCCAAAGAAATCATCCTCGTGGTCCGCAATTCCCAAGATACTCTCCAAAAAAACCCACTAACCTCCTAGGCCTTTTATCATTTCGGCCACCGTCTCAGTTCACACTACCTTGAGCGTCCCTTGCACCATCTCTACCTCTTCCTCCGTGGATCTTCCAATACCGCAAGATGGGTCGGTAGCCACGACCTCTGTTTCCTCGAGGTCTTCTGCTTTGGCAACAAATACTACAACCTGCTGGATCTCGATGAATCCGGGGCTGTTAAAAAGCAGGAGGCAATTGATAGGTCAAACATATCTGTCAGCGAGGCGATCGGGGCGGCAAGGGAGTTGGAAACGTGTGGATATGAGTTGATTGGAGAGGTTGTGAAGAAGCTGTTGAGGGTGAGGGAGTATGCCGATTATAAAGGGGAGAGAGGATTGGAGTTGGAGGTTGCGGCAAGTATGGCATATTCGTAGAAGGAGATGGTGGAATTCGACAGAGCACTCTTGACCGTCCAAGACTGTGTTGCGGTGTTAACCAGCCATTTGCCATCTAGCACATAATAACAGAATCGTGCTCTCAACGAGTGCTTTATTCTCTACCCATGTACGTATTTGCAGTTATAACCGCTCTCCTTCCTCTTGACATATACTGTCATAGCACTCGACAAACTGCAAAGTCCCTTCGCTGATAGGCGCTCCCACCGGCAAATATGAGGAATAACCCAGAGCAAATAGGTAGTGGTGTACTTACAATCGCTTTGTCCAACCTAAAGTGTGCCCAGTCACGAAGAAGTTGGGATGAACCAACATGCCCAGGTACTTTATACGGTTTAGCATCATCTCGGTGGACTACCACAAAGACGATATCGTATTGCTAGTGCCTGAAGGAGAGTAGATAATACCTACACCCATGTAGTGAACGGACGTCAACAACAAGTACAACTTTATAGTCACCTTAGTCCTGAAGCAAGTACAAAAGCTTAAAGATGATCTTGTAGGTAAAGACAACCATCTGCCTGTTAAATCCTGCAACAAGATGCCAAATTTTGAGGCCGTCCTTGGCATAGACTATAAAGTTATATCCCAATGGTAACCAACGTAGGTTGCAGGAATATATGTAGGGTTAGGGAATGCAATAGTAAAAACGACTTCACGCGTCTAAAAGCTAGCCAATGAACAGGAATCCAATCAGATCCTGCAGCGGGAGGGCCAAGACCTCTCATCAGTGGGGTGGTCCATTTTGTGGTTCATTGGCGGTGGTCCAAGGGTGAACCAAAGCACCACTGAACGGTGCTCTGGACCATCCTTTTGCGGCCCCAAAAGCCACCCAAATTCTTTCGCAAAAGTACCATCAAAGGGCCGCCCTTCACAATCTAAATACTCTCACACGAGCTGCCATCCGGTGGCAACCAAGCAACAAAGTAATAATATACAGGGTATTCGCACAATCTAAAAACTGACAACACCTACTCATCCACCTCCCCACTCCCCACGGGCCTCGTCCGTCCCCCAGTCCCCCCCTGCCCGGGGGGCGCCGAAATATCCGCGCTCAGACTCGCCTCTAAATACTCCTCAAGCTCCTCACTCAGGGTCTTGAGCCTCTCCTTGACCACCTCGACCCCATCCTCCCCCACCGTAACCCGTCCAGGCGGATTCTCACTGCCTCCAATCTCTGCAATAATCCTGACGGTATCCTCCAACTCCGCAGCGCCAAGCACCCTCTCGGCCACGCTCTCGGCCAAGCCGCGAACCGCCGCAACCTGTCGAATCTCCGCATACCCGTCAATCCCCGGCGCAACCCTGACCTCCCCGCCGCCCCAAACCGCCGTCTCGACGCTCGGCTGCACAATACTAACCTTGACCGCAAACGGCGCGACCTCGAACGCCAGCGCATCCAGCATGCCCTCGATGGCATGATCGGCGGCACACCTCAGCGCCAGCCCGGGCGTGCCCATGGCGCCCGTGAGCCCGGTGACAACGACGATGTGGCCGCCGCGCTGCCTGCGCATGACAGCGAGCGCGGACTTGACCACGTTCACGCGGCCAAAGTATCCGATCTCGAACTGGGCGGTGGTGTCGGTGGGGGAGAGTTCCTCGAGCGCGCCCAGGAACGTCGGGATGCCCGTGTGCACGACCACGTCGATCCTGCCGAACGTGGCGGCGGCCATGGCGAGCGCCGATTGCACCGTGCTCGGGGACATCGGGTCTAGCTCGAGGATGATGAGGCGGGTTGGGTCCGGGCCTGCGGCGGCGCGGAGGGTGGGGAGGAGGGGGGAGGAGAGTTCGGTTCTGGTGCAACATGCGGCGAGGGTGGCGCCGAGGGTTAGGAGGTGGAGGGAGAGGGCATGGCCGAGGGGGGTGAGGGATGAGGTGAGGAAGTAGGTTTTTGGCTTGG
>Ga0307514_10001101_pt1 | contig 37769 bp, 54 predicted proteins | sample 16_EM_MG_FD_203088 | JGI IMG/M metagenome (GOLD analysis project Ga0307514, IMG submission 203088) | Populus trichocarpa ectomycorrhiza microbial communities from riparian zone in the Pacific Northwest, United States - 16_EM | ecosystem: Host-associated > Plants > Roots > Unclassified | place... | reverse complement strand
TTATCGATTAGTTCTAATTCTCCCCGTATGACACGTCGTTGCTGTGAGATGCCCCTTTAACTTATTCCGCCCGACTTCCCTCTCCTCTCCCCTCTGCTGTAGTACCAATACCAATGTCGGCGTTTGTTGTCACGCCACGCCAACCATCATTGTTTCAGATGAGCGATCTTATTTGGCATTGCGGGGCGAAATTCTAGACTAACCAAGTCCAAGGCACCCCATCGCCAGTCGAATGTTTGTTGTTGTTACTCATCACGGTCCGATCGGAAGAAAACCGCACATCAAGGTTTTCAAATGGAGATGTGAATAACCCAGTTCAACTTTCTGTCGACTTGGGATGCGATGCAGCTAGGGAATAGAAGTTCGCTCCTTCGCTTCCCAGGTCTCCCCTCTGAAAGGCGCGGATGGGGGGCTCCCTCAGGTTTTAGGGGGTTGGACAAGAGGCGCCGTAAGAGTCACGGCCCGATCCACTAAATCCGGTATAGTGCCGATCGACAACGCAGAAAGTAGAAAGTGACCTTCCACCATACAAGTAGGTGAGGCCTGGTAGAAAGGGAAAAGAGCGAATCTTATCGAGATCTCTTCAAGATGTGGAAATCTGGTGTCCGGTCGCTTTTTTCCCGCTTCTTCTTCGCATGATGGGGTCGAACGCATTTTTTTTTTCATCCCTGTCGTCGGCAGGGCATTTTTTTCTTTGAGGAGAGGGAAGCAAGTGGGTGTTTTGTTTTTCCCGTAGAATCTGGCTGTGCATGCGCCTCCCCTCCTCCCTGGGCTCTTTCGCCTTTTTCCTACGACGGAAGAGTTGGGGAACGCACGTAGAGAGGTTGCTTCCTGACCCTCCCTCTCCAAGTATCGCAATCGGCCGCCATCTTCGTCAGAAATATCACCACCCTGTTCCAATCAGTGCGCTTTCCCGGGGTGCAGGGAACCACGTTTGTTTTTCCTGTCCGTGGAGGCATTCATCCCCCCCTTCCCCCACACGAACTCGGACCGGTCGGGTCGTCTGTGCGTTGCGCGCGCGCGCGCGTGTGCGACCAAAAATGATCATCTGGATCCGTAGGCCTTTTTGCGCCTGCTTGTCGGCGGGTCACCACGACGACGGGTCCCGCACTGTTGTCGACCACTGCTTATGCAGAGCCATCGGTACGTCAACAGCCCTCCCCCCTCGCATCTGGAAGTCCGGCTATTGGAAGAACAAATCATACCCGCAAGGCGGCGGGAGGGGTCCATGCGGGACATGCCACGCTCTATTAGGATAGGATCACGATGTAATCGTTTCTAGTGAGAGTACACTCACGAACCGTTGTGCGCTTTATGAAATCCGTGCGTGCTCGGCGCGGGCGGAACTTGGGAACTTTATGGAATGTAGAGCAATGAGAAATATAAAAAACCTTTTTGGCTCCCCGACTCTCGCTTGTATAATTTGCCGTGACCTCGAAGCCCGGCCTGTATACGTGGCTACGAGACTCCGGAAGGCGGAAGGCCACGTTTTTGGCACTTTATCTTTTTGACAGGTATAGTACAGTATTTCCAGGGTGGAAGCATTGTTAGCATTGACAGCGAATATGGAAGACGGTCAAAAGCCGCTATTCGGATCGACATTTTTGAATCCATCTCCCTGCGGAACAAGTACAAGTTTGGCCATAAGGCAAGCAAGCCATTTTGCGTCGCAAAAAAATCTCGGCTGTGAGACTCGGAAATTCACTTAACGCCACCTGGCCCACAAGCGAAGGGCAAGGATCGAGAGATGTGGGGGTACAAACCCATTCAGTTCTCAGTTTTTTCCTCCTCTTGCCTAGGCCTCCTCCCTCAGTTGAAACACCAGAGGCGTCGTCAGGCATACCCCTGAACGACGACCATATCAGCCGAACTTCGTCTACCCGTTAGGGTCAATTCACTCGCGGCTCATCGGACCAGAGAGCCATCACTAACTTGGACATCCCCACGACCAAACAGCACGTAAACGACCCTCCACAAACAAACCCTCACCATATGGGGTAGAGCTACCCAATCCTGCTTAGCTCTGACCAGCAGGCTCCAAGTGCCAGGGCCGAAAGAGATTTGGCTCAGGTGGCTGGTTACACTGAGTAGGGGGCGCAGGAGGGTGAAGTGGTTTGCTGATCCGCATTTGATGGAGGCACACTTTCCCTTCTCTCCTAGGCGACGATGTACGTGTGCGCGTGAATCCTCAAACACGCACTTTTGGGGGGCTTCATACACACTGGTCAGATCCCCCCTTGCGCGACTCCATCGTTCTCCGTGTCTTCTGAACGGGCCGATCAGCTGATGATGATGGGCTTGGATGCTGATGGAGGCACCCGAGCGGTGTCCCCATTCAATCGCTCCTCCATAATTCAGACAGCGCGGTTCATAGTCCAGTGTCATTGGACGGAGTAAAAACAACACAAACGCTTCTTCCAAACTCCACTTTAAGAATAGGTGATGATACCGGGTCGAGTCCCAAACAGTGCGGCAAACTTGGACCCTGCGTCTATCAAACGATGAGACGGGAAAATCCCAAACGGCGGAAATGTCTTAGACATACGTGGAACCCTAAGGGTCTAACCCCCGATTATGCTCAAAGCGTCCAACAAGTCTCGCCTCGCTCTTTCAAAATCTTCGTAGTCTAGCGCCGAAATGGCATAACGGCAGTGCTTTTGCGCCTGTGCGATCTGTTTTGGGGTCAATTGGGGAGGGGGCGCCGATGCAGTTGGCGGCGGCGGGGCGTTCCTGGTGAATGGGGGCGGTGGCTGCTGTGTTGGAATGGTAGTAGGATGTGTTGGCGGAGAAAGTTGTTGGTATGATCCAATAGGCGGTTGCGAGGTCGTATTGATTGCGGAGTCAACCGGTACAGGTGTGTAGATCTCGTTATGAGCAGGAATACCTCCCGATGGCAGGGTCGATCCGAGCTCAGGGGGCTGAGAAGGTAGCTGCGGGGGCGCCTGTTCAGGTGAAAAGTCCGAAGGACGCCTGGTGTGAGGGTCTCCGAACAATGATTCCTCTGAGGGATAGTGTTGTTCAGGAAACCCCTCCGATTCTCCGCCTGCCGCTGCCCTCCGTGGATCGTAGCCGCTGGGCGGGGGGCTAGTAGGGAAGTCGAACGTGCGATAGCCAGCCGTGCCCGGAGTAGCAATTGTGCTCCAATTTCCAGGACTTGATGGGTCGGAATCGAACCGAGAGGGTGATCCCGGCCAACCTCCGGTAAGGCCTGTGGGGTCAGGAGATGCAGCCTCGACTGTGATGTCGGGTACAGGGCTATCTAGGTTTTCTTGATTGGCGGGTCCAGCAGTGGGTTTCCGTCCCTCACGGAACGCCTTTGCGATATCTGCTGCCTTCCATTTTGCGTATCGGATTTTGTCATCGATCTGAGGGAGAGGCCGTCAGCCTGGTGACGTCATGAAATGAGTACGCAGTTGTGACCACCCACGGAATCAGAGACATTGGCTTTGTCGAAGACTTGCAACAGCTCGAGCAGATTTGCAGCCACGAGAAACTTTTTGGCTGTTCCGCGAGTAGCCTTTCCGGCTCGGTCCTCCGAGTCCGTCATCCCAAATACCTTCAAGGCGAAGTTCTCGACATATGCCACCGCGACAGCGTCATTTTCAATGGCGTCATTAGGACCAATCTCCTTCTTCAACTTCTCGAGAAGGGTGAGCACCGAGGACAGGTAGCCCCTCGCGGCGGGGTCTTTCACTCCAGTGACGATCCCGACCTGCGCTGCGTGATACAAGGCTAAAAGGGGAGGTTCGGATCAATCCTTTTCGCTCAAACCAGAGAGGTTCCGTTAACTCGCACCCCAGTACGCCACAATCGGCTCTTGCGACTTGAGTTCATCTGCTCTCTGCAGAAATCCCAGTATCGATTTTAGTCCCTGTGGAACTTGCGGTAAACCCAGATTCTTCAGGGGTTGAGTGGACATCGGGCAGAAAGATAAGGCCTGGGAGGTGGTGGTTGCGGTTTAAGTTTTTAACTGCGCGATTGGATCAAAGTCAAGTCTGCGGAACCGATAGCCTGACACAAATCCGGACAGGGTGATGGGCGATTGTTCGCAACCTGAGATTCCTCCATTCTTAGGTGATTGGCTTCCGGAGGTGATCGAACAAAGGTACTCTAAAGTAAAGAGTTCCAAGTTCCGCATTTATAAATAGTCAGTTCCTCTAATCCCGTATCGCGAGAATCACTCCTTAGGGCTATGGTGAAACTGTGGAGAGCATAAGTTGATTGGTTTTGGGAGGCGGGACGAGGTAAACTCACGATGTCACGCAACTGCGCTTGGGCATCGTTGAACTGTTTTTCAAGGAATTTGGTCTACGGTAGACCGTTAGCAGGATGTCGAGTTCAGGCGTCGTCGAAGAGTGCTTGCCTTCTTGTTAAGGTTGTTGATGTCGTCCGTCAGCTCCTTCTGCTGGCGCTTCAGATCGGTCTCCATAGTCGCTCGGGGGACCATCACAAACCTGTAGCAGGGCAAGTCAGCATAAATACAGTGATACCTGAACATCCTCGGGACTCTCACATCTTCCCAACCCCTTTATACATGTTCACATCCTTGTCGATCGAGCCGATCTCATCAATCGTTAACTGGAGGATCCGCCTCTCGCGTTCCTTGGTGGCGGTCTGTTGTCGTGAGACGTTTAAGGACCGTTGGGATTGGACTGCGGTTTGTTGGATTTGAACCAGGATCTTTGGAAACGGGTCATTTTGGAGTGTTGGAAAGGGTATTTGGAGCGAACCTTTCTCAACGTCTCGTCGGATAATGTGGCCATGGTCGAGGGAAGGAGCGTGGTCCGATCATTTTTCAATCTGTTTTCCAACTGACGTCCACCATCTCTACCTATCCTGGTGCCCCTTGCCGCGACGTAACTTTGAACGTCCTCTGCTGGTGGTTTGTCTCTCGAATGCACGGTTACTCTCTCTCCGTTGAGGTGTTGGCATGTGCGTGTGATCGTTGTAGGGGATTGTGATTTCTAGGAGCCCCCTTCACCCTCCCTATGAGTCCCCGGTCCCTAGACGGACCTGGGCTTAGTCGAGTTGCCGTGCGTTTTCCCAGTCGAGAGAATATGCAACACCACCGTGTACGGATGTGTCTGAATACAGCAGCTTCTGGCACATGACACGCTGTGCACGATCGGTTGTGAAGATACCGACCAATCGCGAGCCTCATCTCCTTGCAAACCGTCAAGTGTTCGAGGCAGGTTGTGCCTGCGCCAGTGCGGCTGAATGATCAGTCCGGCGGCTTTACCCCAGTGATCGCGAACCTCGAGTTTCCCCAGCCTCTGATTTCTGACTTTTTCTTACAGCGAGAGACCACCGGGGCTCTTGAGCCTGTGTTTCTCTGGGGGTTGTCTGTGAACTTGTCTTGTGGATTGGCAAGATAAGATAAGGGTCGAGGGAGACATCAACGTCCAACTCTTGTTTTGATCGTTGGTGGTGGGGTCAGTCGGTTGGTAACAGGCCTGGTTTCGAGTCCGAAGTGATTACGCATAGTTTATCCACTCTGTGTTCGCCAACACATCCTCCCGATGATTTGAAAGGTCAGCTTGACCACGTTGCCGGCGCTTCGCGTGTGAGGCTACGTGGCGTACAAACAAGGACAAACAGAACAGCGTTGGCATAAATTCACTGTCTGCCAGCAAACTCAAGAATCTCAAGTCTATTTCCTTCGATTCTCCTCCTCATCCTCCTCCCCTGTCCTTCGTTAACAAAATGCGAAGTGTAGCGCTTTCTACTGGTCTTCTCGCTCTTGCTCTCCTGGTCGCCGCCGAAGAGCAGAAGCCAATCTTCAAGGTAATATCATGTCCATTATGACGTTGTTCGCAACTCGATATCGCTAACACACGTTCCCCACAGTCCACCTCTATCAAAGCCCCCCTCCTCGAACAATTCACCAGCGATTGGGAATCACGCTGGACACCCTCAGAGGCTACCAAGAAGACCCCCGTTGGCACTGAGACATTTAGCTATGTCGGTGAATGGAAGGTCGAGGACCCCGCCACCGTAATCATCGAAGGCGATACCGGTCTGGTCGCTAAGAGCAAGGCTGCCCATCACGCCATCTCTGCCCCGCTGAAAGCACCTCTCGACTTCAAGACTAAGCCTTTAGTTGTTCAGTACGAAGTCAAGTACCAGAAGGGCGGAAACTGCGGTGGCGGCTACCTCAAGCTCCTTGAGGATGGCTTCCAGTCGAGCCCCAGGGAGTTCTCTGACAAGACTCCTTGGGTCGTCATGTTTGGTCCTGATCTCACTTGCCCTGGAACCAAGGTGTGCTTCAAGTGAACTTTACACGTGTCGCTTCACATGCTAACCACTCGACACAGGTTCACTTCATCTTCCGTCACAAGAACCCCATTACCGGTGAATACGAGGAGAAGCACCTTACTGGAGGTCCTATTCCCTCAATCGACAAGGCCACAAAGTTGTACACTCTTATTATCAAGTACGCGTCTTTCGTTCATACCATATACTAATCAATGCGCTGACGCCAGTGTTTAGCCCCGACAATACCTACTCTGTCAGCGTTGACAACGACAAGCCGACAACTGGCAGCCTACTCACCGACTTCAACCCACCTGTCAACCCACCCAAGGAAATCGATGATCCCGAAGATAAGAAGCCTGCCGACTGGGTTGACATCAAGAGGATCGCCGACCCCGATGCCAAAAAGGTACTCACCAACCACAGCATGAAAGTTATCTCTTGTCTAACTTCCCGCATAGCCTGACGACTGGGATGAAGACGCTCCTTACGAAATCGTTGATGAGGACGCTGTTAAGCCTGAGGGCTGGCTCGATAATGAACCTCTGACTATCCCTGATCCCGATTCCGAGAAACCCGAGGAATGGGATGACGAGGAGGATGGTGACTGGGTTGCCCCAACCGTTCCTAACCCCAAGTGCGCTGATGCTCCTGGGTGTGGTGAGTGGAAGAAGCCATTGAAGGTCAACCCTGCTTTCAAGGGCAAGTGGTTCGCTCCGATGATCGACAACCCCGAATACAAGGGAGAGTGGGCTCCACGAAAGATCCCCAACCCCGGTTACTTCGAGGACAACGAGCCCGTCAAGAGCCTCGAGAAGATTGTAAGGCGTTCTGTTTACTTTGATTCCTTCCCCTCACTCAATGGCGTTACGTAGGGCGGTGTTGGTATTGAGCTCTGGACCATGACTGAGGACATCTTGTTCGACAACTTGTACATTGGTCACTCGCCCGAGGATGCCAAGAAGCTTGCCCAGGAGACGTACGAGGTCAAGAAGAAGATCGAGGAGGAGGCCAAAAAGGCTGAGGACAAGGCCGAGGCCGAGGAAGGAGACATACAGACCACCTTCAAGGATGACCCCGTCGGTTTCGTCCGTGAGAAGGTCTTCGAGTTCGTTGAACTCGCTAAGATCGATCCGGTCTTCGCCGCCAGGGCTAAGCCAGAGGTCGCCGGCGGTCTCGGTCTCGTTGCCTTATTCTTTATTGGTGCTCTCTTCAGCCTCATCTCTGGCGGATCTCCACCAAAACCTGCTGCCGTGAGTTTAAATCTTACCTATCACCATCAAGCCCTAAACGCTCATTGTTTCTCTCACCAGCCATCCAAGAAGACCGATGCCCGCACACCCGACGACAAAACAAAAAGCGAGACCACTCCCGTCTCAAAGGCTGGCGAGGATAAGAAGACTGACACTCCTCTGAGGAACCGAAAGTAAATTCTTTTACCGATAGTGATAGCTATAGTACGACGCATTTGGGATTTGGTTCATACTCCTATATAATACAGACATAAGCCCAAAACGCCTGCGTGTGACGAGAAGCTGAACAGTGCCCTCTTGAAGTAGGAGGGGAGGCTATTATTAAGCATGCCAAGGCTTCGTGACTAAGTACAGAATGCTGAGTGGGCGTGTTTGCAAGGTGATGGATGTAGTGGTTTGTCTAGAGTAGGTCTATCTAAGTGCTTCACCGCGTCCGTTTCACAACACGATCACCGAGCGCATATAACGCATTTTTGGCGTCACTGTCTGGTAAGTATGATAAGAGCTCTTTGGCCTTATCGGCATGGGCTTGTGCGAGCTCTCTCGTTCGCTCCACCCCAGAGGAACGCCGAACGTAATCCCGAGCCTGAAGGAATTTGAACGTCAGTAGAAAGTCCGACGAGGTGGTGTGAAATTGACGAACCAGCTCCACATCTCCTGGCTGTTTGAACTTGCGTTCGATGAGCGGGCCGAGCTCTGGATGTTCCTCCCACGCAAACAAAGCTGGACCCGTCGCGAGGCCGAGTTGTAAATCAGCCCCGCCGGGCTTACCCATCGTGCTCTCTGCGGATTCGTAATCCATAATGTCGTCCACGAGCTGGGGGGGGGGGGAGAAAGATTTAGATAAAGTTCGAATGGGGAAAGCTTTTTCGAGGTTTTACCTGGAATGCGATTCCAAGATTACGACCGTAAGCGTACGCGACCTCCTTCCAAACCTCGCCCTCTCTACAACCACCCAGAACGACAGCGGCCCTGGAACCCTTGGCCATGAGGCTAGCCGTTTTCAAATAGGTCTTGCGCAGATAAATGTTCCAGTTCTCCTTCCCGAGGGCGGGTCGGACCTGCTCGGATTCATCCCGTCCATGGACGGCCTTCATTTGCAAAATCTCGCCCTCGACCAAATTAGCGATAACGCTCGAAATGAGTTCGACGACCTCCACAGAACCCAACCTCGACAACGCCGCGCTGGCCCTTCCCAACAAGAAATCGCCACCCAAGATCGAGAACTTGTTTCCGAACGCGGCAGGTGCGGACGGGGCACCCCTTCGGAGGGATGATTCATCGATGACGTCATCATGCAAGAGGGACGCGACGTGTATCATCTCGACTATCTGAGCGAGACGCATCTGGGTGGGCAAGAGTGAGTGTGATGAGGCGACTTGGCGGGGTTCCGAGGGCGAGAGGAGTTCTGGAGGTGGGATCGAGGGGATTGACGTCGGTCGGGATGATCGTAGGGCGAAAACGGACTCGAACGAAGCGGTATGGTCTGGCATGCTGGGGTTCCAGTCGTTCAACACGTCGGGACGCGTCAGGGGACGATCAAGCTCATCCCCTCGACCTCCAACCCCTTCGCACTCTGCAGCCCACGATTTGAGTCTCCAGTCGTGTCCGAGCCCGTTCGCCGCTTGCGACCAGAGCAGCACGAGCAACGGCCTAAGCTGTTTCGACGGGTGCAGAAAGTAGTACCGCGCAATGTCCGTCAAATCCGGATGCGATGAACCCAACAGGCCCATCAACGACTCTCGCAGTTGCGCGATTTGTGGTGCGAGCAATTTGAACGGGTCCACGTGAGATGGGTCGGATGTGGGCTTCCGAGGTGTTGTTGGAGCATTTTGTTGTAGAGGTTGGGAAGTGGAGGGAAGGGGAGACTGTGGGACCGCATTTAGTTGCGTAGCGGTTATTGGAGTGTAGTGACGCTGGCAAGCGTTCCGAGGGAGGGAAACGAGAGGAGCGCGGGTACGTGACCGCGGTATGGAAGGTAGCCAGCGTCGCATTGGACGTCGAGAGAGTAGCTATAGTAGGTAGACACCGGGAAAGTATGAGCGGGTGCATCAAGGCGTCAATGAAATTTCGCCGGTTAGACGCACGGCCGGTGTCCATCCCCCAAGAAAAATTAACCACGCTCAAAAAATGGATTCAGGGTAGTGTATGGGTACATGCTAGCATTAAAAGTCTAACGTGGTTTTGGTGCGCGGGGAGCAACCGACGGTCGTGCGTTGGGGTTCATTGGCGGAAGTTGAGCGACCCTCGTGGTCAGCCTCCCCTTTAACTTGTTCACGGGTTTTTCTAAATGGTAGACGAGTTCCTTGGCCTAAGTAACCCAACGTTAGCACAAACTACGTCAGGTGCGAAGGGAAGACGACGGACTGAGATCCTTAACCTGTCCCAGTCAACAGACTCCTTCGCAACGAGGGCCACCAACATGACCGGGTCTCCTTCGTCGGACACAGGTTCCTTGTTTGCACCACCGTTATCTTTGAGCGGAAGAACGGGAAGGACAATTATCCGACCGATCTGCAATTGAAGGGTTCGTCAGCTCGACTTTCCGGAGGTGAGGACGAGGACCCTGCAAACCTCGCTGTCCACCATCCCTATCCCATGCTGCTTCGTCTCTTGCCACACCTCTCCGCTGACTCCTACAAACACCCGGATCTCATCCTTCGGTTTTGACGAGTCGGAAGCGTAAGACACCAACTGCCCCTCGGGAGTAAATAATACGGCGGTGTGCAACTCCGGCAGAGACAGGACTTGCTGAAGGAGGTTATGCAATGAAGAAAGTAATAGCATCTACGGCTCGGAAGAACCCGAAGAATGTAATCTTTCCAATGGCTTTTTTGCTTCCAGTCCCTCTGACGATCCGCGTGATCCGGCAAGACTCTACCGTATTTTAGTCTGTGCGGAACAGTTTACCGAATAGGAACGGGGGATAACTTAGACTACGATAGTTTATCAAACAAGCAACGTCTAATTGTCCGGAATAGCAGCACGGACCGCTCGGATTAAGCATACTCACGGATATGTTTGAAAAACTCAAAAAACTGGAGCAATTACGATCGGCTCTATTCACATACGATAAGCAGGAGCTAGCCCCCAATCGCGGGTCGTACTTGCCTGGTATGGAGGTTGTCCATAAGTGGGAGCGGGACCCGACGGTGGTGGCACACCGTACCCACCAGACATCGGCGGTGGTGGATATCCACCCTGACCGGTAATTGAAGGGGCCGACTGAAGTGCTGCCATCAAGCTGGGTGGAAGCCCAGGGTAGCCCGAGGACATTCCGCCTTGAACCGGTGCCTGTTGTGATGGAGGTGGGTACTGCGGAGGCATGCCAGGGTAGGGAACAGGAGGCTGTTGATAATATTGGGGTGCCGGAGGTGGCTGAGGCGTTGTAGTAGTCGGCGGCTGAGGAGTTCCACCAGTGCTCCCAGGTTGTTTGAGAGCTGCGAGCAACTGTTGCACTTTACGAGCTTGCTCGAGTCGTTCGTCGACCGGCTATATCACCACTTGTTCAGAATCAAACAGGTCAGGACATAACTGGTTGACACTTACAGGTGGCGGCCCAAGCACAGGTGGTGCAGGAGGGGGTGGAGCAGGCTGTGAATAGGATGGCGTAACGGACTGAGGTGGTGCTGTGTACGTGGTGTGCGGAGGCGGCGGAGGTGGAAGCGGGTTAGGGCCATAATCAGGAGGGGGGCGACCTTGACCGTAATCCTGGTTTGGTCCGTGTCCACCGCGCCCCCTTCCCCTCCCCTCGAAACGATTTCCACGAGTAGGTGGTCCGCCCCTGTTGTGTTCTCCATCGTGCCCGCTGCCGCGTCTCTCTCGGCCGTATTCGTCAGCATCTGGCCTTCTGTTGTCCCACTCGTCGTGAGAAGAGGGACCGCCGAAACCACGACCACCTCTGCCTCGTCCCCGTCCCCGTCCTCTTCGTCCACCTCTGTCTTCCCATTCTGGGCGTTGTGCACTTCGCTCGTCTCTCATGACGACCCTTTAAAGATTCCAGTAAGTTCCGGCATACGCACCACCATTTTTGCGCTTACTTCTGTTCCCGTGGCTGTTCATCTCTGTCCCAGGCGAGCATGATGTCCATCACCCCGTCTTGAAGGCCTTGGTGTCTCAAGCTATCGAACGCCTCTTCGGCGGCCTACCAAAGCGTCAGTGCCATGATTTTGAAGTAGGACGGGGGATAATGTATTACCCGCATATCGTAAAATTCAACGAGGCGTTCATCGCTCCTTTCGCCAGGGATGACAGACTTGACATCACCAAACTGTTGGAATTTGCGGCGAACTTCGTTGTCATCAATGGGCTGACCAGAAGCGGAATTCCTCAGGGAGACAATCAAAGTACCCTGAAGAGTCTAGTTTGGTATGAGATGCAAGAGGGGATGGAGGCAAGTCACCCCACCTGATTTCTGTCACGGTCCGGTCCCTTATGGTCGTCTCGGGGGAGAGAATAGTGTACGTCGATCTGGATAGGGCTCAACACATGGTGAAGGGCACTCGGGAGCCAAAACCTTACTGGTCGGCCGCTGATCTCTGACCCTTGCAAACGCTCCCGAGCCCTCTCTGCCGCTCGAATGTCGAACTGTAAAACAGGGTTTAGTTACTCCCTGCACCCCAAGTGCCGTCAAAGACCCACGTATGTTACAAAAACCATGCCCCGGTTAGCGATGAGGTCGAAAAAGGTCTTGATATCACCGTGCTCTTCAAACATTCTGCGAACATCATCACTGTGGGTTTCATACTGTACGGATTACAAAATCGCCGATCAGCCTTACTGCGAAAGAACGACGTAGCCTGTAGGGGAAACCAGAGGTCGTGGATTGACTCAGGTTTCCCCAACGGGCATAGCTTCAGGGGGTAAATTTACCTTGATGTTTCGAATGAACAAAGTCCGACATGGGCGTTCACGGCCAATTCTCTCTTCAATGAGCGATTCGTGGGCTGTATCATCCCGACGCATTGTACGTTTTGGGGATGCGTGATCACCAAATCCTCCTTGGGAATAGCTAGGAGTTTGATCTGAACGAAAGGAAAGAAACCACAGTGAGATTGATGATAAAGGGAGGGGAAATGTATGGAGGGGTGGGGATACAAAAAACAAAAACGTTAAGCCACCAGAAAGGAATTCGAATGGAAGTGAGACGACGAGCTCTCAACAATGACGCCTGAAATCCTGACAAATCATGTTCACAACGTCATTCGCGATTTAAAATCGCCCTCACGCAAAAGAGAGGAGAGCTCAAATGCCTTCTCAGTTGAATCTCATAGGAAATCCTCTGAGTATCGGGTGGACTTGATGGAAGAGAAGTGAAACAAATGCCTCCTTGCGAAATATGGCCTTGCGTTGAGACAGCAAAGAGGGAACTGATGCAACCGACAAAAACCTCAATTATGGCTTCAGAGCGTACCTTCGTAGGGTGGGTATTCCTGGTAGGGACCGGGCTGTTCTGGAACGGGAGGGTATGTAGCGGAAGGGGGATAACTCTGATAATAAGGGTCTTGAGGTGGTGGCACTGGACCACCATATCCGTTGTAGTCGCCTTGCATAGGGCCTTGATCATAGGGACTGGGACTGGGACCAGGATCATTGTATGAAGGGTAGTTCGGTGGTTGATGACTCGGGCCACCTCCTCTTCCGCGGTAACCGCCTCTTCCACGAGGGCCACCCCTGTCACCACCAAATCTGTTGGATCTGTCTGGACCTCCGGGAGGGCCGCCTCTGCGGACAGGATTATCGTAACCTCCGCCGTATGGATGATGTCGATTCATGGACTCAGTAAAAGGGGCACTCAGTGAAGAGAGAGACTTCGACGCGTGCGTGTGGTGAGGTGAAAAGACTCTGATAACGAGAAGAAAATGACCAATGACCAGTTTTCTTTTTTCACGGGTAGACGGGCAGGGCGTTGGATTCAAGGAGTTGAGGCTAACGCGGGAGCTGTGGTTGAGGTGCGAAACCCGGCTTTACTTTGGAAACGGTGAGCTGATGGAAAGGGAGACAGTCGTGGTCGGAGAACAAGAGGGGGAGAAATTTGCGGCGGGAACGCGCGACGCGGCCCCAGAACCACGTGGCTCCCGTCCTAGTCCAGCACCGCCATACCCATCCCTCACGCTCTTCCTCAGACTCGACCACGGATTCCAACTAAATGTCGAAACAATTCCAGTTCAAACTCGTCCTCCTCGGTACGCACCTATCTCTTCGCTTTCTGGTCGATTCTTGACCTTGGAACCGCAGGAGAATCCGCTGTCGGAAAGTCTAGGTGCTTCCCTCCCCTCTTTCACATCCTTCCGCCACACCCGCACACCCCAGAAACTCATCCATCTCCAGTTTGGTTCTTAGATTCGTCAAAGATCAGTTTGATGATTACCGGGAAAGCACTATCGGCGGTGAGGATTCCCAGCCTTCGAACCAGCTCATCGTTGACGAATCTCGGTGTGCCACAGCCGCATTCTTGACCCAGACCGTGACGCTCGACGATCAAACGACGGTCAAGTTTGAAATATGGTATTCACATCCTCGTAATATTTTCTGGCTATTTCTTAACTACCGCCTTCAATGCAGGGATACCGCTGGACAGGAAAGATACAAGGTGGGAGAATTTGCCACAGTCCATCCGCCCAAAACTGCTACTTACAACCGCCCCCCCTCCATAGTCGCTCGTACGTATCCCCGCGACCTTCTTGGGCGGGCTTCCTAAAACCATATTCACAGGCACCCATGTACTATCGAAACGCCAACTGTGCCGTAGTCGTGTATGACATCACACAGTCCGCCTCTCTGGAGAAGGCCCGATCGTGGGTCAGGGAGCTCCAGCGGCAAGCCGATCCCTCTATCGTCATCACGTTGTGCGGTAACAAGACAGATCTGGACGCTCGCCGCCAAGTCTCGCAAGAAGAAGCGAAGAAATATGCGGAAGAAGAGGGATTGATGTGGGGAGAAACCAGTGCAAAGACTGGTGAGGGTGTTTCAGACATCTTTACTGCCATTGGTCAGAACGTTTCCATTCTATACACGTCCTATTCTCTGCAAACGCTGACTATTTCGATAGCCAAGAAGTTGCCTTTGTCCACCCCGCAATCCAGACCCGGTGCCAGTCGTGGAACCGCCCCTGGCGCGCAGGTAGACCTCAACAGGAAACCCGCCGGTGGTGAACAAACCGACGCTTGCAACTGCTAGACATGCATCGCCTCGCTTCCTCATCCCTAACACGCCACAGCCCACCTTGCATTCAAGATGTAGCTCCCTCTTTTTCTTCCTTGTGCCACTGTTTTGGTTGTCTATTGGGTCTCGTACACTCCAGTACAACTTTCATGCCTGTTGTAAATATGCTTGTGCGTTCTCATATGCATCATACGGACCTTCTTCATTACCCTCGAACTTTTTGCGACTAGCGGGTCATGAAGCACACGCCGGGTGATGCTCTGGGTTGCGATATCGATGATAACTAATAGACTACGTACTAATTTAAGAAAACCAAACATAAGGGAGCAGGAAAATTACAGTCAAGCATAAAGCTAAGGAATAAAGTTAAAGTGGATGGAAAGGACGAGAATACGTTCCTTGCGAGTCGCCTATACCATCTCCTGTTGTGCGATCTTCTTGCTCTTCACCTGCAGCGACCCTGGGCTCAGCCCCACCGCGTTGACCAGGTTCCCTTCGATGTACCCCATGGTATGGGGCACGTCCGCAAACACGTATGGTTTACACTGGAATCTGAGCATCTGCTCCAGAATATCAAACCACTTGGCCCTCTTCAGGAAGTCAATCAATCTCAGGGCCGTGAGGTCCCGATTATTCGAAGGCAGGGTGTCCGGATACCTGTCGTTGATCTGCGCCATTTCCGTGAGCCACATTCCGATGTAAGGCACGCACGGGCTCTGGTAAGCGCGAATTGCAGCCCTATAGGTGGCAAATCGGTTTGCCGGATTACTAAATGTCAGGAGATTGTCGAGGACAGAAGCCTGGGTCGCATGGGCCCAAGTTTGGTCCAGGCGCGAAATGACCTGGCTTGAGAGAGCGTTGATAATGGCATGCATCGACGAGATGTTGTTAATCACCCTGCATCTCTGTTCATGAAATAGCCGTTAGTATTGGGCCGAACTATTTTGGTGAGGATGACGACGAACCTCGGCGCAAATTATCCAAAAGTCGACCATCTCCGCTCTTTTCGCCACATGTTGAAGGTTTAGGATGCTCATTTTCACCCAAGACGCCAGTTTCTCATGAGTTGACATGAAGTCATGCAAAAACCCCCCTGTGCGCCCCCACTCCCAACAATCCTGAGCCCGTATCCTGGCGTATAGCCTATGCTCAATCAGAGCCAACTGTTGAGCGATCTCCTGGGTGTCCATCTTTACGAGTTCAGTCACAGGAAACTGTGGCTGCCTCCGTCGCTTCGGAATGTGCCCAGGCGTGATAGGTGTGAGGGGAGCAAGAGGGACATGGCTCTGTAACGATGTCAGAACGGGTGCAAGACGGAGGTCAATGTTGACGCCCACCAATCGTTCGATCGCTTCGATAATCAATTTAGCTGGGATTGCCAACGGATGTGGGTCAACGATTAACTGTAGGAAAGCTTGTAGTCGATGGACGATGTGGGGATCTTCTTTGACCATGTTATGATCCTCGAGCCACATGGTGAAGAGGGTCAGTACGCGTTGCTGAGTCGACCTTTGTTTCTTCTCCCTCCATTCCTCTAACTCGTCTTCGGACAAATTCAATGGCGGGGCCATCTTGAACTGTCCCACAAGCTGATCAAAAATCATGTCCGGTGTAGTAAACGACTTGAAAGTTGTGAGGAAGGCATGCCGAAACCTGATCTCTTGGTAAGATTCTGTGGTGTGATCGGTCAGACTTTGGTCATAAAGAAAGAGTACGTGGTGGTGGGCAAACGTACTGAGGTAATCCAGTGTCAAGCGTTCTACCAGGGCAATCAGAGTCCCGGCTTTGACTGTACCATCGTAATCAAGGATGATGTCGTCGTCGTCGTACGTGGGTCTGAGGAACCAAGTGGATGCGGTTTGGTTTTTCTGGCCAGTCTGGGGCGAGGCTGACGAAAAAGTGATGGACGGCAAGGGTGGTGTGGTCTCTCTGATCGGCGTCCTCATCCGCCCCGTCCTTGGAGCGGGTGATTGCAGGGCAATTCTATGGAAAGCATCAAAAGACTCGGTCACGATGGGACTCTTGGAGAAATTGTCAATCTCCGTCACGTTGTTCGACTCGATGAGCGTCGAAAGGCGAGAGAGGTGCGACCTGTCGTCCAGTAACATGGGTCGCCTACGCAGATGCCTGGTCCCAGTCGTGGCGGGAAGAGTTTCAGATCTGCTGCGGTGATGGTGGCTATCTCCAGCAGTGTCATTAACCGGGACGGAAAACGGTCTGGGAGAGATTGGAATTGGGAAATGGGCCGAGCCGAATATTGTTCTTGCTGTTGGGACAGGGAGTAGGTCGGTCGGTGATGGAGGGACGCCGGGACTTAAGTCTGGGGAAGGCCACAAGGTAGCGGATGTGGGGATAGGTTTGCAATCAGGGTCGTTTGATTCATCAAACGGCTCGACGACGGTCGGGAGTGATGACAACGGTGACTGTAAATCCAGTTGATACTCACAGCAGTTGCCCCAACATCGATGACAAATTCATACCTTATTTCCCATCCAGCTGTCCCGCTTGAAGAAAGGTATCTGTGGGGCAGGGGAGGCAAGATCATATGCTTCCAGAGACCTCGCAGAAGCTGGGGTAGAAGCAAAGATGATTCCGTACTCGTAGGCTCTTGAAGAAGAGGGTACGGAGAGGAGCCTTTCTGCGACAGAGTCTATGAGTGGCTCGACAAAAGCACTTGAACGAGACAGTCAGAACCTCATAGAAAAAAACCTCAGCGTGCATATCACCTAGATATCCACCCCGCTTTATCCTCGTCAAGTCTCATAGCAGCCCACCAACCGGACTCTTCCTGAGCAATGATCTCCAAAATTTCATTTCGGTTGAATGGTAGGTGGGTGGGGTCGTCTGAGAGGTAGTCATGCAAGCATAGCGCATAGCATATTCTGTAGCCCTGGCTGCCTGCGGATGCCTTTGAAGAACCGATAGAAAACTCGGGACCATATGGCGAAGCGGAGTCTGGGGCGTTGAACGGCTGGACCTGGAGGTGATAGGGAGAGGCTTCGATGGAGAGACGGAGGGAACGACGCAACCTGGCGTTGCCCTTCATCGTTTTGTGTGGCCAGAGACCGGCTTAGATTGTGGAGAGAATGCTTGCCAGCAGCGAACGGAGAAGGAAACGGCTGGACTTAACCGGCTTTAGCTTGTCGCGCGTCGTCGGCGGCCAAAAGCGGCGGAATTGGGTCGGCACAGGTTTAACAGTGATCGAATTGGTTTTCACATCTGTTCTCTCATCCCCGTTGCATCACCTGTGGCTATAACAGAACGCATCGTCTCCAAGCTTATTTATGGGACAAGTAGTAGTGCTTACTTACTATCAGTAGCAACCGTCTGAGAATTCGTGATTGTCGCAGAAACAGAGTCGCCCATGGACCTCTGATATCATGATCTGTTTCCCCTCTCGAATCTCAGTACGGCCACTAACCAGAACTGGCTCACCCTCTTCCCTTAATATCAGATCGTCGTCTAGGCGTCGTGGAGGGTACCAAAGTACATAAAGTGACACCGCCACGCCAGAGGCTGGGCGCTGACCGGGACCGCACGCACCCGATCAGGTCACCAGTCTCGCGAATACGATCAAGAATGATAACAGGCTGAGGAATCACCGATACGACCATTTGATATGAGCGGTTCAGGAAGAATCACCTGGAACCCGACCAAGGCCAAAGTGAGTTACTTTCTACTCTGCAAACTTTCCTCATGCAATCCTCGATGTGATCCTCAGGTCCAAACACGGTACTTTGCCACTCTTTTCCGCAGCAAGGTATCGCTCCACTGACGTCTCTTCCGAACAGCCTGTCTATCCAACGTCTCCGAACGCTCCAGGAGAAGAAGGAAGCGCAGGCGAAGAGCGCCAGGCGAGACATCGCAACACTGTTGGAACGAGGAAGGCTCGAGACAGCGAGGGTCAAGGTGGAGAATAGTAACTTGCATCGCATATCCCCGAGAACGACACGCTGATCTCCTGGTGAGCAGCAATCAATGAGGACATTTACGTCGAATTGCTCGAGCTCCTCGAGCTGCATTGCGAACTGGTTATTGCGAGGTTCGGGCTCTTGGATCAACAGTGAGACGTCCCGGGTTTCACGCGAGCGTTGTAACTGTCTCTGAAACCGACCGAACAGGGTCAAGGATCCCGATCCCCGCGTTATGGAAAGCATCTGCAGCATCATACATGCTGCGCCACGGACAGAATTGAAAGGTGGGCCGATCCCCGAAAAACTGCCACCGTCCGCGTTCACGATCCATGATGGTGATTCCCAGAGCTGAATTTGTTGAGGGAGATGTTGATGCACAAGTACGGTCGGGAGTTCTCCTTGGGAGTGATGGAAAACCGAGACAATTGCGTCAGCGAAAGGGTGAGGCTTGTTTGACCCCGGCCGAGATCTTACGTGAGGATAATTGATCCCGGGAAAGGTCATGAAGAAACTCGCGTTATCCACGCCCTCGTCGGAACTGGTAGACGCGTACCTATTCGAAATTGCCAAAGGGTACGGAGTTAACTGGAGTCCTCCGACGCCCCTCGTGAAGGAAGATGGGGGCAACGCTGAGCCGAAAGAAGCTGGAGGGGATGCAAGGGTGTGCCCCAGTTTTACTACTCGCATCCTTCTCGTATTGAATCTACGCTGACACATCCAACACCAGGTCGATGAGGAAAAGGAAAAAGAAGAAGTGTTGGACAATGTGAAGGCAAAGGTGGAGGCGGATGTGAAGGTGCCCAAGCTGCCTGATCTGCCACAGGTTGAAGATTCTGAACCAAAGGCGAAAGAAGATGGTCCTGTGGATGAATTCGAAGCTTTGGCTAAACGATTTGAAGCGTTGAAGAAGCGGTAGGATGCTCGGTGCGACGAAAGCCGTGGGCGGGGATAAGTTCATTACCTGAACGCTGAATGTTTTAACGCTCGATTACAATTGCATGAACCGTTTTCCCTGCCTGCTTTTCTACGCGCTCGAGCCAGGGTCCAGGAAATAGGAACCGGATGCACGAGTTGTGTGTATTTTTTATTACTTCACCTCTAGCGTCCCCTTGGCAGACATCGGCGGAGATGTCCCCTAGTCTGTCTCCTCACACTCCTCTCGTTCCCTCTCCCGTGTTATATATACCGTACACTCCCCCTTCATAACCACTCATGACGACCTTGTCGCCAGCCCCTCCACGCTCCTATCCTGCAATGTCCTGGCCACATATCGCCTCCGATGCCGACATGTATACCAGTTCCGACGTCGAAACTGCAAGCGTGATGTCTTTCGAACCGTTCAGTTATACATCCGCCTCCTCTGCAACCGACATCCAAGATCACGCCTCTATCTCTTCTGGAGCGTCCGTTTTCTCAATGTCCAGTTCTGTTCGCGCACAATCCTTCAGGCTTGAATACGGGCGCGGCCTCAACAATTATTCCGACGTCTACCAACTGCCAGCTGATGATGAAGAGTTGGATAGGCTTGGTAAGTGGAGACAGGTTTTGACTCGACGCATATAGGGACTGAACGTTTGATTAGATAAACAGCATCTGATGTTCAACGAAGTCATGGGCCGATATCCGCCACCAATGGAGGAAGTACTTGCAGAACCTGCTCCTGGACAACGACCTGTCGCTTGTCTTGACCTGGGTTGTGGAAGCGGTTGTTGGTGCGCCGTCATCTACTGACGACCCTTACCCTCATTTCTCACTTGCGCGTCAGGATCTTGGACGTTGCCAAGGATTTCCCCCATTGCTCTTGCGTCGCGGTCGATCTCGTCCCCATGCAAGTAGTGTGAGTGACCCTTAGCACGAAACCGTTCCCATCCATCCGTGTCCTTACGCGCGGCTATTTTAGTGATATGCCTTCAAATTGCAGGTCGGCAAGAGGAGTAATATTTCAACATGCTTGGTTTTCTGATGCAATTATAGGAGTGAAGTCGACGATATCAATCTCGGCCTTCAACATTACCAGGACGAGTTCAATGTGATTAACGCTCGCCTGGTCTCTTCAGGGGTAAGCGACCCGTGTTATACCTGTTTCATCCACCCGCGTTCTCATAATCGAAACGCAGGTGAGGGACTACGTGGGTCTCATCGACCAAGCTGCCCAGGCCCTCCGACCCAACGGTTTGGTGAATTTCACCGAATTTGACTTCTGCATATACGGAGGAGATAAGAAGCCTATCGTGTTTGATGTTCCCGAGTTTTCCCCGCCATATGTTCCTCGCTGGTTGTCCATGGTCAGGGTAGCCGTGAAACAGCGAGGTGGAGAAGCCGATGCCGCTACTCATCTCTACCGATGGATTTCTCAACATCCGTTATTCACCGATGTCGTGTACAGGAGCTTCTGGTTCCCCGCTTCGCCATGGGTTCCTTCACACTGGCCTAATGCCGCCAAAATGAATCGCACGGGTACCTTCATGCGGGATGACATCAAGGTACGTAGCTCTCTCGTGGAGCAGCTTCTCTATCTAACAGAGTTCCCGATAGGCATTCGTGCGAGGTACTCGGCCTTTGCTCTTGAGCAGTGGAATGGACGAATCTCTCTTTGACGCCTTCGAACAAAAGGTTTATGAGGAACTCCATGACGCGAAGATTCCGTATTACATTCACGTCGAGAACGTGTACGCACGTCGCCGTCTTTGAACTGACGTTTTTGGATTGTATTCCCACTCCTTTCTCATCTTTTGGAACCATGATTCATGGTGTTTCGCGAGCTAATAAGTGTATTGTACGCTTCTCTTTACTAAATTATAGCCACCACGTTCTTCCGCGTTGTCTGTGGTAGAAGATCCCCTCGGGCTACTGCGGTGGCTCAGTATTAATAGTGTTCAATATCCAATATTCGATCATCGCATGCAGGGGAAGAACAGTTTAATTCTTCGAGCGTAGCCTGAAGTTTGAAGACCTTTTCAATGTCCGAGTTCAGAATACCCTGCACGACTGTATGGAGCGTTCCATTCACAACACGTTGAGTCGTATCGCAAAAATATCTCTCGTGTGAGATGTGCATTCTACCCCTTGAGTGCGCGGGCAACATATGATTCGGTAGTGGCCGCAACTGGGGGAACACCGGGGGTTCTATATCAACCGGCGACTGGATTCACACCTCACCTCCGCCGACGACACCCAAACACCCAAGCACCTGGGAATGCGTCAAACCAGCGGTCGGGTCTCCTGCCTAATCCGGATCGGCAAGTAAATCCGATCAAACACGCCTTCCGCAACTTTACTTCGGAACGCCCATCTCATCCGCCGCCTCGCACTCGAAGGCAGATATGGACACAGAGACGCAAGCGGGGCTTATCCAAAGGCTCGTGTCCCCTAACCCGGATTATGCCGCGGGGTTGTTGGATAGCTTGGGGCTTTCTGAGCCGCCTTCGAGAGAACGAATCCACGCTGAAATCGAGGAGAGGCTTTTGCTCCCTAAACAGAAACTTCCAGATCATTGGTTATCCAAGTATCAAATGTGAGTATGTGTGACCTTTATTGGGTGTGTTCAGCCTGTACTGTTGGTTCCACACGGGGGTATCTCATTCATCGAGGGCATGTTTATTATCAGCCACTGGCAGAACGAACTCTCGATCCCTTCGTTGATCAAGCACGAGCCCTCCCCTCAACCGACCCACCTCTCATTTATTCGTACCGGGCTTGAGGGAAGAGTGACAGGTTACACCGAGGTACTGCTCTCTTGATTCTTGACTAAGCGTCAACTCTTACGTATCCTGCTATCTATGCCCAGACTTCCAATCCGCGATTATCAACAGGTCTGACGTCGACTTCCCTCGATCGCGCACCTGGGCCAAGCAAGAATTTCGTACGCGGGAAAGCTGGGAATGTGCCGTTCTGGCCGGGAGGATTGGAGGATACGAGTTCTAGTGTTCCCGAGGAGCTGGAGGGCGAATTTGTGGCGGAGCGTAAGGGGATCAGGACCATCCCACCAGGGTTCACGAGGGGTTTAAGATTGCCTGGAGAGGAAGATGAAGCTGAGTTGGATGGGCTGGATGGGATCCGGGGGCACTCGGCGGTTGGTCGGGTAGATGTAGTAAGCATCCCATACTCCAAACCGTACCTGCTTGGCTCACGAGTTTCTCTTAGCCATCATCCTCACGTTGGGAATCCGATGGCCCGTCTCTCGTCGGAAGCTCGGAAATTGACGAGCTATTGCCGACATCGGTGAGCGGAGACGGTTTGTTCCAATTGACATGTCAACAAATGCTCCTACCTAGCGCTCGCAACTCGCACCTCTCAGTGCAGCTCATCGTCCTACAAGACGTGCTCACATCCAGAAACGCGAGTGGGCTCGAGTGGTGGACATAAACAAACCGATGAGGAACTTTCATGAGTTGGTTCCAGATATGGCTCACAAGGTGCTTTCTGATGTGCCCTCTGTTAGGGTTATGTCGCGCTGATCGATTGTCGTGATAGTACCCGTTCGAGTTGGATACCTTCCAAAAGGAAGCGGTTTATCACCTGGAGATGGGTGATTCGGTGTTCGTAGCTGCACATACCTCCGCCGGTAAAACCGTCGTGGCCGAATACGCAATCGCATTGGCTAGCAAGCACCTGACAAGGTCAGCCTGCCAGTGCCTCCATTTATGTTGTGAGGCTGATGGCCCGACTCGGCCAACCAGGGCGATTTACACATCCCCAATCAAGGCCCTTTCAAATCAGAAATTCAGGGACTTCAAGCAGACTTTTGGTTCGAACTCTGTCGGGATCCTGACCGGAGATGTCCAAATCAACCCCGAGGCAAACTGCCTAATCATGACCACGGAGATTCTCAGGAGCATGCTTTACAAGGGTGCGGATCTCATCCGTGACGTCGAGTTCGTCATTTTCGACGAGGTGCATTACGTCAACGATGCAGAGGTATGTGGACAAACGCATTTCCGCAACCCCGCCTCCCTAACGATCATTTTCTTGTTTTGTTCACCCGAACGTACCATTCCAGCGAGGCGTGGTCTGGGAAGAGGTCATAATCATGCTCCCCGATCATGTCAACATAATCCTGTTATCAGCCACAGTGCCAAATACTAAAGAGTTTGCGGACTGGGTTGGGTGAGTGATCTCCGCCAGCTGCTCCTCGTTCGCGCCTGACAGAATTCCTGACCACTGAACCCAGGCGGACGAAGAAGAAAGAAATCTACGTGATTTCCACCGCTAAGCGTCCGGTTCCGTTGGAACATTACTTGTATGCTGGCAAAGAACTGTGGAAGATCGTGGACGCCTCGCGCAACTTCTTAGGTCAAGGGTACATAGATTTACCCTTTATCCCGGACCTTGACCAAGTGTTCAACGTTTCTACGTGTTTCCCAGGTACAAGGATGCCGGCGAAGCGCTGCGGCGCAAGCAAGATAAGGAGCGTGAAGCTGCAGGCCTTCCCCCAGTACAACGATTAGGTGCGCGCGCTGCAGCTCCACAGCGCGGGGCTCGTGGGTTGCCTACAGGCCGTGGTGGACCACCGACCCGAGGAAGGGGTCAGATAACGAGAGGCGCTGCTCCATCCCGCGGTGGGGCCTCCGCAAGGTTCAATCACGATAAGACGCTATATGTTCACTTGATGGGCAACTTGAAGAAAAAGTCGCTCTTGCCGGTGGTCGTCTTCACGCTATCGAAGAAGCGATGCGAGGAGAACGCGTCGACGTTGACGAACCTCGACCTGTGCACGTCCACCGAAAAGAGCGAGGTTCACGTTGCGATTGAGAAGGCGCTCGGAAGACTCAAAGGTGTGTATTCTGCGGAGCGTTGTTTTGTATGCTTTGGGGTTTGATGTGATTGATCGGTTCTGTCAATCGCCCCACTCACGACATGCCATACACGTCGTGTTGTTCGTGCCGTTGTCCCGTCGGGCTTGTGCTACCGTGGTTCCTGACTCACCATCCCAGGTTCGGACAAGGTGTTACCACAGATCAAACGTATGAGGGATCTGTTATCTAGGGGTATCGGGGTGCACCACGGCGGTTTACTCCCGATAGTCAAAGAGGTCTGGACCCGTTCTATTGGCGTCAATCTCAGATGCCTACCCCTCTGACAATCTGGTATGGTGCTAACTGCATTGCTTTCGTCCGCAGATAGTTGAGATTCTGTTTGCGAGAGGCTTGGTCAAAGTGCTGTTCGCAACGGAAACCTTTGCCATGGTATGTTTCCAACTGCGTCACCTCGGAAAAAAAAAACACGAAACACCTCGTGTATACACTGCCTGTATCCCACGAGTGTCCCCCTTTCCTGTCCCCCTCACCGCCCTCCTTTACTAGCGCGGTTTTCTGATCGGCGATTACCTTCTCAGGGAGTCAATATGCCCGCAAAGTGTGTTGTTTTCTCAGGGATAAGAAAGCACGACGGCCGGAGCTTCCGGGGGATCCTGGCGGGGGAGTACACGCAGATGGCAGGTCGTGCCGGAAGGCGCGGGCTGGATACGACCGGTACCGTAATCATCACTGTCGGCGACGAACTGCCAGAGGTACGTGCGTTAATCTGCCGTCCGATCTTTCGTAAAGGTCCCTTTGCTTAGTTGGCTAATTTCATCGGGCGGGTTCCCCCGGTGGCGGTGTGTGTGTTCTCTTGAACGCATTTCCGTGTTTGCAGCAAGGAGCCTTGTCACAGATGATATTGGGCGTGCCGTCCAAGTTGCAATCCCAATTCCGACTAACGTATAACATGATCCTTAACTTGCTTCGCGTGGAAGCGTTGCGAGTGGAGGAGATGATCAAACGAAGTTTTTCGGAAAACGCGTCGCAAAGGCTGCTTCCCGATCAACAAAAGGAAATGTTTGAGGTATGGAGTTGCGGTTGTGTTTTCCGGTGAATCCGAACCGTTTACGTCTCCATTGTGTAGGGAGAGAAGAAGCTGTCTCAGATGCGAAAGTTAGACTGCGAGATCTGTCTACAGGACATTGAAGACTATTACGACACGACCGTGAGTATAATCGAACACCACCAGCGGCTGCTCTCGATGGCGACGGAAAGTCCTTATGGGGCAAGGCTGTTGTCGTCTGGTCGGGTCGTGATCCTTAGAGATGGTGTAAGCGAACGGCGTTTTGTCGAAAATTTTTATCGTACGGACCGGAAGTGCTCACACAGAATTCCCTCCCTTGTTCCATAGCATTTCAAATGCAACGTTGGGGTGCTGCTCAAACCCGCGCCGACGCAGGGTGGGCTAAAAATGTATTGGGTTTTGGCGGTTGTGGATTCCCACACGAAGTCCGGGAAGAATGGTGAGACAGCAACGTCAATCAACCGAGTCTGAATGCTCATGGCTGAAATTTTTTCGAAACGATTCATCTCGCGTTGGTTGTTCTCCCACCGAAACCCGTTGATCATCGATTAGATAAAGATGCCCAAGTCGTGGTACCGAAGTGGACCGTTCATCCCGAAGAAATGCTGGTGGATCAAGCAGAGTACGAATTGACGGGGGTCACGTTGACGAGTATCAGCCTCGTGACTACGAGAGCCATCAAGGTGAGGACGGCGCTCGGTCCAAACGCGATCGTGAAAGTGTCGACTAAATGCTCACGCGATTTTGTTGTCGACCTTGATGTGCATATGTTGATGATCCTGTTAGGTTGAAGCGGATGCGATCGTGGAACGACATTTAATCCGACCCATGCGAGCGACCGTAGAACTCCTTGAAGAGGTCGTGAGATCATGGATCGTCGATTCCGAAGGAGAATCTTCAGACCGAAAAATACCCGAGGTTGACTGGGGGAAGATGAAGTTTTTAGATTTCCAGGAGACTTTGCAAGACCGGAGGGTCTTGGAAATGATTAACCGCGACAGGTCGTGTCTGCTGTGTTCGGATTTTGGCGTCCACGTAAGTTCATTTCGCTTACACCGGAACGGGTCTTGGTTATGTGTGTGTGAACTGAGCCGGCCCTCCGCGACCGTGGTGACAAACCACGGCCTCTCCGTTTTTAGTATGAGATCGTCCATGGTGAGAAGGTGCTGCAAGAAACGTTGGCCAACCTCCGAGTGGCGATTTCGGACCAGAACTTGGAGTTAATACCGGATTACGAACAAAGGCTAGACGTTTTACGGGAGCTCAGGTTCGTCAATGAAAATTCGACCGTGCTGTTGAAGGGCCGAGTAGCGTGTGAGGTGAGCCCGGCTGTCGATCCGTTAATAAAACTTTACGTGCTGACAAATCACTCTTCGGCGGACGTGATTTTTTTAAGATTAACTCTGCAAATGAACTCGTGCTGACAGAGTTAATCTTGGAAAACACGCTCGGAGGATACGAGCCGGAGGAGGTCGTCGCGTTGCTCTCGTGTTTTGTGTTTCAGGAGAAGACGGAGGCGTCGCCGATTCTAACAGCTCGGTTGGAATCGGGTATGGAGGCAATTCTTGCGATTGCAGATCGCGTGGGAAGGGTTCAGGACTCGTACAAGGTCGCTGCGGAAGAACACAGGACAGATCTCAAGTTTGGGTTGATCGAAGTGGTATACGAGTGGGCAAAGGGGATGGTGAGCGATTATCTTTTTTTTCCCCGATAGGAACAACTCATCTAGCGATTTTCTTCCAGCCGTTTGACAAAATAATGGCACTTACCGACGTTGCGGAAGGAACCATCGTGAGGGTTATCACGCGACTCAACGAGACCTGCCGAGAGGTGCGGGACGCGGCACGAGTGATTGGAGATGCAGAACTATTCAAGAAAATGGAAGAGGCACAAAATAAGATCAAGAGAGACAGTGAGTGCAAGCCTATTATCGAAGGATAGGTCGTGGATGACGAGTGGGGGTTTTTTTATTTAAATCTTAGTTGTGTTTGCGGCGAGTTTATATTTCTAAAGTGGACCGAAGGGGCCGCAGTGGAGGGCCGGGTGTGGGCTCCGGAGTAACTGGAGGCGGTGAGGAGCGCTAGGCGGCGCAAAGATAAAGGTTGGGAGCAGTTAGAGTAGGACTAGAAGGGTTGGACTGTATGGTATGATTGTGGCGCTAAGGGAAGTTATCTGGATGGGTGGAAACCAGGGGAGGCATAGATTCAAAGATTACCTCGTGGTGTGACTCTTTATCGGGCTGGCTGTAATTCGCTCACCAAGATATCGGCACCCTCTCCCGGCTACTTATACCCCCTTTCGTTCTCCCGTTGCTGTTCCCTCACCCCTCCCCCGTCGGACAAGATGCTCGTCGCTCTCCACCCTCCCACTCATGCATCTTCCTATCTCTTCCGTGACGCTATGGAACGACGCGGAAGGTCTCGCGCCATTCCTACCACCGCAGTAATCCGCAAGAGTCACCATCACCAACGACAGCTCTACTATTCACATTATTCCACCAACCCTCCGTCACCGTCACCCTCTCCCTCTCCAGTCCGTTCCACAAAGTACGTAGCCTCAAATTCCACATCTTTCCCGTGAGTGTCTTCGCTCACTTTGAGCCACCTTAACAGTTCGGACGACCAGAGTTCCCTGCAATCTACCACGCTAGAACCAGTCACGCCACCCGAGTTCTCGCTTGATTATTACGAATCTCCTCCCACCCCTCCTCAGTCCCTGGAAGACCAGATTCACGAGGCGTACGCCCTCGACAACATCCGCTTAGCCAAGATTCTCTACCTCAAGCTTCGAGGCATCTACGTGGTCGACGACTCCGACCCTCGGATTGAACAGGTCCGAGAGGAGGATTTCCCCTTCGGAACACTCGTTCTGGACGAAGAGGATGAGAAGGAGTGTCAGAAGAGGGAACGTCATCGTAAGCGTGACCAACAAAGAGCCAATCAGCTGGCGCAATGTGAGCGGGCTTGGGATCAGTCCACCGTTGAGTACCGTCAGCAGTGTTTATTGGTCCAGCAACGCAAACGGGCGGCAGCCCTCGCTCTCGAGCAGAACCGGGGCCAGCAGGAACGCAGAACCCGGGTAAACCTCTCTGGACCCGGCGCCCGCAGCCTCCTATCTTGCAAGTCACCCTCGTTTTCGACCCCAGGCGGCTCGCACCCTTTGGAGTACTCTGCTCCCACCAAACCCGCATCCCCCGTTGACATTCCCTCTCGATCACCCAGGTCATCAGATCTACGCAGAGAGTCACTCTCAATCCCCACCCCCTCCCAGTCCATCTCGTTCCGGCAAGTGCGTGCATGTATGAATGATGCTTTGTTCCCCAACGACGATGCGCCCACCGACCTTCCTGGCCGCAAACGACAATCGCATGCACACGCTGCTCTTCTCGAGGTTCTCCTCCAGCCTGTTGCCTGGGAACGGGGAGAGCGTTCAGAGGCGAGGATCAGGCGAAGAAGCTCACTACCCTCTTTGGGCACCTGGTCATCCAGTGGGACCCTCTGCTCTGTTTGTTCTTCCACTTCAGGATCTCCTTCCACCGCCACTCTCGGATCTTCCCAATCTGGGTGTCAGATTGCTGACGTCAGACGACCTACAATCCCCGCTCCTCCTAACCCCACCGCCTGCGCGGCATCTGTACCGACGCGACCAGCTGTCTGTACCGGTCACTCGCTGACTCCAATCGATCTCCGAGAATGTCCTTTATTCTTCCAGAAATGCTCCCGTCCCCAATCCAATGCTCCACCCTCGGTCCTTCGGCCAAGGTCACGATCTCATTTCGCTAAGCGGCTCGTTCGGAAGATCGGCATATCCGTCTCCACGTTTATGGACGTTGCCACCCAGTTCCAGGCCTCTTATTTAAGGAGCACCGGGTTTATTGTCCAGCTTGAAGATGATCCGCCTTTCGACGAAACATCCGCGCATTCATGGGCTACTCCCGCTATCCCCGCAAAGGCTAAAGCCAAATCGAAGGCAAAGGCCTTGCTTCCGTTTACTCCCAACAATCCCCGAGCGAAGATCAGCGAAGTTACCGCCTTCATCGAGGGGTCTACTTGGTCGGAAGAAACGGAAGATACTGATACTGGCGAAGAACATTACACTCTCGTACAACTCCTCTCTCCCTCTGAACGAAGGAGTCCGTCCCCTTCCACCACTTCACGTCTTTCGGCATTCGTCACGCCTTCTCCGTTAAGACCTCGAGAAGTCCCGACCATTCTCAGATACAGGATTCGACCGATTGCGAATCCCGTGCTGCTCAGGCTGAAGGCGTTACAGAATGTCTGTGCGGTTGAGGGTGTTGAATGGGAAGGCCGAGCGAGGGAGGGCGCACTCGGATATGGGTGTGATCGCCTCCACGGTGTTGCGTTTGATGGGATTGGAAGGAGCAGGTTGGGTTTGGAGGTCTCTTTCTAGGCCATTCCGCTTCCATCCTCCCGCACCTCGCCATGGAACTGGTGGAGATGTTTATATTTCGCGGTATTCTCCATGCTCAGTGGCTGGTCTACTGATGTTTTGCCCCCTGCTTTCGCCTTTCCTCGCAATTCACCCGGCTCGTCTCCTCCTGTCCCCCTGGGCTGTGTTCCTCCGAATGGTTCACATGGTTTCTCACCCTATTATCCACTTATGACCCACTTCTACCTTACTTCCTCTAATTTTCTCCATGCCCCTTTCTTACATCGCCGCCGAGTTCGTGCGTGTTTAGCTGATATCTTATCCTTGATGATTCCCCATCTTGCCTCCCCACATACCAGTCTCACGATAACCCCCGCCATCCTCCCACGTATCCCATCACATCCCTCTTCCTCTCTGCATTGTACAGCTAAAACGCACGCACACTCATTCGGCCACTTTTCCTCTTCCTCTTTCGATCACCACACCAACCCGTAGACGTATTGTGTCTCTTGTTTCTTGTGTTCCTTCTGGGTTAAATCCTCCGTTTTAAATTCGCCCTTCTAGAAGTGTCAAACCTCCTTCAGCCGCGGGCCCAGATGGCGTTTTTTGAGTCGTTCCAGGAGAAGTATCTGGACCGGCCGTTGATATTCGTTTTATTGTAAGACCCATTAACTCCTTTCGCTTGTGGTGTTCTGCATATAGTTTTGACTCCGAAACGTGTATGTAAACTTGTTTGAGAAAGTTAGAGTGGAGGTTACATAACGTCTGGACCCTGAACCGCAGCCTATGCAAGGTGGAGTGGCTTCTTCATATCGGAAGTAGCGGATCGTATAGGGGATATCATAGCAACACGGATAGCAACGACAGATAAACCGAAGAAATCCCTATGTAAGGACCGGCCCACAATCCTCCCAAAGTTACAGAGTAAAATCAGAGTTACCGAGCATTATCCAATGGGATGGACGGTCCCAATCCTATCAAGTGCCAGATACGTCAGTCCCAGTCATGAAAGTATGAATGATGCTCCCACCTCCGCCACTAAACCAAGGAGCTGGAGGAGCACCTCCCCTTCCTACAAGTCTCTGACCAAACACCCCGGCAACTCTCGACGGTCCGCCCCCTGTGCCCCCACGCCCCAAACCTCCTCCTTGTTGTTGCTGTTGCTGCTGATGTTGGGGTCCCCCGTACTGGTTGTCTGGATTCCGGAGGAGGTTAAGTGTCGGAGCTGGAGCGAGATTGAGCGCTGGGGGGTTGTTGAGCATCAGTCCAGATGGAGGTGGCCGTGGACTCCTTGGGATCATGGACGACCCCGGGGTCGTAGACGGTGTACTTTGGAGAGAAGTGGCCGATGTAGATGCTGAGAGAGACATTGAAAGGGAAGATGGGCGGAAGGATGAAGAAGAGAATGAAGCTGAGGTGGATGTCGATCTCGTCGAAAGCGATGACGAGGATCCGGACGAAAGATATCTGTCTCGTTCGCGTTCTTCGTCCACGAGCAACCCATGCTCTCGAGCGGAAGCCTCGTCTATACCGAGCATCTTGCGGAGTTGCTCGTTCTCCGCTTCCAGCCGTTGGATCTCAGTTTCCCTGTCCACCACCCAATCGTGTTCCTCGATCAATGCCAGCAAAGCTTCGTCGGATTCAGTGTCTTGGGGATCTTCGGATGGGTTGTCATCAGCCTTGGCTTCCTCCTCACTACCGTCCTCTTGTCTTGGTGAGTCGGACTCTGCTCTTCCGGCCATCGTACGGATAAGTGCCCGGAGGTTATGCGATAAATGTAAGAGCGGCATTGCGGCAGCGGTGGGATTTGCAAACTCTGGCCTGGTAGGTTGAGATTCTTGGGCGAGCAGGGTAGTATAGTGGCGACCGATATTGGCTTCGTGTTGTTGAGCAGCAACCTATGGCGAAAGTACTCAAGTCAAAACAAAGGAGAAGCGACGAAATTGAATGATATCACTCACGGTGTAGCTTCGGAATTTGTTCATGATACTCTCCATGGCACGTTCGTACTCCTTCAGTAACAAACCCAGTTGCCGGTTTTCCTGAACGAGAGTGTGGTTCTCTATGACTGTCGCTGCATTGGTACGTTCCCGCTCCGATTCGAATCTTTCTGTTACAGACCCTGTCAAGATGCTGCGGATTGCATGCAGAGTACAACACCCACCTTTGGAAATATCCGTGTTGAATCGGCGTAGATTGAAACCCGAAACCATAAAATGTCCAGCTTCAGCCTACGGGTGAAAGAACGTACATCAGACACACACAGCACAGAAGGTGGTCTTTCGGATTGGCGAACGGCCCTGACCTGTAACAGCCCTGCTTGCGAAGCCAGTGTAGTTATCATTTTCTGGTTGTGAGCCAGCTGGTCGCTGAGCTCGTGGATGAGCGACCATGCGCGAAGAAAGTCGCTGTCCATGTCTGAAGTATGATGGTACATGAAATACCAGGATTCGATGGCCAGAACGTGCGTGTGAGGGTGGTGGAAATTAAGCTTCCGTCCAAGTCCGTCGATTGGTCTCAGTAGAGCACGTGGCACCGGTGAGCCATCGCATTGTTCCCAAATGGTTCTCGTTGCGGCAGGTGAGGCAACCCAAACTAACAAATCATTCTTGTGGACTGTAACTACTATAGGCCAGTTTTGCGCAAAGGCGGTGCTCAGTAAGAACCTCGAGGCTGTCTCCAGGATCATCGCCGATGCTGCCAAGGTTGGGGCGAAGGTGATCTTTCTGCCCGAGGCATCTGACTTCCTAGCGGGAGCGGATGAAGTAGCGTCTTTGACACGGCCGCTCGCCCAGAACGAATTCGTTCAAGGTGTGAGAACGAAGGCGAAGGAAACAGGGGTTTGGGTCAGCGTTGGCGTTCACGAAACGGTACGTGCCCTCCCTCGAATCATACCATTCACAAACATATCGTGGTTGCCCCGTTCATATCCTCACTTCCTCAAAGAGTTCAGACCCGAAACGTGGATTTAATTCGCACCTCCTAATTGATTCATCTGGAGACATCGTGTCCAATTACCACAAGATTCATCTCTTCGTACGTTACTTGAGCTACTCCTTTGATCGTGGGATGTATATATGTGCAGGACGTTGATATCCCCGGAGGAACAAGACTCATGGAATCTGACACAACCGTTCCAGGGGATAAGCTCAATGATCCTGTTGAAACACCCGCTGGAAAACGTGAGTCCACGCCATTTCTCGACACTGCCGTTATGACTGTAACGAAGCAATAATCAACCCGCTATTGTCACCTTTGGAACGCACCTGTGCGTATTCGTTGCACAGTCGGCCCTTTGACTTGTTACGATATCAGATTTCCGGAAGTTGCACAGATTTTGAGGACACGAGGAGCAGATATACTGGCGTACCCTAGTGCCTTCACGGTCAGGACTGGAGCAGCTCATTGGGAGGTTCTCCTTCGAAGCCGCGCGATAGAAACACAGACCTACGTGATCGGTGCTGCAGCCGTTGGACAGCACTCGCAAGCCCGAACAAGTTGGGGACACGCCATGGTATGTTGGTCCTACTACTATCATCCACGCCTTCCAGGGCAGTTGTTGATTGCATAGTTGTTTCTCCACTTGTTTCTCGGTTTTCGCTGATGTCCGTGTGTAACAGATCGTGGATCCGTGGGGCACAGTTCTGGCACAATGCAACGACGTTTCCCATGAGGAACCGACCTTCTGCCTTGCGAACATCGACTTGGATGGCATGCGGAAGATTAGGATGCAGATGCCGGTCAATAAGCAGAGGAGAACGGACATATACCCCGCATTATAGGCAGATCCTGGCTCATGGGAATTCTACGATAATCTGGGTTTACTTTCGACCTCGATAAGACACCCAGCGTACAATGTTTCACATTCTTGAGTCTGAGCCTCGATCTCGCGTGGGCGCTGATCCTGCTTATCGTTTTCAAAGCCATGGAACATCTAGATCGATTACCGACGATTTATTGCATCCCAGAACGCCATGGGGGATGAACTGATGACTTATCCAACCACAGCAAACCTCTTGTCCGCAAAAGGTTACCATGAACAACCGTGATGACGCCAGGACCGGTGAAGCCTGACAGTGACGCGCACGGCACTACTTAGTCCGAATAATCATTGTGCCACAGGCCACGCAACGGACTACACTCGCAGTCTTTGGTAACTAACTCGCTCGTGGTCGGCGGTATTACGCCCAACATCTTGGAGTGACCCGTGCACTGGATTCTGAAAGTAAGGCGCATCGGGGCGTTTATGCATCTTTGGTTGGCCCACCGGCGCAGAAAGGTTGTGAAAGGACACCTTGGACCTCTTCCCAGCAATTATGAGCTTCTAGCTGCTCGTCAAGCGTTGAACGTAAATTTCTTTTGTTACCTGAGTGAGAGTGAACCCGATCCAAGTGAAGCGGTGACCGCCCGGCTAATTCCGGCACCGTTCTGTTCTTCTCACCAGCTATTTCGCTTCGCCACCTCATACCGTTCCGTATCTTAATTCTCACTTAGCACTTCGCCACCACAGGTCACTGCGCCTGCCTTCCAGACACCCTCCACTACTCCAAACCAAGCCTCGATCCTTTTTTTTCCTGTCCCTTTAAGTCCTCTCTTGGAATCCCTTTTCGTCATGGCCTCCTCACTCACCCAACTCTCCGCCTGCGTCACACGCATCCTCTCTCTCACCGGCTTCCCGAAGGAGCTGAAGACGAGGGATATCCAAACCGCTTTTTCAGAATGGGAAAACGTCGGTGGAGGGTTTAAGATCAAGTGGATCGATGATACTAGCCTCTTGATTGTCTTCCAAGATGCCACAGTCGGTGAGTCCTTCGGCTTTCTCATTCAGCCCCACTCTGAATTAATCGCCTTTGATCTCGTTAAACATAGCAAAACGCGCCTATCTCCATGCACTTGCTTTTCCTCCGGCCGTTCTCTCTAAACAAGCCCCTGAAGCACCGACCATAATCCGACCCTATGATGGACCAGACGCGCAGAATATCATCCATACCGTTAATTCTCGTCACATGAGCTCTGGATCCAGGGCGCATAACTCGAGAGGATCTATCTCACACGGCCGCTCTGCGTCCACCATGAGCACTACCAATTCCTTCCGAAACGGTGTCCTTCCGGCGCTGAATGGCACTGCATCCATTCCTGAACATCCACCGACTTTTCAATCCATTGCCAACATCTCCCCTAGAGAGCGGGAACCCTCCCCGGCCCTCCCCAACTTGCCCTCTCATCCTACACTGAATTCCCTCATCTCTTCTACGTTGGCTTCTCCAGTTATCGGCGAAAGTCCTCCTTCCGATCCGGCTATTCTTGCCATTGGGGGCCCTGCGATCGAACCTCACGAAATTGTTGGCAACCCTCCGAGGATTGGAGATCCGGGGAAGAGGATGTTGGGTGCGGCGCTTGGAGTGCGCCACCCCGGACTTGGGCCAAGGGTTATTGGCCAGAGATCGGCTTCGCCCAACGGCCCGTCGCCCGTCGCTGTAACGGCAGAGTAGGCACATGGTATAAGTACGTCCTGATTGATATAAGCGTGGAAGAAGTGTTCATTTGCAGCCCGTTTTAGGTCTCTCCTTGTAGTTTATTATAATTCCATCCGTCGTGAGGTTGGGAGGAATTCAGTCGTGTTTTGTTTCCTCGCGTGGTCTCTACTATTTTTATGTTTGTGGAGATCAACGACATGGACCCCTTGAGTGGTTCGGGTTTCCTCACAACGCTAGTCTTGCGTTTCATGGAAAGATTTACGCCTTTATCCGAGCGGAAACCCTCCTAGACAAACGTTCCCATCGTGAGAAGTCATACGGTTCACTCATCATGCATCAAGTTCCGTGAAAACGCAGGTCTTCGAGCTAACGACAAGGGAGAAGCCAAGCGGTTTCGTCACAGGCCCCTTGTCGATTGTCCACTGTCGCGAGGAAGCTGAATGAATGTGTGCCGTATGCGATGTCGGATTGCAGGGTCTTGACCTTGTGAACTGTTGTGGGGTCGGTAAGCGTGACTGGAGATTTCGCTCTTCCTCCGATCCAGGATTCGGTCAATGGTTTCCAACCGCCCTTGTTCGCGGGAGCGGCCCCATCTCCTCGCTTCATGTGAAGCCCGCAGCCGAGTTCTTTCTCCCTTGGAAGACTTTCGGGAATCAGGGATTGGTATACTCGCCATCATCTTGGCTGACCCCCCTGGCGGAATGATGATGATGCCTCGGTCGGGAAAAGGTGAAAGGTGCATTTTGGCGCTTTTTTATGTGCAACGTCTCGAAGGTGTATTTGTATATATCAACTCGGAAGTTGATGAACTGACATAAGGTTTTTGTTTTACTGGACTGACACCGGTTTGGCGTACACGTACGAGAAAGATCCGGGATTTCTCTTGGGGCCCTAAAACCTCGAATGAAACTATATGTCGATGCGGAGACCAATGGTCGGAACGTTTGAACCCCTGGAGGTGGGGTCTAGTCTGCTCGCCACGCCGGCCGGGCCATGAAGCTGGCCTTGTTGTTTGTTCTTCGGCTAGACTCGTTTCAGGCTTTGGATCGTCGCGCATCGATGCCGAGGTGACGGGAAAAATGGTTATCATCCGCTCTTTGATACCTTGTTCCCGCAACGCCGCGCATACTTATAGGTTCGGGGTTAGTTGAAGATGGGTGGATGGTTCACACACGGCCTTCTTATTATAAGTAAGGGGACTGTGCCGCATTCGTTCCCCCCCTTGACCCCTGAATCTCTCACCCTGCTGACAGTTTGTATGGCCTCAGCCGCACAGCAGCCTCAGGCGACCGTCACTGGGAGGCGCGGGTGTAATAATCCACCTAATAAGCGAGCCATGACTAAACTGTGGCGACGGGGGAAGCACGAGGCAACGGTACGTGATACCTTCTTTTCCAATTCGCAGCATGGACTCTGCTACTGGGACTGAGCACTGTTTTCGCTCCTTTCTTTTCATTATCAGGCGCTGGATCCAAATAACGTTCAGCCCAGTCACCGTTCCGCAGTGACCGTTCGAGAACGTGCCATCGCCAATGTGTCTGCTGATCTCCCGATCTGCTGTAAACACCTTGGGACATATAAAACTCCCCCTGGTTTTGGTCCACGTCTAATTCTCCCCCCTGCTCCCATTATGCCTTCCTCCTCTCGCAGGTTCGCTCCGTACCCACATTCGAAACCTGTTCCCGCCGTCCATTCCCGCCATTCACATCCAACTTCTCTCTTCGCTCACACGGAAGAGAACGAACCGTTCTGGTCAGTTTCGAACACCACCCACACGACCGGGTTCGAATCACAGCACAGCTACCCAACGTATTGGGAAACATGCCCGGTCGACTTGCAAACCTCCTGGTTTGCTCCTGGCGCCCAATCAGGGTCCCCGTGTTCGGATGATTCAGCGGTCACGACACCAGTTTCAGCCGTGTCCCAGTTGCCGCCTCAACCATTGATTCGAGGAGTCGATTATGGTGTCCCCGGGCCAGGAGGAGAACACGGCTTGTTGTTTGCACACCCGACCTTTGATCTCTTTCAATCAAACAATTGCCACCAGATGGCCGTCTCCGCGTCCTATTCCGAATCTATTGCCAATATGCCACAAGGAAAACTCCCGATTGATTTCCACCAGACACAACTGGGACCCTTGGTTGAATCTTACTCCCCTCATCACCAAATACCGACCAAGACGGGGGGCGAAGGAGTCTGCTCTTTCGCCAAGACGTCGCCCCAGTTCATCTCCCCCTTCTCGGATTCAGCGGTCACTTCCCAACCTCAGTTACTCCCGCTCTACGCCCCCAAACCGGTGCGGCCGATTCCAAAGGTTTGCTTCACCCCACCGGAAGAGGATCCGTTGCCATCGAACTCGCTTCTCTATCAACCCGTGTCCAGGGCTGTCAGGGAGACGTGTTTTCGTGCGCCGCCGAAACCGCGTTGATCGACCTTATTGGAACGAAACATTTTTTGATGCCGAGCGTCCCATCTCTCTGGCTGTGCCTGACCATGGT
>Ga0307514_10001100_pt1 | contig 37784 bp, 39 predicted proteins | sample 16_EM_MG_FD_203088 | JGI IMG/M metagenome (GOLD analysis project Ga0307514, IMG submission 203088) | Populus trichocarpa ectomycorrhiza microbial communities from riparian zone in the Pacific Northwest, United States - 16_EM | ecosystem: Host-associated > Plants > Roots > Unclassified | place... | reverse complement strand
GCGCCCAGACCGAACTCGCGAACAGGAAAAACACCGCGGCGCGCAGCAGCACCACATGTAATTCGCGGCTGGCCCGCGCATAACGCAGGCCGGCACGGAAGGCGCCGAAGAACTGCTCCGACAGGCCAGTCTCGACCGCCGGCGGGCGCTTCCACCACAGCAGTGCGCCGATCACGAACACATAACTCAGCACATCCGCGCCATAGGCCATGGCTGCGCCGAAACTTGCCAGCAGCAGGCCACCGGCGGCCGGGCCCACGGCACGCGAGATGTTGATGCCGAGCGAGTTCAGCGCCACGGCGCTCTTGAGGTCCTTGCGCGGCACGAGTTCGGGCACGATGGACTGCCAGGTCGGCCCCATCAGCGCGCCGCCGATGCCGCCGACGAAGGTCAGCGCCACCAGGTACTCGACGGTCAACGCATTCGTCTTCGACAGCCACAACAAGCTGCCGCTGACGCAGGCCAGCAGGATCTGCACACCGATCAGGAAACGGCGCCGATCGAGAATGTCCGACAACACACCGGCAGGGATCGCCAACAGAAAAATGGGCAGGCTCGCCGCAGTCTGGATCAGCGACACCGCCGCCGGGCTGGCCGACAGCTCGGTGACCATCCAGGAGCTGGCCACGTCGCGCATGAAGCTGCCGATGTTGCCGAGCACCGTGGCCCCCCACAACACGGCGAATACGGGCTGGGCCAGCGGCGCGAAGCTACCGGTGGACGACGAGGCTTTGCCTTCAGTGGCCATCGGACTCCCGCAGGTCATGCCACGCCACCAGTAAAAAGCCGCCGACCAGCCCCCAGTGCTCGAAAAAGGAATTGGCGGCCATGAAGCGCTCGGGCGCTGCCATTTCCCAGAAGCGGTTGGCGACAAAGCTCGCCATCAGCGTGAAGCCGGCCAGCCCCAGGGCACCCAGCCAGCGGTAAAAGCCGGTCAGGACCATGAGCGAAGCGCCGAGCTCCAGCACGATGACCACCGCCGCCAGCGGAGCCGCGGGCGACAAGCCGAAGTGCTTCATCTCCGCGATGGCCGACGGGAAGTCCGTCGCCTTGTTGAAGCCGCCCTGCAGGTAGGCCGCGCACAGAAAGAGCAGCGCCAGCCCATGCACCGCGCGGGTGGTGAAGACGCTTCGAACCGCTTTCATTTTTATATCGCCCAGCAGGCGCAACCGAGTGCACCCCAGAAGCCTTTGAGATCGGAGATCGGCAGCTTGCTGCTCCAGGCCGTCGCGTGCTGGTGCCCGTGCACATTGCAGTCGTTGGCACAAGCGCATGCCGCCGCGGCTTGGCGCATCACGGCTTGCATGGGCGCACCCTGCTCGCCCCAGCCGGCATAACCCCCGAAACGGCGCACCGGCGACCAGTCGGGCATGGCCGGCGGCGGCGCACCTTCGTCGAAAGCCGCGAAGTCACCCACGCCGTAGACCACCTTGCCGCCCACCATCGTCAGCAGCGCCGTGGTGTCGGCGATCTCGGACTCGGGGCAGGCGAAGAAGTCGCGGTCGGGCACCACCAGGTCGGCGAACTGGCCGACTTCGACGCGGCCCTTCTTGCCGACCTCGTTGCTGAACCAGGTGACGTTCTCGGTCCACATGCGCAGCGCGGCATCGCGGTCCAGGCAATTGCGCTGTGGGTAAAGCTGCATGCCGCCCACCGTCTTGCCAGTGACGAGCCAGGACAGCGACACCCAGGGGTTGTACGACGCGACACGCGTGGCATCGGTACCGGCGGAGACCTTCACGCCTTTTTCCAGCATGCGCTTGACCGGCGGCGTGGCCTGCGCCGCGCCTGCGCCATAACGCTCCACGAAGTACTCGCCCTGGTAGGCCATGCGGTGTTGCACGGCGATGCCGCCGCCCAGCGCGGCAATGCGGTCGATGGATTTTTCCGAGATGGTTTCGCAATGGTCGAAGAACCAGTTCAGCCCGGCCAATGGTGTGTCGCGGTTGACCTTTTCAAACACGTCCAGCGCGCGGGTGATGGTCTCGTCATAGGTGGCATGCATGCGCCACGGCCATCGGTTCTGGGCCAGCACGCGCACCACCTCCTCCAGGTCGCCTTCCATTTCCTGCGGCATCTCCGGGCGCGGCTCGCGGAAGTCCTCGAAGTCGGCGGCCGAATAGACCAGCATCTCGCCCGCCCCGTTGTGGCGGAAATAGTCGTTGCCCTGCTTGTATTGGGACGATGCCGTCCAGCTCAGGAAGTCGGCCTTCTCCTGTTGGGGCTTTTGCGTGAACAGGTTGTAGGCTAAGCGAATGGTAAGTTGGTCGGCATCGGCCAGTTCCTGGATCACCTTGTAGTCGTCCGGGTAGTTCTGCGAGCCGCCGCCCGCATCGATGGCACCGGTCACGCCCAGGCGGTTCAGTTCGCGCATGAAGTGGCGCGTGGAATTCAGTTGGTATTCGTAGGGCAGCTTCGGCCCCTTGGCCAGCGTGGCGTAGAGGATGGACGCGTTCGGCTTGGCCAGCAGCAGGCCGGTCGGGTTGCCGGCGCTGTCGCGCATGATCTCGCCGCCCGGTGGCGCTGGCGTGTCCTTGGTGTAGCCCACGGCGCGCAAGGCCGCCGCGTTGAGCAGCGCGCGGTCGTACAGGTGCAGCAGAAAAACCGGTGTATCGGGTGCCACGGCATTGAGCTCGGCGATGGTGGGCAAGCGCTTTTCCACGAACTGGTGTTCGGTGAAACCGCCGACCACGCGCACCCACTGCGGTGCAGGTGTGATCGCCACCTGGCGCTTGAGCATGCCCATGGCATCGGCCAGCGACTTCACACCGTCCCAGCGCAGCTCCAGGTTGAAGCTGAGCCCGCCGCGGATGATGTGCAGGTGGTTGTCGATCAGGCCTGGCAGCACCGGGCGGCCCTGCAGGTCGATCACGCGGGTGCCAGCGCGGGCCAGAGGCAGGATGTCTTCGTCGCGGCCGACGTGGGTGAAACGCCCGCCACGGATGGCCACGGCGCTGGCCACCGGATTGGCGCGGTCCAGCGTGGTGAAACGCCCGTGGTGCAGGATGAGTTCGGGGGCTTGCGTGTCAAGCATGTGGGGTGTCCTTGAAGAGCTATGTTGGGCCAGGCTGGGTGCCGGGAAAGTCACGACAGCGCGGATGGAGATCGGATGTCATGCCTTGCGCCCCCCGGTTGGAGTCGTGTTGGATTCGGCCACATCCACCGGCTTCGCGCATTGCGGCAGTTCGCCGAACATGTGCGGCTTGACCTGGTGCTGCAGCCATGCGCTGGCCGTCGGGCTGTGGTTGATCAGCAGCCGCTTGGCCAACGAGGGCAACTGCTCACCGGCAAGAATGCCGAGCAGCCCAACCAGGGCGATGATCGGAGGTGCCGGTGAGCGCACGTTGCAGAGCGCATAAATGATGCCGACCAGCAGGCCGAGTGTCAACGAAACAAGGTACGGCTTCATTCTTGCGCCTTGCTCAGCCTTCGTGTGCGCTGAACATGGTCTGGGCGTAGACGACACCAAGACCGTAGGAGCCGCCGAATTTTTTGGCAATGCCGGTGGTCAACGCGTAGGTGTCGGTACGGGCCCAGTCGCGCTGCAGTTCCAGCAGGTATTGCAGCGAGGTCAGAGGCTGCACGCCGGCCTGGACCATGCGGTCCATTGCGCGGTTGTGCGCCTCGGTGGAGACATCGCCGCAGGCATCGGCGATCACGTACACATCGAAGCCCTGGTCGATGGCCGACAGCGCCGGGCCGACGATGCACACGCTGGTCCACAGACCGGACAGCACGATGCGCGGCTTGCCGATGGCGTTGATTTTGCCGATGACCGCCGCATCTTCCCAGGTGTTCATGGAGGTGCGGTCCAGCATCGCCTGCCCCGGGAAGGCCGCCGTGATCTCGTCGAACATCGGGCCCGAGAAGCTTTTTTCCGCCACCGTGGTGAGGATGGTCGAAACGCCGAAGCCGGCCGCGGCATTGGCCACCAGCGCGGCATTGTTGCGCAGGGTCACGGCATCGATGGAGTGCGTGGCGAAAGCCATCTGCGACTGGAAGTCGATCATCACCAGGGTGTGGTCATGGGGCTTGAGCAGTTTGGCGCCGGGTGTGGGAGTGGCGGTGATGGGCATGGGTACGTCCTTTTTGCTTGCGTTGAAAAATCGGCCTCGTGGCCACGGCTCATGGAGCGGCTCCTGGAGGAGGTGTGGCGATGGAGAGAGGTTAAACAGCTTCGATCGATAATGAAATCGAAAACATCGAAAACCATTCTTTCCAAAAGCACCATGAAACGACTTCCCGATTTCGAAGCCTGGGCCATCTTCGCCAAGGTGGCCGAGACCGGCTCCTTCGCCCGCACCGCGGCCGAGCTGGCGCTGTCGCAGGCGACCGTGTCCAAGGCCGTCACGCGGCTCGAAGAGCGCATGAAAACCGTGCTGTTTCACCGCACCTCGCGGCGCATCGTGCTGACCGAAAGCGGCCACACCTGCCTGGAGCGGGCCGCACGCATCCTGAGCGAAGGCGAGGCGGTCGAAGCCGAGGTCACCGAGCAGTCGAAGAGCCTGCGCGGCCCGATCCGACTGGCCGGGCCGATGTCGTTTGGCATCGCGCACCTGGCGCCGGCCCTGCCCGACTTCATGGCCGAGCACCCCGAGGTGCTGATCGACCTGAACCTCGACGACGAGCTGGTCGACATGGTGGGCGGCGGCTTCGACGTGGCGCTGCGCATTGCCACCCTGGCCGATTCCAGCCTGTTGGCCCGGCGCCTGTGCACGGTGCGCTTGCTGCTGGTCGGCACGCCCGCCTATTTCGAACGCTTTGGTGTGCCGCAACACCCGCGCGACCTGGTGCACCACCGGGCGCTGCAGTACGCGCATTCGCGCGCGGGCAGCGCCTGGCGCTTCCAGCATGCAACAGAGGGCGAGTTCTCCACCACGGTGCCCAGCCCGCTGCGGGTCAACAATGCCGACGCCATCCGGCCCGCCATGTGCGCCGGCCTCGGCCTGGCGCTGCAGCCGGAATTCCTGGTGTGGGACGAATTGCAGTCGGGCACGCTGGCCTCCGCCATGCCCGACTGGCAAGTGCCCTCCATCGCCCTGCACATCGTGACGCCGCCGGGGCGCAGCCGGCCGGCGCGTGTGCAGGCGCTGATCGACTTCCTGGCCGCGCGCTTCGCCGTGGCGCCCTGGGCACGGCCCGCGCAGGACTGAAAGACGGCAGCGGCAGCGGCAACAGCGCTAGGCGCGTCCCACCATGTCGCCGCGGCAGTCGCGTGTACCGCAGAAGCAGCGGTAGACCTGGGGGTCGACGCTGTCGTCGATGGTGAGGGCGTAGTCCAGAAACAACTCTTCCCCAGCCGCGACAGGCCTGATGGTTTCGATGCGCAAGGCCAGCCGTTTGCGCGGCCCGCCGGCCTCGTCCACCTCGATGGCTTCGCAATTGGGCACGCAGGCATGGTTCAGGTGGCGGGTCAGGTTGCCGTCTTGTGCGCCGTCGATGGTGGTGCCGTCCGACAGGCCGAAGAGGTAGGTGACGCGATCGTCCCAGCTCGCGCGGCTCATCTGCCGGGCGGTGTAGCGCCGGCCTTCATAAAACGCGAGGAAGGTGCCGATGGGCAGGTCAGCTTTGGCGAAGACACCGTAGCCATGCACGCTGCTGTGGAGGACTTCGATCAGCGCATGGTTGGCGGTATCGGGCTTGGGGGAGGTGGACTTCTTGGGCATGGCGTAGCGATGGATCACGGCGGCGGAGGTTACACGAGAACAAGCAAGCACCGTACCGGCTTGCGACAGCGTGCTCTGTAAACTGTCCGAGACAAGGAGGCTTATGTGTTCAGCAAAACTGGCCCGCGAACGAACAAACCCGCGTGGCTGGCCCGCGGACGCCTGATACTGGCCGCGCTGTGTGTCATGTCGCACTTTGACGCCGGAGCACAGCCGTCGCAGACACAACTGTCGGCCTTCCAGAAATTCAACAGTTGCCCGTCCACCGGGCGGCGCAGCGGCGCCTGCCCGGGCTACCGCATCGCCCACAAGGTGGCGCTGTGCGCGGGCGGGCAGGACATCTGGACCAACATGCTGTGGCTGACCGAGGTCGCCGCGCGCGAAAAGCTGCGCAGCGACGCCGCCGCCTGCGCCGGCCAAGCCAAGTAGACACTCCGTAGGACGAGGCCGCAAATTCAGCCACAAGCCGTGACACCGCTGCACCATGCCCGCATACTGGGGCGATGGTGATCAACTCCCCCATCCCTTTTTGGAAGCATGCCTCGCTGCGTGGGCTGCTGGCCACAGTGCTCTGCCTCGGGCTCGGCGCCTGCGCGGTCACGCCCAAGAGCAGCGGTGTGGTCGACCTCGGCGGCAACAACTTCCGCATCACCGCGCAGGGCACGCTTGGCGTGCCGGCGCAAAGCCGCAAACTGGCATTGACCCAGGCCGATGAATTCTGCGCCGCGCGCAACCAGGCCATGCAGGTCACCGAGACCGGCAAGGCCCCGCTGGCCGGGCCTTATGAAGTGACCTTCACCTGCCTGCCGGACGACAACCCCGAAGGCACCAGGAACGTTGTGAAACGGCCCCCGTCCGAGGTGCGACCGGTTCAATAACCGGGTACAACAGGTACGCGGGCCAGTGACGGACGGCCTATCGAGAGGACATGTGCCATGAAACTTCTCTTGCCGATTTTCTGCGCCCTGGCGCTCCTGACAGGCTGCCCCGACGCCAAACCGCCAAAGGACCCGATGACGCTGCCAATGCCCAAAACCGGACCACCGGCTCCGGCCGCACAGTCGTCGTGACGACCGAAGCCACCATAGGCTTTTAAAGGAAGGACGCCTGGATCGGCGGCACGTCGAGTTTCACGTCGGCGTTCTGCGCGCGCTGGCGCAAGGCATGCTCCATCACCACCAGCGCCAGCAGCGCCTCGACGATGGGCGTGGCGCGAATGCCCACGCAAGGGTCGTGGCGGCCCTTGGTGACGACTTCGGTGGATTGGCCCAAGGTGTCGATCGATTCGCGCGGCGTGATGATCGAGCTGGTGGGCTTGATGGCGATCGACACTTCCAGGTCTTGCCCGGTGCTGATGCCGCCGAGCACGCCACCGGCATTGTTCGACTTGAAGCCCTGCGGCGAGAGTGAATCGCCATGGGTGCTGCCGCGCTGGCTGACGCTGGCGAAGCCCGCACCGATCTCCACACCCTTGACCGCATTCAGGCCCATCATGGCGAAGGCAATGTCGGCGTCGAGCTTGTCGTACAGCGGCTCGCCCAGCCCCACCGGCACGCCCGAGGCGGTGACGCGGATGCGCGCGCCGCAGGAGTCGCCGGCCTTGCGCAGGCTGTCCATGTAGTCTTCGAGCGCCGAGACGTCGGCCATTGGCGCGAAGAACGGGTTGTGGTGCACATGGTCCCAGCTTTCGAACGGGATCACCAGGTCGCCGATCTGCGTCATGCAGCCGCGAAACACCACACCGTATTTTTCGGCCAGCCATTTCTTGGCCACCGCACCGGCGGCCACCGTGGGCGCCGTGAGCCGGGCCGACGAACGGCCACCGCCACGCGGGTCGCGAATACCAAACTTGTGCCAATAGGTGTAGTCAGCATGGCCCGGGCGGAAGCTCTGGGCGATGGCGCTGTAGTCCTTGCTGCGCTGGTCGGCATTGCGGATCAGCAGGGCAATCGGCGTGCCGGTGGTGTGGCCTTCATAAACACCGCTGAGGATTTCGACCGCGTCGGGTTCGTTGCGTTGGGTGACGTGGCGGCTGGTGCCGGGGCGGCGGCGGTCCAGGTCGGCCTGGATGTCGGCCTCGGTCAAGGCCATGCCCGGCGGACAGCCGTCGATCACGCAGCCGATGGCCGGGCCGTGGGATTCACCGAAATTGGTGACTGCGAAGAGGTTTCCGAAGGTATTGCCGCTCATGCCGGTGATTATCGCCGAGGCCCCGCCGGGCGCGGCTGGCGGGAACGTTTCATGCTTATGTTGCGCCGCATCAATTGTGATGCACGCTCCCCCGTTCGAAGGAGAATTCCGATGTTGGACCGCACCGCCACCAAGTTTTCTCACGTCAAGCCCGGCGATAACACCTACGTTTCCGGCGGCTTGCGCGATTTCTTCCTCTACCGCGACCTGGGTATCGCCGACGCCACGCACGGAAAGGTGATCGCGCACCTTGTCAAAGCCAACATGGCACCAGAAACGGGCACCGGCTGGCACCGCCACGAGGCCGATTTCCAGATCGTCATCATGCTCAAGGGCTGGGCCCGCTTCATGTACGAAGACAAAGAAACCCTGGTGCAGGCCGGCGACTGCGTGCACCAGCGCCCCGGCATCGCGCACTACCTGTTCGACTACTCCCCCGACATGGAATACCTGGAGATTGTGTCGCCCGCCGACTTCAAGTCTGTGGACGTCGAGCCGGTTTGCGAGGTCCCGGCACCTACGCCGTGGAAGTAAAGGCTCACCCCCAGGTCGCGCACTTTGTGTCGCTCCCACCCCCTTGCAGGGGGCACAACCAGCGGCCGGGCAAAGCCCGTTCCGCGGTTGTTCTGGAATAAGGCCGGCACATCCGCCACGCCTGTTCGTGCCCACGCTTTTGTCTTGTCCCCTCACCCCCTTGGGGGAGAGGGTTAGGGTGAGGGGGTCAGCCGTGAGCGGCACACGCCAGCAGTACTTCCGCCGCCCGACCAGCTAGAACTCTGCGTCAAGCTCCTCGATGTCATCAGGCTCGTGCTGCGCCTCTCCGATCCATTCCTGCATCGCCGGCAGTTCCATGATGCGTTTGCAATAGGCCGCGCAGACCGCTTCGACCTTCACGTCGTAGGTGAGGAAACGCGTGACCACCGGGGCATACATTGCGTCGGCGATGCAGGGATGCGTGCCGAAGAGGTAGGGGCCGCCGTAGATCGCCAGGCATTCCTTCCAGATTTCCACGATGCGGTCGATGTCCGCCTGGGCCCGCGACCAGATCTTGAAGCTGGGGAAATGGGCCTTGATGTTCATCGGCAAGGCGGCCCGCAGCGAACTGAAGCCCGAATGCATTTCGCCGCTGATGGCGCGGCAGTGGGCACGGGCTGCGGCATCGGCGGGCAGCAGGCCGGCCTTGGGTTTGATCTCGTTGAGGTATTCGCCGATGGCCAGCGTGTCCCAGACCTTGATTTTGTTGTGCACCAGCGACGGCACCAGCATCGAAGACGACAGCAGCAGCATCTCGGCCTTCATGGCCGGATCGTCGGGCGACACCACGTTTTCGGTGAACTCCAGGCCGGCCAGCTTGGCCATCAGCCAACCGCGCAAGGCCCAGGCCCCGTAGTTCTTGCTGCTGATCGTCAATTCCGCCTTGGCCATGTCGTGCTCCTCGATCGTGTTGACAAATCGCTGTGCAAGGGCTGTGCCAGAGAACCGGTAGCCTAGCAAAAATAACAAGTCAATTTGCACACAACCGTCGTTTGCACAATCACCCCAAGGACAAGGCAACTCGAAACTGGCCCATAACTTGCCTGCACCCTGTTTGTACTTTGCGCCGTGCGCAGAAAAACCAGGACAGGAAAAACCCGACGATGCTTTACCAGGCCTACCAACTCCAGTCCGACTTGACGTCGCCACTGCGGCTGATGGCCCAAAGCCTCAGCGCCGCCTTCTGGCTGCCCGACACCGAACGCAGCCCGCTGCGCAAGCTCGCCGCCGCCTGCGACGTGATCTCGCGCATGCGCCTCACGCACAGCCGGCCAAGCTACGGCATCGCCAGCATCACCGTTGGGGAACGCGAGTTCCCCATCACCGAGGAGATGGTGATGCACCAACCCTTCGGTAGCCTGCTGCACTTCAAGAAGACGCTGAATACGGACGAGCCGGCCCAGCCCAAGGTGCTGCTGGTGGCGCCACTGTCGGGCCACTTCGCCACGCTGCTGCGCGAGACCGCGCGCACCCTGCTGCAGGACCACGACGTCTACATTACCGACTGGAACAACGCCCGCGACGTATCGCTCAAGCATGGCGGATTCGGCCTGGACGACTATGCCGAGCACATGATCCGTTTCATCGAAACCATCGGCCCGGGCACCCATGTGATCGCCGTATGCCAGCCCTGCGTGGCGGCGCTGGTGGCCACCGCCATCATGGCCGAGGACGACAACCCGGCCCAGCCGAGGAGCCTCACGCTGATGGCCGGTCCGGTGGACTGCCGTATCAACCCGACCGGCGTGAACACGCTTGCCACCAGCAAACCCATCGAGTGGTTCAAGAAAAACCTGATCACCCATGTGCCGTGGCCACATGCCGGCTACATGCGCCGGGTGTACCCGGGCTTCATCCAGTTGAGCGCCTTCCTGAGCATGAACCTCGACCGGCACAAGCAGCAGTACAAGGACATGTACAAGTTTTTGGTCGAAGGCGAGCTCGACAAGGCCAAGACCATCCAGGTGTTCTACGACGAATACCTGGCGGTGAACGACCTGCCCGCCGAGTTCTACCTGGAGACGGTGGAAAAGGTGTTCCAGACCTATGAATTGCCGCGCGGCGTGCTCACCTACAAGGGCCGCACGGTGAACTGTGGTGCCATTCGCCGCACCTCGCTGATGACGGTGGAAGGCGAGCGCGACGACATCTGCTCCATCGGCCAGACCGTGGCCGCGCACGACCTGTGCACCGGCATCCGCCCCTACCGCAAGACGCACCACATCCAGACCGGCGTGGGCCACTACGGCGTGTTCAGCGGACGCAAGTGGAACCAGCAGATCTACCCGCGCGTGCGCGACATGATCCACGGCGCCATGGCCTGAGGCGGCCTACGGCGCGGCCGTCTGCCGCGAATACGCCCTGGGCAGTTGCACCTCCAGGTCATCGATAAAGCGCCCGATCTGCGCATTGCGTTTTTCTTTTGACCGACTGAAGCCTAGACTTCTTCGATGACGTCATCCGCCCCCCTTTTCAACCGACCCTTCAATACACTGCCGGGCATGCTGGCGCTCGACGCGCGCACCACGACGCTGGAACGCTTCCTGCGCGGCATCCCGAAGGTGGAGCTGCATTGCCACCTGTTCGGCACGGTGCGCCGCAAGACCTTCGAGGACCTGGTGCGCCGCGAAGGTTTTCCGATCGCGATGGAAGAGGTCGAGGCCTTCTACACCCGCGGCGAAAAACCGGTGGGCGTATTACGCGTGCTGCGCGCCCTCGACGCCCTGCTCATCAAGTCGCCAGCCGACCTGTACCGCCTGGCCATCGAATACCTGCAGGACGCCGCGGCCCACAACGTGCGGTATGCCGAATTCTTCTGGAACCCCACCGGCACCGCGCGGGTGTCGGGCGTCACGTATGCCGCCGCGGTGGACGCCATGGGCCAGGCCATCCGCGATGCACAGGCGCAGTTCGGCATCGAAGGCCGCATCATCCCCAGCATCGACCGCGAAGCCAGCCCTGACGCCGCCGTGGAGATGGTGCAGTGGATGCGCGCCGCGCCGCACGACGCGGCCATCGGCATCGGCATCGACTACCGCGAAAACGACCGGCCACCCGAAATGTTTGCCGAAGCCTATGCGCTGGCCCGCAAGTCGGGGCTCAAAACCACCGCCCACGCCGGCGAATTCGGCATGCCCTGGCACAACGTGCGCACCGCGGTGGACGAACTGCGGGTCGACCGCGTGGACCACGGCTACACCCTGGTCGACAACCCGGCGCTGGCCCGCGCCTATGCAGAGCGCGGCCTGGTCTTCACCGTGGTGCCGACCAACTCCTACTACCTGCGCACCCTGGCACCCGAACGCTGGGCGCCGGACCACCCGATCCGCCACATGGCCGCGCTTGGCCTGGCGCTGCACCCCAACACCGATGACCCCACGCTGCACCAGGTCACGCCGACCCAGGCCTGGCTGATGATGGCGCTGAACTTCGGCTTCGACATCGACGGCCTGCGCCAGCTCATGCTCAACGGCATCCAGGGCGCCTGGGTCGATGACACGACACGGCGGACCTGGCGCGAGACCTGGGGCGCATCTTTCGACCTGCTCAGGACCACCTCGTTTCCCGGAACCCATTCCGGTCACCCAATCGCTTCCTGATCCCAAGAACCCCAAGGACCTTTCGATGCGTCAATTCGCCCCGCTGCTGCTTGCAGCACTGCTTTCATCGCTCATCCCCACCGCCCAGGCTCAGCCGGCCTGGCCCGCGGCCAAACCCATCACGCTGATCGTGCCGTTCGCCGCGGGCGGCAGCGTCGACTACGCCGCCCGCCTGGTCGCCACCAAGCTGGGCGAACGGCTCAAGCAGTCGGTGGTCGTGGAAAACACCGCCGGCGCCGGCGGTGCGATCGGCGTGGGCAAGGCGGTGCAATCGGCGCCCGACGGCTACACCCTGGTGGTCGGCCCCGACAGCCCCATCGTCATCGGCAAGCTGGTCAACCCGGCCGCGTTCCGCTACGACCCGATCAACGACCTGGCGCCGGTGGCGCTGCTCAACACCGCGCCCATGGTGCTGGTGGCACGCCCCGGCCTGGCGGTGCACAGCTTCGCCGACTTCGTGAAACTGGCCAAGGCCGAGCCCGGCAAATACAACTACGCCACCTCGGGCATCGGCACCATCCTGCAATTGGCGATGGAGTTGCTCAAAGAGCAGAACGGCATCCACGTCACCCACATTCCTTATCGCGGCGGTGCGCAGATCGCCACCGACGTGATCGGCAACCAGGTTGACCTGGCCATGCTCTCCGGCACCAGCGCGATCCCGCACATCAAGGCGCACCGCCTTACTGCCCTCGGCGTCACCGACACCAAACGCCTGGCCGTGCTGCCCGAGGTGCCGACCTTCGCCGAAATGCCCGGCTCGAAGGGCTATGTGATGAACAGCTGGATCGGCGTGTTCGCGCCGGCCAAGACCCCGGCCCCCATCGTGGCCCAACTCAACCAGGCGATCGGCGAAGTGCTGAAGTCCGAAGAGGTGAAAGCCAAGTTTGCCGAACAAGGCGCTCTGCCGGGCAGCGGCACGGCAGAGCAGTTCGGGGCGTTCGTGAAAAGCGAGTACGCGCGCAACAAGCAGATCGTCGACCGCGCGGGCATCAAGGAATAGGCAGCCACATCAAAAAGCCCGCTGGTTCGAGCGGGCTTTTTGATCGGACGGCTGCGCGTCAGGTTGGCGTTTCGTCCTCGGCCGGCCAGTCGCGGATATAGGCCTTGAGCATCTTGTTCTCGAAATTCTGGCTGTCGACCACGGCCTTGGCCACGTCGTAGAGGCTGATCACCCCCATCAGCATCTTCTGGTTCATCACCGGCATGTAGCGCGCGTGGCGGTCCAGCATCATGCGACGCACTTCATCGAGGTCGGTCTCGGAGCTGCAGGTGAGCGGGTGATCGTCCATGGCCGTGCGGACCAGGGTGTTACCGATGGCGCCGCCGTTCTTCACGATGCCCAGGATCACCTCCCGAAAGGTCAGCATGCCGACCAGGTCGCCATGGGCCATGACCACCAGCGAGCCGATATCTTTCTCGGCCATCAGGTTCACCGCGGAGGCCAGCGGTTCGTCGGGGGCGGCGGTGTAGAGCGTGTTGCCTTTGACGCGCAGGATGTCGCTGACTTTCATGGAAGTTCTCCTCGTGGCTCGCGGTTTCAGGATGTGGCAGGGATTCGATCGATCCCATAGTGGCAATATAGCCCACAATAAGCGCGCTGATGGGGCTTTTCGGGCTGTTTTGCCGAGTTTGGCCTTGACGGTGTCAGAAATACCGGGAGATCGAGACCGCAGCCCGGCCTGCCCCGCCCCCATCGCTCCCCAAAATTGGAGACAAGCCACATGCCCGGTTATTCCGACCCCGGTTTCGACACCCTGGCCCTGCACGCCGGCGCCGCGCCCGACCCGGCCACCGGCGCCCGCGCGGTGCCGATCCACCTCAGCACCTCCTTCGTCTTCGAGTCGAGCGACCACGCCGCCGCGCTGTTCAACCTGGAGCGCGCCGGCCATGTGTATTCGCGCATCAGCAACCCGACCAACGCCGTGCTCGAGCAGCGGATTTCGGCGCTCGAAGGCGGCATCGGCGCCATCGCCACGGCCAGCGGCCAGGCTGCGCTGCACCTGGCCGTTGCCACCCTCATGGGTGCGGGCGCTCACATCGTGGCCAGCACCGCGCTCTACGGCGGCTCGCAAAACCTGCTGCACTACACGCTGCGCCGCTTCGGCATCGACACGACTTTTGTGCAGCCCGGCGACATCGACGGCTGGCGCTCGGCGGTGCGGCCGAACACCAAGCTCTTCTTCGGCGAAACCGTGGGCAACCCCGGCCTGGACGTGCTCGACATTGGCACCGTCTCGGCCATCGCCCATGAGGCCGGCGTGCCGCTGCTGGTCGACTCCACGCTCACCTCGCCCTGGCTGATCAAGCCCTTCGAGCATGGCGCCGACCTCATCTACCACTCGGCCACCAAGTTCCTCAGCGGCCACGGCACGGTGATCGGCGGCCTGGTGGTGGACGGCGGCAGTTTCGACTGGGAGAAGTCCGGCAAATTCCCCGAACTGACCGAGGCCTACGACGGCTTTCACAACATGGTGTTCAGCGAGGAAAGCACCGTCGGCGCATTTTTGCTGCGCGCCCGCCGCGAGGGCCTGCGCGACTTCGGCGCCTGCATGAGCCCGCACACCGCCTGGCTGATCTTGCAGGGCATCGAAACCCTGCCGCTGCGCATGGCGCGCCACATGGAGAACACGCAGAAGGTGGTGGAGTTCCTGGCCAGCCACCCGTTCGTGGCGCGTGTCGGCCATCCGCTGCTGGCCTCGCATCCGAGCCATGCGTTGGCGCAGAAGCTGCTGCCGCGCGGCGCCGGCTCGGTGTTCAGCTTCGACCTCAAGGGCAGCCGGGCCCAGGGCAAGAAGTTCGTCGAAACGCTGAAGATCTTCAGCCATCTGGCCAATGTGGGCGACTGCCGCAGCCTGGTGATCCACCCCGCCAGCACCACGCATTTCCGCATGGCCGACGACGCACTGGCCAAGGCCGGCATCACCCAGGGCACGATCCGCCTGTCGATCGGCCTCGAAGACCCGAGCGACCTGATCGACGACCTGCAGCGCGCGCTTAAAGCAGCAGAAAAGGCAGCAGAAAAGGCCGCCGCATGATCTTCACCGTCCACAACGCTGCCGTCTATGCCTACACCGGCGGCAAAAGCTTCAACCCGGCCCAGCCCACACTGGTGTTCGTCCACGGCGTGCTCAACGACCACAGCGTGTGGATCCTGCAGACGCGTTACCTCGCGCACCATGGCTGGAACGTGCTGGCCGTCGACCTGCCGGGCCACGGCCGCAGCACCGGCACGCCGCCGGCCTCGGTGGAAGAGGCGGCCGACTGGCTCATCGCCCTGCTCGACGCGGCCGGCCTGCCGGCGGCAACGCTGATCGGCCACAGCTTCGGCTCGCTGATCGCGATGGAAGCCGCGGCCCGCGCGCCCGCTCGGGTGCGGCAACTGGTACTGCTGGGCACGGCCGCGCCGATGAAGGTATCGCCGGCGCTGCTCGAGGCTTCGCTGAACCAGCCGCTGGCGGCCATCGACATGGTGAACCGCTTCTCGCACGCCCTGCTCGCGCCGCCGCCCTCCGTGCTCGGCCCGGGTACCTGGGTGCCGGGCGGTGCGCGCGCCCTGATGCGCCGTGTGCTGGCCAGCAACCCGGCCGTCAACGTGTTCCATGCCGGCTTCAAGGCCTGCGATGCCTACCACGGTGGCGAAGCCGCGATGGACAAGATCGAAGCGCCCACCCTTTTCATCGCCGGCCGCCGCGACCAGATGACACCGCCGCAAGCCGCGCAGCCGCTGATCGGCCGCGCGCGGCATGGGCGGCTGGTGCTGGTCGACGCGGGCCATGACCTCATGGCCGAGGCGCCGGAAGAAGTTTTGTCCGCCATGACACATTTCCTCTCACCCTAAAGGGATTTTTGCCAGGCTGAAAATGCTGCGCCGCAGCAAGACCTTTTAAAATTGCACGATGTTGCTGTCCCCCATCGCCTACCACTGGCTCACCCGCTTCGGCGAAATCGGCATCCTCTGGCCCGTCGCCATCGCGCTGGGCTTGTGGATGGTCTTCATCGGCCGTTCCTGGCGGCTGGCCCTGGCCTGGCTGCTGCCGCTGGGCGTGGCGGTGTTCATCACCTCGGTGTCCAAGATCGCCTTCATCGGCTGGGGTGTGGGCATTCGTGCGCTGGACTTCACCGGCTTTTCGGGTCACGCCATGTTCTCCGCCGCGATCTACCCGGTCATGGCCTTCGCACTCACCACCGGCGCCCGGCCCGGGCACCGCCGCTGGCAGATGCTGGCGGTGGCCACGGCCTATGCGTTCGCCCTGTTGATCGCCTACAGCCGGGTGGTGGTACATGCGCATTCCTGGTCGGAAGTGATCGCTGGCGCCACCCTCGGCATGCTGGCCAGTGGCTGTACCTTGAGACTGGCGGGCCAACCGCCGAGCCGGCCGGTACTGCGCTGGGCGCTGGCCGCGGTCGCGGGCTGGTTCGTACTCATGCCGGGTTATGCCGCGCCCACCAACGCCCACGATGTGGTGACCGAACTCTCGCTCCGGCTGGCCGGACGCGAACGGCCCTTCATGCGCGCCGATCTGCATGCCGAGGCGCCCGCGCAAGGCCGCGCCGAATAACGCCCCCACACCGACACACCGACACACCGACTCATCGGCTCAGCGCCTCACAGCAGCTCGCGCAAAGACAATCTGCGCAGGCGGCTGTTCTCCCACAGGTTTTCCGTCGCGGGGCTCGGCTCCAGCAGCAGTTGCTCGACCAGCGGCGCGGCCGGCGTGGTGTCGGGGTTGGCCAGCAGCACGTAACGCGCCTCGGGCCTCGTGGCACCGGGTGTCTCCATCTCGTCGAGCTTGCCCGTCCAGTCGAGCGCGCCGAGTGTGTCGAGCACCGGCTCCAGCTGCAGCACGTCCACCCGCAGCGCCTGCGCCAGTTGCGCCGCGCTGAGGCCGTGGCTGCCGTGGCTGCGGGCCTGACTCAGTTGCTGCAGCACCTCCACCGCCAGCTGAAACTGCCAGCCGTAGTTGCTCGCGCGGCGGGCCACGCCGGTGAGCAGGCTGGGCAGGTAGGCCGCGATCACCGCGCCCAGCAATACGATCACCCACGCGAGGTAGATCCACACCAGCAGGATCGGCAGGGTGGCAAAAGCCCCATACACCACGGAATAGGTCGGCACCGAGGCCATGTACAAACTCAGCAGGCGCTTGGCCAGCTCGATGCCGGCCGCCACGAACACGCCACCGGCCCAGGCATGGCCCCAGCGCACCCGGGTGTTGGGCACGTAGTGGTAGAGCGCCGCCATGCCGCCGGCCAGCAGCCCGAACTCGATCGCATCGAACAGCACCCGCACGCCGCCGGGCAGGTTGCCCACCACGCCCTGCGAGGACGAGATCGCATAAGACGTGAGCGCCAGGCTCGCGCCCAGGATCAGCGGCCCGAGCGTAATGGCGGCCCAGTAGATCAACACCCGCTGACCCAGCGGCCGCGGCCTGCGCACGCGCCAGATCTGGTTGAGCGTGCGGTCGATGGTCAGGATCAGCGCCAGCGCGGTGATCAGCACGAAGGCCAGACCGACACTGCCGAGCTTGCTGGCCTTGGCGGCGAACTGCGTGAGGTAGCCCAGCACCTGGCGCGCGATGGTGTCGGGGATCAGGCTCTGCACCAGCCAGCGCTGCAGCACGTCCTGCACCTTGCCGAACATCGGAAAGGCGGTGAACACCGCCAGCGCCACGGTGAAAAACGGCACCAGCGCCAGCGAAGTGGTGAAGGTCAGGCTGCTGGCCGTCAGGCCGAGCTGGTCTTCGCGGAAACGCTCGCGCAGCGTGTGCGCGGTGGTACGCCAGGGGAAATGGGTCAGGTCGGCCAGCAGCATTTCAAGGCGGCGGGACAGCGAAAGGCGAGAAACCACGGGGGCAGGAGGCAAAGGCATGTCGTTATGATGCCACCGCAATGACAACCGATGACCAAACCGTGGCCTGGACGCGCAGGCTTGCCGTGGCCTGCCTGCTCGGACTGATCGCGCTGGGCCTGGCCTGGGAGCTGTGGCTCGCCCCGATCAAGCCCGGCGGCTCGCTCCTGGCGCTCAAAGTGCTGCCGCTGTGCATCCCGCTGGCGGGCGTGCTGAAGAACCGCATGTACACCTACCGCTGGCTGAGCCTGGTGGTGTGGCTGTATTTCACCGAAGGCGTGGTGCGCGCCTGGAGCGACAAGGCGCCCAGCGCCTGGTTCGCCTGCGCCGAAGTGTTGCTGTGCCTGGGCCTGTTCGCGGCCTGCGCGCTGCATGTGCGCCTGCGGCAGAAACATGCCAAGGCCGCAGCCCTCGCCTCTCCTCCTTTATCCGCCTGATTTTCGAGCAACACCATGCAAGCCCTGATCGACAACCTGCGCCGCATCGTCGGCACCGCCAACGTGCTGACCCATGACGACCCGGCCGCCGACCTGAGCGCCTGGGAACAAGACTGGCGCAAACGCTCACGCGGCAAGGCCCTGGCCGTGGTGCGCCCCGGCAACACCCAGCAGGTGGCAGACGTGGTGAAGGCCTGCGCCGCCGCCGGCAGCTCGCTGGTGCCACAAGGCGGTAACACCGGCCTGGTGGTCGGCTCGATTCCGAACGACAGCGGCACCCAGGTGGTGCTGAGCCTGCAGCGCATGAACGCGGTGCGCGCGGTGGACCCGGGCAATTCCACCATCACTGTCGAGGCCGGCTGCGTGCTGCAGAACCTGCAGGCCGCCGCCGAGCAGGCCGGCTTCCTGTTCCCGCTGAGCCTGGGCGCCGAAGGCAGCTGCACCATCGGCGGCAACCTGTCCACCAACGCCGGCGGCACCCAGGTCGTGCGCTACGGCAATGCGCGCGAGCTGTGCCTGGGCGTGGAAATCGTCACCGCACAGGGCGAGATCTGGGACGGCCTTTCCGGCCTGCGCAAGGACAACACCGGCTACGACCTGCGCGACCTGTTCATCGGCAGCGAAGGCACGCTGGGCATCATCACCGCGGCCACCATGAAGCTGTTTCCACAGCCGGCCGCACAGCTCACCGCCTGGGCGGCAGTCGCCTCGCTCGACGACGCCGTGGCCCTGCTCATCCTGGCGCAAAAACGGCTCAGCGCGGGCCTGACCGGCTTCGAGGTGATGGGCCAGTTCGCGCTGAGCCTGGTCGACAAACACTACCCGCAGCTGCGCGTGCCGCTGTGGAAGGAATCGCCCTGGTGCGTTCTCTTGGAAAATTCCGACAGCGAATCCGAAGACCATGCGCGCACCCAGTTCGAAAGCCTGCTCGAGGCCGCGCTGGAGCAAGGCCTGGTCAGTGACGCCGTGGTGGCCGAGAACCTCACCCAGGCGCACAACCTCTGGCACATCCGCGAAAGCATCACGCTGGCCCAGGCCGAGGAAGGCCTGAACATCAAACACGACATCTCCATTCCCGTCTCGCGCATTCCCGACTTCGTGCGCCAGGCCGATGCGGCCCTGGTGGCGGCCATCCCCGGCGTGCGCTTCGTCAACTTCGGCCATCTGGGCGACGGCAACCTGCACTACAACATCCAGGCCCCGGCCGAGGGCGACGCCAAGGCCTTCCTGCGCGAGCAGGAAGAACACGTGAACACCATCGTCTACGACGCTGTGCAGCAGTTCGACGGCTCGATCTCCGCCGAACACGGCGTGGGTGAGCTCAAACGGCACAAGCTGGTGAAACACAAGTCGCCGGTGGCCCTCGGCATGATGCGCGCGATCAAGCAGGCACTCGATCCGCAGGGGGTCATGAACCCGGGCCGGGTGTTGTAACGCATCGGCCCTGGCTGACGATACCGGTTGGCCATCAAACCTGCTGCAACCATCCGGACCCGAATCATGCAAGGATCGCGACCGGTGGTTTCATTCTTGCGGGCCAACCGCCTGGCCCTATGGGCCGTGATGGCATTCGCCACTTTCGTCTGCGCCATCACCTGGATTGCTGGCGAACGCGCACGTGCCTCTGCCACGGAACAACTGGAAGCGCGGTTGAGTGCCCGTGCCGATGTCATCGTCACAGCCCTGACCCGCAGCCTCTTGGACTTCCAGGAGGAGGTCATTTTTCTGACCAAGGTTCCGCCGATCACCGGCATCATGCGTGCCAGTCATGGGGGCGGGTATGACGTCGAGGACCGGACACCGGCGACGCTGTGGCGAAGCCGGCTGCAGACCATCTTCACAGCCTACGCGCAAAGCAATCCCGACGTGACCCAGGTGCGGCTGATCGGCCTCGCCGATGGCGGACGTGAGCTGGTGCGCGTGGACCGCCAGGGCGACAGCACCATGGCCGTGCCCGACCGTCAATTGCAAGCCAAGGCGGACACCGTGTACTTCCAGGCCATCCGCCAACTGGGTGCGGGCCAAACCTATGTCTCGGACATCAACCTCAACCGCGAAAACGGCGAGGTGCAACAGCCCATCACGCCAACCGTGCGCATCGGCACGCCAGTATTCGACTCCGACGGAAGCCTTTTCGGCATGCTCGTCGTCAATGCCCATGCCCGCGTGCTGCAAACGTCGCTGCAAAGCAAGAACCTGCCGCCGCTCTTCACCGCGTACCTGACCAACAGCCAAGGTGACTTCCTGTTCCATCCCGATGCGCAGCGAAGCTTTGGCTTCGATCTCGGGCGGCCCTGGCGCTGGAGCGACGAGTTCCACGCCGTCTCCGGCGCCAAACCGGGGCAAATCTACAGGGACTACGCGGGGCCCGCCGGCGTCGTCCACGCAACGGAGAAAACCATCGCCCTGGACGGCACGAACCCCGGCCGCGTCGGCCGCGTCGTGGTCACGGCGCCCGAAAGCGTGATTGCCGCGGCCGTCGCCAACAGCCGCGTGATGATGGGCCTGGTCTCACTGTGCGGCGGTCTGCTGATGGCCACGTTCTTGACCCTGCTCCAGCGCCAGCGCCGCAAGGCCACTGAGCAGCAGGCCCGCTACGCGGCCATTGTCGAGAGTTCGCACGACGCCATCATCGGCAAAACACTGCAAGGCGTGGTCACCAGCTGGAACGCCGGCGCCGAACGCATCTTCGGGTTCCGCGCCGACGAAGCCGTAGGCCAACCCCTGGTCGACCTGATCGTGCCGCCCGAACTCAAGACCGAAGAGCTGTCCATACTGGAGCGCGTGGGGCGCGGCGAAGTGGTGTCGAGCTTCGACACAGTACGCCTGCGGCGCGACGGCAGCCGGCTCGACATGTCGGTCACGGCGTCACCGATCCGCTCGGCCGATGGCCGCATCGTCGGGGTCTCCAAAACGGCACGCGACATCAGCCAGCAAAAGGCCGCCGAAGCCCAGGTCCACACACTGAACGCCAACCTGGAGCGGCAAGTGTTGGAGCGCACGGCCTTGCTGGAGCAAAACCGGCGCGAACTGCTTTCGACGCGCGACCAATTGCTCACGGCCGCCCAGGCCGCCGAACTCGGCATCTGGACCTGGCAGTTGGCCGACGACACGCTGACATGGAACGAGAAGATGTGCCAGATCTACGGCCTTCCTCTGGAACGCAGGGACACCGGAATCCACTACGAGGACTGGCATTCGCGGGTACATCCCGACGACGTGGAAGCCACGGTGGCCCAGTTGATGGCGGCAGTCGAAGGCCGTGGCGTGTACGCCCCGGAGTTCCGCATCGTGCTCGCCGAAGGAAGCGTTCGCTTCATCCAGGCTGCCGCGGTGGTCGAACGCGACAAGAATGGGCGGGCTCTGCGCGTGCAGGGCATCAACCGCGACATCACGCAACTGCACCAGGCCCAGGAGGCCATGCAGGCCGCGCGCGTGGCGGCCGACCGGTCCAACCAGGCCAAGACCCAGTTCGTGGCGAACATCAGCCATGAGATCCGCTCGCCGATGAATGCCGTTCTCGGCATGCTGCAACTGCTGCAGCGAACCGCGCTGGACATGCGCCAGCAGGACTACGCCAGCAAAGCCGAGTCGTCCGCGCGTGCCTTGCTGGGCCTGCTGAATGACATCCTCGATTTCTCCAAGGTGGAGGCCGGCAAGCTGGAGCTGGACCCGCATGTCTTCGACCTGGACCAATTGCTGCAGGACATGGCCGTCATCCTGTCGGCGAACGTGGGCGAAAAGCCGATCGAAGTGTTGTTTGACGTCGACCCCAGTGTGCCGAAACGGGTGCGAGGAGACGCTTTGCGCCTGCAGCAGATCTTGCTCAACCTGGCGAGCAATGCCATCAAGTTCACCACGCGAGGCGAGGTCGTGTTGTCGGTCTCGCGCGCAGGCCAGAATACCAACGGCGTGTCGATCGCATTCGCCGTGCGCGACACCGGCATCGGTATCTCGCCCGAGCATTGCGAGCACATTTTTCAAGCCTTCTCCCAAGCCGAAGCGTCGACGACACGGCGCTTCGGCGGCACCGGGCTGGGCTTGGCCATCAGCCAACGGCTGGTGCAGCTCATGGGCGGCAAGCTGGAGGTCGACAGCGTGCCGGGACAAGGCAGCAACTTCCATTTCACGATCACACTGCAGGAGCCCCAGGCGCAGCCGCTGGATGTGGTCAAACCGGTCGCGGCGTCGACGCCCGACCGTCGGTCGACGTCGCCGACGGACGTGTCGCGGCGGCGGCTCGCGGACCTGCGCCTGCTGGTGGTGGAAGACAACCCGACCAACCAGCAAGTGGCCCATGAACTGCTCAGTGCCGAAGGCGCCCAAGTCGAGGTGGCGGATGGTGGGCAGGCCGCACTGGAAACGGTGCGGCGTGCAAAATCCCCTTTCGACCTGATTCTCATGGACATCCAGATGCCCGGCATGGACGGTTATGCCGCGACGCGGGCCATTCGCGCGGCCTGCGGGCAAGGCGCTCCACCCATCGTCGCCATGACGGCCAATGCCATGGCATCCGACCGTGAGGCGGCATTAACAGCAGGCATGGTGGACCACATCGGCAAACCCTTCAGCTTGTCGCAATTGGTCGCCGTCATCCTGCTTCATGCACGGCGCATGACAACCCCCGACCTCTCGCCAATGGCCGCACCGGCCCTGTCGGTCGGCACGCGACCAGCGCTGAACGCCTCTCCCGGCTGGAACAGCGATGCGGCCCTCGCCCGCCAGGGCAGCAACACCAAGGTGTATCGGAACTGCCTGCTGGGCTTCGCCCTGGAGATGGACGTCTGGAGCGCGGCCTTGCAAAAAACGCTAGTGCAGCAAGACCTCGACGAGGCCCTGCGGCTGCTGCACAACCTGAAGGGCCTGGCAAGCACGGCGGGCGCCGAAAAACTGGCCGAAGAAGCCGCGCGGGCCGAAAAAACCTTGGCGGAGGAAAGGAACATGCGGCTGGATGATTTCGCTGTGGTGATGGCGGCCAGCCGGTCCGGCGCGGCCGCGGCTCGCGCGCTCGCGGCTCAGCTCGACGCACCAACCGTGCCGGGCAACGCCGCCGCCGGTCCTCTGAGTCTGCGCAGTGGGTTGGAGGAACTGCGGCGCCTGTTGGACACATCGAATTTCGCCGCGTTTGCAACACTAGACCTGTTACAACAGCAATATGGAGCACGAATGCTGGCTGAATTGACCTCGTTGCGTTCTATGCTAGAAAAAATGGAGTTTGCGCAAGCCTCTCGCCGCTGTGCTGAAATCCTGCAAAACCTGGAGCAATATCCATCGTGAGCACCGCTGCGGTCGACCCTGAATCCCTCCACACGGCAATGCGCCGCGGGCAACTGCTGGTGGTGGACGACCAGCCCGCCAACATCCAGTTGCTCGGCCACGCGCTTGCGTTGCAAAACGACGTGTTTGCCGCCACCAGTGGTGAGCAGGCCCTGGCCTTCTGCCGGAAAACGCCTCCCGATCTGGTGCTGCTCGACGTGATGATGCCCACCATGGACGGCTGGGAAGTCTGCCGCCAACTCAAGCAAGACCCGGAGACGCAGAACATTCCCGTCATTTTCATCACGGGTCACGAAGGGACCGCCGAAGAAAACCGGTGCTGGGCGGTCGGCGGTGCCGACTTCGTCAACAAGCCGATCAACGTCGTCACGCTGCGCCATCGGGTGCAGTTCCATCTGACCATGAAGCGCCAGACCGATTTGCTGCGGGCCATGGCGTTCAAGGACGGGCTGACCCAGATCGCCAACCGCCGCCATTTCGACGAACGGCTGCTGGACGAATGGCGCCGCTGCAGCCGTAGTGGCGCCACACTTTCGCTGCTGCTGATCGATGTGGATTTTTTCAAGCGCTACAACGACCACTATGGCCATCCGGCGGGTGACGAAAGCCTGAAGCAGGTGGCAAGTGCACTGCAGGCCAGCTTGAGCCGCCCATTCGACCTGATCGCCCGGTATGGCGGCGAAGAGTTCGCCTGCCTGCTACCGGAAACCGACCTGGCCGGCGCCACGGCCACGGCGGTAAAGATGGAACAGGCCGTGCGCCAGTTGGGCATCGCGCACCAGGCCTCCGACATCAGCCAGGTGCTGACGATCAGCGTCGGTGTCGCAAGCCTGCGCCCGGACCAGGACAACAGCAGCGCGTCGCTGATCCAGCAGGCCGATGTCCAGCTCTATCAGGCCAAGAAACAGGGGCGCGGACAGGTCTGCGCCGGATAAGGGGGCCTGCGCTCAAGCAGCCTTGCTCCTGAGCCGCAACAGACCCAGCCCCAGCACCACCAAGGCCCCGCCCGAAATCCGGTTGAACAGGCGCACCCGCCGCGCATCGGCGAAGCTGCGTTTGAGGCCGCGGGCCAGCAACACATAGAAGACGTGCGACAACACGGTGCAACCGGCAAAGGTGGCGGTGAGCACCAGGAACTGCTCGGTGGCCGGCACGTCGGCAACCAGGAACTGCGGAAACAGCGCGGTGAAGAACAGGATCGCTTTCGGGTTGGTGACGGCCACGGTCACGCCGTTGAGGAACAGCTTCAGCGAACCGCGCATGCCGCCCGGCTGCTGCGCCTGGTCGGCATCGGCAAAACCGTTCGCACCGCTGCGCCACTGCTTGATGCCGAGGTAGACCAGGTAGCCGGCACCCGCCAGTTTGAGCGTCAGGAAGGCCGCGGCCGAGGTACTGAGCACGACACCCAGGCCAGCCATGGCCACGGCCGAGACCAGGAACAGGCCCAGCGCGTTGCCCAGCGAGCCAAGCATCGCGCGGCCCGGGCCGACCGACACGGAATTGGACACGGCCAGCAGCACGGCGGGGCCGGGCGTGAAGGCCATGAAGATGGAGATACCTGCGAAAACGAGCCAGTTGGACCAGGTCATGAAAAAGCCCTTGGAGAAGTACGGATTGCAGTTTCGAGAAGATTGGGGCGAGGGTCGTGCCAACGCCCCATCATAGGGTCAAACAAAACCCATCGACGATGGCCCCGGGCGCCGTCACGCTGCCGAGTTGCCGTGCGCCGTAGGTGGCCGCGTCGGGCACGAGTTCGGCCTGGTCGGTCAGGGCCACCAGGCCTTCGCCGAGCATGCGCAGCAACGAGTCGTCGAAACGCATCACCTGGATCGGCGCGACGAGCTTGCCCTCTTCCACCCACCAGCAGGCGAAGCGTGTCATGCCGGTGATGCGGCAGGCCTGGCGGTCGCTGTAGTTGAGGTAGTGCAGGTTGCTGATCCACACGCCGGTGCCCAGGCGCTGCAACACATCGGCCATGGGCAGGTCGCCGGGGCGCAGCGCCAGGGCTTCAGGCGACTCGCTGCCGCTGCCGTTGGTGGGCAGGCCGTATTCGCGTGCGGAGCGCGGCGAGACCAGCGTGTCGGCCACCTGGCCGGCGCGCAGCAACTGCACGGCGTCGGGCTTGACGAAGCCGTCGCCCTGGAAACGCGGCGCGGTGCCGGTGGCGGTGGCTTCCAGCAGGTCCACGGCCGGGTTCAGGCGCACGCCGTCGCGGTGCATCTTGATGAGGCTGGAGACGCCGGTCTTCACGCTCTTCACGCCGAAGCCGCCCCAGCTCAGCGTGCCCAGCAGGTCGGCCATGGCCACCGGCGAAAAATAGACGCGGTAGGCGCCGGGCGGCAACACCCGCGCGGGCTGGGCCAGCAAGGCGCTGCGCGCGGCGGAATCGCGGATGCGGGCGGCGAGTACGTCGCCCTGCCAATCGGTATCGGCATACGCCGCCTTCACCGCCTTGTCGGCGGCCTGGTAGATGCACCATTCGAAATTGAAGCTGCGCACGCTGTGCCAATTGCGCTGGCCCCGGCTGTCGGCAAAGGCGCGCTGTACGCCGCCGCCAGCGTAGAAGCCGACGAAGTCCACACCACCCGCATGCTGGGCCACGGCCTCGATCACCGAGACCGCATTGGGCACGTTGCCCTCCTCGGTGCGTTCGGTGTTTTGCACCGTATCGGGCAGCAGCAGATACGGGTCTTCGGGAATGAAAGGCAATTGCGCGATGAGCGTGGCGCGCTCGGCCAGCAGCCGCTGGGCATCGTGCTGCAGCGCGCCCGAGAGACTCATGCTGCCGTCGGCGCGGCGCAGGCCGGCCACCACCGACACGGTGGCGTAGCGCTGGTCCACCTGTGTCGCCTGGCGCACCTGGGCATGGTTGAAACGGATGAAGTCGGACTGCTCGGCCGAGAAGTTCAACAAAATCCTGTCGATGGGGTCGGCGCCGCCGGGCAAGGCGCAAACCAGATCCGCCAACTGCTTGAAATAGGCCTGCATCAGCTCGCCCCTCCGAACACCGCCACGCGGCTGAACTTGCAGGCCGGCGCGGCATGGCCGACACGCACCACCTGGTTCGGCTCGCCCTTGCCGCAAAACGGCGTGCCCATCACCTCGAAGGTGGAGGCGTCGCCGACCATGGCCAGCGAACGCCAGAAGGTGGACGAGATGCCGCGGTAGTTCGGCTTCTTCACCACCTCGGCGAGTTGCCCCTTGCGGATGCGCTGGCCGTATTCGCAGCCGAACTGGAACTTGTTGCGCGAATCGTCGATGCTCCACGAGGCATTGGTCTTCATCAGCATGCCGTCTTCCACGCTGGCGATCATGTCATCCAGCGATGAGTCGCCGGGCTCGATGTTGAGGTTGCTCATGCGGTCGATCGGCGCGCGGTTCCAGTTGCAGGCGCGCGCGGTGGCCACGCCCTGGATGTCGGCGCGGAACGCGCGGGCCCGCAGCTGCGACAGGCTGCCGCCGAGCGGCCGCTTCAACAGGCCTTTCTCGATGATGAATTCGCGCTGTGCCGGTGTGCCCTCATCGTCGAAGCCGAAGCTGGCGAACTGCTCGCCACGCGTCGGGTCGAAGCTCACGTTGAGCAAGTCGCTGCCGTAGACATAACGGCCGAACATGTCGAGGGTAACGAAGCTCGTGCCGGCGAAATTGCGCTCGTCGCCGAGGATGCGGTCCAGCTCCAGCGGGTGGCCGATGCTTTCGTGGATCTGCAGCATCATCTGGTCGGGCATGAGCACCAGGTCCATCTCGCCGGTCGGGCAGTTCGGCGCGCGCGCCAGTTCGAGCGCCTCGCGGGCCACACGCGGGCCGTCGTTGGCAAAGCCTGCGCGGTCCAGCACTTCGAGGCCACCCTGCTGGCAAAAGCCGTTGTACTGGCCGGCAGCGCTGCGGGTCTGGGTCTCGCCCGCCACGCTGGCCACGGCCACGATGTTGGGCACGACAAAATCCCATTCCTGCGCCACACGGGTGCCGTGCGAAGTCACCAGCAACTGCCGGGTGTGGGTGGTCCACAGCGAGGCGCTCCAGTCGACGATCTCGCTGGCGAGCTTGAGGCTCTGGCTCACGCCCATCAGCAGGTCGAACTTCTCGCGTAGCGCAGCCTGGCCGGCCGGCCGCGCATTCGGCGAGCGGTATTGTGCGGATCCCGCCGCCGCATCGGCCGCCAGCGCCTGGCGGTAGTCGAACACACCGTGGCCGGCCGAGGCCCTGGCCATCATCATCGCCTGCGCGAAGGCCTGGCGTATGCCGGGGCCGGACACATCGCTGGTGGCCGCATAAGCCATCGCCCCCGCGTCCACCACGCAGACCATCACGCCCTCGTCGCGCGAGCGCACCGGCGACTCGGCCAGGTTCTGCCGCACCATGAGTTGCTCCGAGCTTTCCACCACGCCGCGCACCGACCAGAAGTCGGCGGCGGGTGCGGCCAGCCGGGCGGCCTCAAGGGCCCAGGTTTCGAGTTGTTCCATGTTTCAAGCCTTGCTCCATATGCGAATCCCAAGGAAATACCGTGCCACTTTTAGCACAGGCGAGCAGGCCCGGTGCACAGCAGGGACGCTGGTTCGAACCGCCTAAAATGCCCGCTGACGGACCGCGCCCGCAGCCCGTGCCGCCCAGAGGCCCACCAGCGATGACCACCACCCCTTCCAGACCGATCCGCTCCCAGTACGAAGACTTCATGCGCCATGTCGACGCCCAGGGCGTGGCCAAGGGCGACCGCACCGGCACCGGCACCAAAAGCGTGTTCGGCCACCAGATGCGCTTCGACCTGAACGAAGGCTTTCCGCTGGTGACCACGAAGAAAGTGCACCTGCGCTCCATCGTCCAGGAACTGTTGTGGTTCCTCACCGGTTCCTCCAACAACAACTGGCTCAAGGAACGCGGCGTGACGATCTGGGACGAATGGGCGCGCGCCGATGGCGACCTCGGCCCGGTCTACGGCGTGCAGTGGCGCAGCTGGCCCAAGCCCGACGGCGGCCACATCGACCAGATCGCCGAAGTCGTCAAGACGCTGAAGTCCAACCCCGATTCGCGCCGCATCATCGTCAGCGCCTGGAACGTGGCCGAGCTCGACAAGATGGCACTGATGCCCTGCCATGCCTTCTTCCAGTTCTATGTGGCGCCGGCCCAGGCGCCGGGCGAACGCGGCCGGCTGAGCTGCCAGCTGTACCAGCGCAGTGCCGACATCTTTCTCGGCGTGCCGTTCAACATCGCCAGCTACGCGCTGCTGACCCACATGGTGGCGCAGCAGTGCGACCTGGATGTGGGCGACTTCATCTGGACCGGCGGCGACTGCCACATCTACAGCAACCATGCCGAGCAGGTGGCGCTGCAACTCAGCCGCGCGCCCTACCCTTATCCGACGCTCAGCATCTTGCGCCGCCCCGATTCGATCTTCGACTACCGGTTCGAAGACTTCGAGGTGCTCGACTACCAATGCCATGCCGCCATCAAGGCGCCGGTGGCGGTGTAGAGACATGCCGATCCACCTGATCTACGCCCGCGCCCGCAACGGCGTCATCGGCGCCAACAACACCCTGCCCTGGCACCTGCCGGAAGACCTGGCGCATTTCAAGCGCACCACCATGGGCTCGCCGGTGGTCATGGGCCGCAAGACCTGGGACTCGCTGCCGCCCAGGTTCCGCCCGCTGCCGGGCCGGCAGAACCTGGTGCTGACGCGCCAGGCCGACTGGCAGGCCCCCGGCGCGGTGCGTGTGGGCTCGGTCGAGGAAGCGCGTGCGCTGTTCCCCGCGGGCAGCGACGCCTGGGTGATCGGCGGCGCAGAAGTCTATGCGCAGGCGCTGCCACTGGCCGACTCGGTGGTGGTGACAGAGATCGACGCCGACTTCGAAGGCGATGCCTTCGCGCCAGCACTGGCGAGCGCATGGCGCGAGGTGTCACGCGAGGCCCATCGCGCCAGCAACGGCCTGACCTACAGCTTTGTGGTCTACCGGCGCGCAGCCGCATAGCCCTTTTGCGGGACAGGTGAGAGACCTGGAAATCAGGGGATGACACCAGACCTGTTCGCAACGGAGGCGGCCAATGAAGCTGCGGCAAGCCGCGAGGCCATCGGTCCGCAAGCCTTCGTGCTGCGCGGCCTGGCACTGCCGCATGTGCCGCCATTGCTGGCCGCGCTCGACAGCATCCTCGCCAGCGCACCCTGGCGCCACCTGGTCACGCCCGGCGGCTACACGATGTCGGTGGCCACCACCAACTGCGGCAGCCTGGGCTGGACCAGCGACCGGCACGGCTACCGCTACATGCGTGAAGACCCCGACACGGGCCGCCGCTGGCCGCCATTGCCCGGCTTGCTGCTGCAACTGGCGACTGACGCCGCTGCCCAGGCCGGATTCACTGAATTTGTGCCGGACGCCTGCCTCATCAATCGCTATCAACCGGGCGCAAGGCTCTCGCTGCACCAGGACAAGGACGAGCAGGACTACGCCGCCCCCATCGTCTCGGTGTCGCTGGGCATGCCGGCGGTATTTCAGTTCGGCGGCCTGGCCCGTGCGGACAAACCAGCCCGCGTGCCGCTTTGGCATGGCGATGTGGTGGTGTGGGGCGGCGTGGACCGCTTGCGCTTTCATGGCGTGCTGCCCTTGAAGGGCGCACCGCACGCCGTGCTGGGCGCGCAACGCATCAACCTCACCTTGCGCAAGGCGGGCGATTAGGCATCGGGTTCGTCGCCCGGTTCCACGTCTTCGTCGATGGCCAGACCTTCCAGGTCTTCCATGTCTTCGAGATCGCTGCCGCTGTCGATCTCATCATCCGATGTGGCCTCGTCTTCACGCACCACATGGTCGGGCAGGATGTCGGTGTCGGAGCGGTCCATGCCTTCGATGCTGGCCCGTTCACCAGTGCCGGCGGCGTCGCTGTCGCTGGCCATTTCGCTATCGCCGTATGCGCCCTGGGCATCGCTGCCGCTGTCGGAGTTGTCGCTCGGGCCGAGGGCGTCGGTATCCCTGCCGGAAACCGGTCGGGGCCGGTGGTCGCCGCCGAGAATGCTGCTGGTTGCCATGATGTTCCTTCTGCTGGCCTCTTGATGAGGATTCACTCGATTCTGCGAACACCACAGCCCCGAGCCTGTGGGACAGGCCGCGACGCAGCTGTCAGTCACGGCCCACACAGACGGCCCGCACAGCCAGCCCCACAGACCAATCAATGCACCAGTCAATACACACCAATGACAACGCCGGCCTCACCCCGCAAAGGGTGGGCCGGCGTTCAGCCGATGGCCTGCAGCGCCTGATTAAGAAGCTGCGTTTTCAGGGTAGCTGTTGTCGATGCGCAGCGACAAGCCGTGTTGCAGCGCATTGTTCAACTCGGCCTTGACTTCCTCACGGGTCTTGACGCTGTTGTCTTGCGCCACGACGCCGGGATAGGCACTGTCGTTCTGGTTCAAGCTGCCTTGGCGCTTGGCTTGCATCAACTCGGCACGCACCTGGGCGCGGGTCGTGGTGCTCACGGTGTTGGTTTGCACACCGGGGTAGTCGCTGTCGTTGGCAAAAGCGCTGGCAGCCGACAGGGATGCGATGGCGATCAGGGCGGACGAAAAAATCTTGGTCGAAGTGTTCATGATGTAAGTTTCCTCTAAAAGTTAAGAACAGCCACTACATGAAAGGAGCCTCTCTGCCATTGCCAGGCAATGTCGGCGAGAAGTTCTTTGCATGTACAGGGTTTGCAACCTTGCACTCTCTGTGAGCTTCAAGTTGTCCCGCTAGTTCATCTTTTAAAGCACCTCAAAACGAATCACACTGTTTCCATTTTGAAGACACTCACAACGATCTCATTTTCGTTACACGCCTTCATCAAGCCGACACGCTCCGCGCTTCGCCAAATTCGTAAGAGGCCATGGCCACATGCATGACCTGGTCCACGAACACCCGGCGCCCCACGTCGGCACCCGCGGCACCAGCCACCACCATCAGCGGAATCAGGTGGTCTTCTTGTGGATGGGCCAGGCGCGCGCCGGGGGCGCTTTGCCAATGCACCAGCCGGTCGTTGCGCTCGGTGGCGGTGGGCATGGTAATGGCCTCGTTCAGATAAGCCTCGAAGGCGCTGGCCACCGGCGTCGACGAAGCCTGGCCGAAGCCACGCATGTTGTGGTAGGTCAGGCCACTGCCCATGATGAGCACGCCTTCGTCGCGCAGCGGTGCCAGCGCCTGCCCGAGCCGGATGTGCTCCGCCGGGTCGTAGCCGGACTTCATCGACAGCATGACCACCGGCACGTCGGCATCGGGATACATCAACGCCAGTGGCACGAAGGTGCCGTGGTCGAAGCCGCGTTGCGCATCCTCGCGGCTGGTTATGCCGGCCTGCCCAAGCAGTTCGCGCACCCGCGCGGCCAGCACCGGCGCGCCGGGGGCCGGGTACTTGATGTGGTAGGTGTGTTCGGGAAAGCCGTAGTAGTCGTATTCCATCGGCGGGTGCGCACTGGTGGAGACCGTGAACTCGCTCGACTCCCAATGCCCGGTGATCACCAGCACGGCACGGGGCTTGGCCGGCAGGCGTTGCGGCATCTGCCGGAATTCATGCTCGGTCTTGGCGAAGACCTGGCGCATGCCATCGACCCAGGGCCACGGCCCACCGCCGTGCGAGACGAAATAAACAGGGAATGTGGTGCCGGGGGTAACCATGGTGAGCCTTTATTCAGTGTGCGACCGGGTTCGCGCGCGAACCCTCCGCGCGGAATGTAACGGCAGACCGACCCGCGCACTAGATGGTAAAACAGGGAAGGACTGTGCCGGATTCCGGGCAAATCGCGGCAGCGTGGCGTGATCGGGTTCCTGGCGTAGAGCGGCGCACCGGGTGCGAAGGCCATGTCCTTTTCAATCGCCCGCCTGGCCAGTTCGGCCGCAGTACAGGGCAGCATTTTCGACGTTGTCGAGGCGGGAGGCAAACTGCCTGGGGAGGCCTCGCCTTCCGGGCCGTTCAGGTGGCCGGCACGACAATTGCCACTTGATTGAACCGCATGACACCCGAAGGAGCTAGAGATGAAAAATGCCGAGACTTGGCGCCTTCTTGAAGACAAGGTTGGCAAGGCGCTGGAGAAGGATCCTGCTGCGACCCGAATTCGTTTTCGCAAAGGCGAACAGGTCTACGCGCAAGGCGAACGCTCCAAATACCTCTACGTGGTGCTTTCGGGTCGCCTTCGCGTGTCAATGGCGCGCACTGACGGATTCGAGTTTCTGCTGGAAATCATGGGGCCCGGCGCACTGATGGGCGAAGGCCCCGCGCTGGATGGCGGGCCACGGTTTGCCTCCTCGGTCGCAACGGAAGATTCTGAATTACTACGTTTCGCCGTCGGTGACCTGCCAGCGGCTATCGAGCGCAACCCTGAACTCGCGCCGGCGCTTTTGTCGGTCACGGCAGCCAAGCAGCGGAACCTGGCGAATCGCCTTCTTGCATTGACCATGGCCTCGCCCAAGTCTCGAATCGCCGAAATGTTGTTTCGGCTCAGCGGCAGCTACGGCGTGCAACAGGGCAGCCATATCGTGATCGAGACACGTTTGAGCCACGAGCAGATCGCCGCTCTTGTCGGGGTCACGCGGGTGACGGTCACGCGGGCGATGCAGGATCTCACGGCCGCCGGGATCCTGAAGGTCGAGGGTAGTTCGATTCAGATTCTGGACACGCAGAAGCTGCACGAGTTCTCGATCTTCTGATCCCAAGAAGCGGCCAGTCGGCCATGGACTCATTTCCTGGCCGCAGCAACCGCCTTGATTTCGATCACCAGTTCTGGACGGGCCAGCGAGGTGATTCCCAGAATGGTCCACGCGGGGAAATCGCTCTTGATGTACTGCTCTTTGACTTCGCGAAAGCCTGCCAGTTGAGAGGGCAGATCGACGTGGTACGACACCAACTCGACAAGGTTCGTGAAGTCCAGGCCGAGGCTCTCGAGAATTGCGCCGAGCCGATCGAAGGCGCAGTTGATCTGTTCCTTCGGGGTTTCGGGGATCGTGCCGTCGGGTCGCAGGCCGATCTGGCCAGCAATGAAGACCAGCCCGCCAGCGGTGACCGCCGGTGCGTACTGGAACGTATCGAAGACTTTGGTGCTGCCGAAGACCGGATGTGTTTCCGGCAGTCGCAGGCGTTGGATTTCGCTCATGTTTTCCTTTTGTGGGATGTGCTGAAGATATCTGGCCCGTCCTATTGAGACTGTTCGCAAGCGCTCACGACCAGGGCGCCACGCTTGACTTGATCGCTCTCTTGGCTCTCGAACAAGGCTTTGAAGTTGCCCTCGCCGAAACCGTCTTCGCCGCGGCGCTCAATGATCTCGAAGAACACCGGGCCGATCTGGCGACGCGTGAAGCGCTGCAACAGGATCTTGCCGTCCGCCTTGCCGTCGAGCAGGATGCCTCGGGCCTTGAGCAACTCGACGTCCTGGCCATGGCCGGGAACACGCACACCCAGATGGCTGTAGTAGCTGTCATGCGGAGCGTCCATGAACTCGATACCAGCCTCGCCAAGAGCGTCGACCGTCTTGGGTAGATTCGAGGAAAGCAGGGCGATGTGCTGAATACCTTCGCCCTTGTAGTCTCGGATGAACTCGTCGTTCTGGTTCAACACGCCAGGTTGGTCATGGGCTGCCGCCGCAATCGGGATCGAGACCTTGCCGCAGGGGCTGACCATGGAGCGCGCACGCATGCCCGTCATCTTGCCCTTGACGTCGAGATACTGCTTCTGCGTGAAGCCGAAAGTGTCTCTATAGAAGTCAGCCCACAAGTCGAGGTTTTCCGGGTGCACGATGTTGGAGGTGTGGTCCACTGCGAAGATGGCCGCACCGGTGTTGGCACCGCCTTTCGAGACGTCCGACGCCCAGGAAAACGCCGCCTCCCAGCCAGGCTCCACGAAGTAAAGCAGACTTCCGCCGATGCCGACGACGGCCGGCGCCTTGACGACAAACGCGCCCGTCTCGTGTTCCTCGGCGCGCCTGGCACCACCTTGGATCGCTTGGGCCAGTGCCAGCGATGCGTCGTCCACCTTGATTCCGATGGCCCTGACCGAGTTGCCGTGAATGTCACGGAACGCGTTCGCGGCGGGATTGACCACAAACCGTGCGTCGCCTTGCTGCATCAAAACTGCCTCGGTGCGTGCAGACCTGGCAACGGCACGGAAGCCGAATTTTTCAAACAGATGGACCAGGTCGCTCGCGACGGGACAGACGAACTCCACGAAGGCAAAGCCTTCAGTGACAGCTTTTTTCATGACGATTCCTATTGTTTATTTGACGATGAAAGATATGACCGAATGCAAATGGCCGAAGCCAGGCCATACGCGCTTCAGGACTGCAAGGCGTTCCACATTTCCTGGTCGCGCTCCGCCGTCCAGATGCGCGGGTTCTTGATGCCCTTGGCCTCGTCGTAGGCGCGGCTGACGTCGAAAGGCAGGCAGTGCTCGTAGATGAAGACATGGCCGAACACCGGGTCCATGGTCTTGCGGGTGTGCGCCATGGCGGCCTTCAGGTCCATGTCGGCGGCGGCGGCTTCCTTGGCAGCGGCGAACAAGGTCTCGACCCAGCGCCTGGTGTAGTCAAGCGCCTTGTTCACGTCGGCCTGGCCCTTCATGGCCTCGCCGCGGCCGGGCACGATGGCTTCGGCCTTGAGCGCGCGCAGCACCTCCAGCGTGGCTGGCCACTCTTGCAGTTGTGCGTCGCCGGTATAGACACCGGCCTCGTACTCCACCAGGTCGCCGGAGAACAGCACCTTCTCCTCTTCCACCCAGGCAATGGTGTCGCCGTGCGTGTGGCCGTGGCCGGGTGACCAGATCTGTACCTTCACGCCGCCCAGGTCCACCGTCAGCTTGCCGGGCACCTCGCCCTGGACCGGGTCACCACCGCCGATCACCAGCGTCGGCCAGGTCAGGCCCGGCACGCTTTCAGCGCTGCGGAACAGGCGCGGGAAGCGCTCCATCTCGGACTGCATGTCTTCCTTGCCGCGCTCGATGATCAGCTCCAGCGTTCCCTGGCTGGCGATCACCTCGGTCGCGCCCTCGGCCGCATAGGCGCTGGCGCCCAGCACGCGCACCGCGTGGTAGTGCGTCAGCAGCACGTACTTGATCGGCTTGTCGCTGACCTCGCGGATGCGGGCGATCAAATCCTGCGCCATGGCAGGAGTCGCTGTGGCGTCGCTGACCAGGATGAACTTCTCGCCGATGATGACGCCAGAGTTGGGGTCACCCTCGGCGGTGTAGGCCCAGCAATGCGGGCTGAGCTGCTCGAAGCTAATTTTCTTGTCGACCAGATCGGCCCGGGATGCGAATGTCTTGTTCATGGGCGATACGTGTGTTGGTTGCACCAGGTACCTCGCCGGTGTGTGTTCGGCGGGCTTCCTTTAGGCGGGAGGACCGATTGTTGCGGCCACACTGGTTTTGCCGATGTATAGCGGGATACAAGGCCGAGCGAACCTAGGCCCGGACTTAGGCCTTTACTTTTGCCGAACTTCGCCGCGCTGTACTCTCCAAGCAGCCAAGCAGCCAAGCAGCCAGCGACTTGGACTGGCGTGCGATATGGGCGGCTACGCCATCTCGCTCACGCGAAACGATGCCAAAGTAGAGGTGATCTAGAGGTGATGGGCATTCGCTCCTGGCAACTCAAAAAGCTGAAGCGAGCCCCTGCAGCTGGACCTGGGTCAGCTTGCGCCACATGCTTCAGTGAGCCAGGAAATGCGTGACTGGCAGAAATCCAGATAGGTTCGAACAATGGCCGAAGGATGGCGATGCAAGGGGTAAAGCAGGTTGACCTGCTGCTCGGGCAATGGATGCCCGGGGAGCAAAGCAACCAACTGCCCGTTCTGGATTGATTCAGCGGCAAGAAATGGCGGAAGCTCTGTGACCACTTCGCCTGCGCACGCGCAACTGTGCAGATGTGCATAGTCATTCGTGGACAGCACTGCGTCCGGCTCGACCACCTGCGTGCCCAGCCGCCATATGGTGTCGGAATTGGGCCCCAAACTCCATGTTGCGCAGGGAAAACGGTGCAAGTCGTCTGGTGAATCTGGCACACCCATACGCTCGATGAGCAGCGGGCTGGCCACCAGTACGTGGCGATACGCCAGCATACGCCGTGCCACCATGGCCTCATGGGTAATTGCCCCCACCCGCAGAGCTACATCGATACCGTCTTCGATGGGATCCACGCGTCGCTCAGTCGTGTAGACGTGCAGCCGAATATCGGGGTAGCGCTGCTGAAAGGCCGAGAGCAGCATCCACCATAGGCCGTAGGTCGGCGGAAGCGATAGCCGCAATCTTCCCTTGAGCCGCGCCTGATCGCTGGCTACCGCCTGTTGCCCTTCGACCAACATTTCGATACCACGGCTTGCATGCTCGTAAAGCCGTGCCCCGGCGTCGGTGAGCTTGGTGCCACGCACCGAGCGCTCCAGCAACTGCACTTTCAATTGTTTTTCGAGTTCACGGATACGCCGGCTGAGCGTAGGCAACGGCATGTCCAGGCGGTCGGCGGCAGCGGAAAGACTGCCGGCCTGGACCACGCCGACAAACATTTGAACGGCATTCAGGTCCACGTCGCTCCTATCATTTATGAGAGATTTAATGTCAATTTCATGCATTCTCTTTCATATTTGATTAGACAACAATTACCTCATCTGCTGCCCTGCAGCACATCCCAACCTACCTGGAGCCCCGATATGTTTTCCCTATCTGAAGTGATCACTGCCATGAAATCTCTTGTTCGCGCCAGTATTTCAACCGCAGCAATAGCCGCGTCAATTCCACTCACCGCGACCGCCACCGAGAGCGCCGAATCACAAGCCGTTCGTCAGCAATTGCAGAGATATGAGCAGGCCCTCAACACAACAGATGCCAATGCTGTGATGAAGCTGTACGCCGAAGACGCCGTATTCATGCCACAAAACGGCTTGCCTGTCGTAGGGCACGCCGCTGTGCGTGCCGCATACGAATCTCTTTTCACCGCTCTTCATCCGAACATCAAGTTTGAGATTGACGAGATTCAAACTGTCTCGCCCACCTGGGCCTTTGCACGAACCCGTTCCACAGGGTCCATGAAGCTTCAGAGCAATGGCGCCCTGGTGCCGGAAGCCAACCAGGAATTGTTCGTTCTGCACAAGAACGAAAAGGGACAGTGGCTGTTTGCGCGGTACATCTTCAACGAGACCGCCGCTCCCACAAAAAAGCCGTAGCGCAGGCAACATAGTGGCGCAGACAGTGGCGCATCGAGATTCACCGCGCCCTGAACTCCCCGTGTTCACCGTTGGCCGCTTGC
>Ga0307514_10001099_pt1 | contig 37817 bp, 39 predicted proteins | sample 16_EM_MG_FD_203088 | JGI IMG/M metagenome (GOLD analysis project Ga0307514, IMG submission 203088) | Populus trichocarpa ectomycorrhiza microbial communities from riparian zone in the Pacific Northwest, United States - 16_EM | ecosystem: Host-associated > Plants > Roots > Unclassified | place... | reverse complement strand
CTTGCACTTAGAACCCGGGCATGGCCGGTGTTGGCCTGCCCCCTACAACAATGGAGCACATCAGATGACAACTTCCCGCCGCACCACCCTCACCCGCACAGCCCTTGCCGCGCTGGCTTTCACCGGCTTGTGCGCGGCCCCCGCCTTCGCCGCCGACCCCTGGCCCAGCAAGCCGATCCGCTTCGTCGTGCCCTTTTCCGCCGGCGGCGCCAACGACCTGCTCGCACGCGCCGCGGCCGAGGGCGCCTCCAAGGTACTGGGGCAGCCGATCGTGGTCGACAACAAGCCCGGCGCCGGGGCCGTGCTTGGCACCGACCTCGTGGCCAAGGCCGCGCCCGACGGCTACACCTTTCTCGTCAGCGCAGCCGGTGTGGTGTCCAACAGCATGATCCGCAAGGTGGGCTACAAGGACAGCGACCTGGTGCCCGTGGCGATGATCGGCCTGGCACCCTCGGTGATCGTGGTGCCGGCCAATTCACCGTACAAGGACTTGAAGGATTTCGTCGCCGAGTCGAAGAAGGGCCAGGGCTTTCACTTCGCCACGGCCGGCACCGGCAGCACGCCGCATTTCGTCGAGGGGCTGTTGACCACCAAGTACAACGCCAAGCTCGACCTCGTGCCCTACAAAAGCGGTTCCGAGTCCATTGCCGCCGTGCTGGGCAACCAGGTCGAGGCCACATCCGAAGCCAGCATCGTGGTGCTGCCCTACCTGAAGTCGGGCAAGCTGAAAGCCGTGGCCACAACCTGGACGCAGCGCATCTCGGCCTACCCGCAACTGCCGACCGCGGTGGAACAGGGCTTTGCGGATATCCGCATCGCCCACTGGGCCGGCTTGCATGCGCCCGCCGGCACGCCCGACGCCATCCTGGACAAGATGGCCGCCGCCATCGACACCGCCATGAAGAACCCGGCCACCATCGAACGCCTGAAGGGCATGGGCATCGAGCCGGTGGGCGGCACACGCGCCTCTTTCATCAAGTTCGTGGACGAAGAGCGCACCCGCCTGGGCGACGTGGTCAAGGCCACCGGCATGAAAGACGAGTGAGCCGCATGTCCACCCCAAAATCACACAACACCCAAGCACACAGCCCCAAGAAGCACTTGCGCGCACTGGCCGAAGCGCGCCGCGGCGTGGTCGTGCCCGGCGCCTTCAATGCGCTGTCGGCCCGCGTCGTGGCCGACCTCGGCTTCGAGGCCGTCTACGTGACCGGCGCCGGCGTGACCAACATGTGGTTCGGCCTGCCCGACCAGGCCTTCATGGGCCTGACCGACATCGCCGACCACACGGCGCGCATCCGCGACGTGGTCGACGTGCCCTTGATCGTCGACGCCGACACCGGCTTCGGCAACGCGCTCAACACCTACCACGCGGTGCGCACGCTGGAGCGCGCGGGCGCCGACTGCATCCAGCTCGAAGACCAGGTCAGCCCCAAGCGCTGCGGCCATTTCTCTGGCAAGGAAGTCATCGCCACCGAAGAAATGCTGGGCAAGATCAAGGCCGCGGTGGACGCGCGCCGCGACCCCGATCTGCTGATCATGGCGCGCACCGATGCCTGTGCAACACAGGGCTTCGAGGCCGCGGTGGAACGCGCCCAGCGTTTTGCCGAAGCCGGTGCCGACCTGCTGTTCGTCGAGGCCGTGACCACCGAAGCCGAAATCCGCGCGCTGCCCCGCCGGCTGACTTGTCCTCAGCTGATGAACATGGTGATCGGCGGCAAGACACCGATCTTCGGCGCCGAGGAACTGGCCGGGCTGGGCTACGGCCTGGTGCTGTACGCCAATGCCGCACTGCAAGGCGCCCTGGCCGGCATGCAGAAGGCATTAACCGTGCTGCGCGATACGCGGCGCATCGACGAAGAGCCGGCGCTGGTGGTCAGCTTCGCCGAACGGCAAAGGCTGGTGCAAAAACCGATGTGGGACGAATTGGAGAAAAAGTACGGGGGGTGATCCGCGCACGAAAGGGGAGGAAACAAAGCTGCGCCGTGCCCCCGCAGCAACAGGTAAAACTTACCGATGCCACATCGCCATAATCTCCGATGCGGGCCAGGGGAACACCAGGCCCGCCCGCAATGTCAGAGACAACGGAGACAAGATGAAATGCCCCCTTTCAGCTGAGTTGATGGCGCCGGCTTTCACCGCGACGGTGCTTGGGAAATACGACGTCGCCTACTACCACTGCCCAGGTTGCGGCCTGCTGAAGACAGAGCCGCCCTACTGGCTCGACGAGGCGTACCAGAACGCCATCAGCGACACCGACACCGGCATCCTCGCCAGGAACAATGCCAACGCGCAGCTGGTGGAGGTCATCCTCGAAACCTTGTCACTCGCCGACGGCCGCGTGCTCGACATCGCCGGCGGCTACGGCCTGCTCGCCCGGCTGCTGCGCGACAAGGGCTTCGATTGCTACAGCACCGACAAATACTGCTGCAACCTCTTCGCCAAACGCTTCGCGCCGGAACCCGGCTTCAACGCCGATGCGCTGCTGGCTTTCGAGGTGCTCGAACATGTGGAAGACCCCCTGGCCTTCGTGCAGGAGGCCTTCGCCAAGTACCGCTGCAAGACCCTGGTGTTTTCGACGCTGACCTTCAGGGGCGACATCCCGCCCAGAAGCTGGTGGTACTACCTGTTCCGCACCGGCCAGCACATCAGCTTCTACCAGCCCGCGACCCTGCAGAGCCTGGCCGAACGCCTGGGCTGCCGCTACCACATGCTCTCCAACGAGATGCATCTGTTCACCGACCAGGACATCGCGCCCTGGAAGCGCGGGGTCATCCTCAAACCAGCCTTCAGGAACGCCTACAGCCGCTACCTGCAGGTCAAGCGGCGCGGTCTGAGTAAGACCTGGAGCGACCACCTGGCGGCGTGAGGTTGGTATCCTGTGCCCGCGCGAGTAATCTGCCCCTGGAATTGGCCAAATACTTACCTAGGGATGAGGGGAGCTTAAAAATGGAAGAGCCGTCTTACGCCGCGCTGCAGCGGGAAGTCCAACGCAAGCTTGGGCGATGCCTTATTCGAATTCAGCAGTACGAGCTCTTACTGAAGGAATTGGTGGCCAAGCGCGAAGTGTCCGCAATACTAGGACGCAATCCAGTACCGCTCGCAGAGCCCTCGCCAACTGCAACCACCAGGACCATGGGTCAATTGGTAGGCGAACTGACTGACAAGTACTTCCAACCCACGCTACTTGATTCCGGGGAGACTCAACCGGAGGCTTCGTCCGATGACAACGAACATCCTGCCGGCTGGGCTGGCGTCCGCAGGAGCGTTTCAATGTCCCCAGATTCCCACGCGAAACTGATAGAAGAACTGCAAGAGCTGGTGGACCTGCGCAACGACCTTGTGCATCACTTTGTCGAAGTGCAGGACCTCGTTACTGAAGAGGGCTGCATCGCCGCCGACATGTACCTTCAACACTGCTACACCGAGATTGATCGTCACTTGGTTTCGCTGCAAGGCTGGGCTGCTTCGTCGAACGAAGCAACGCGCTCAATAGCCGCGTTTATGGCGAGCCCTGAATACAACGCGTTTTTGATGGCCGAGCTATCGCCCTCGATTTCCCAGCGTGAAGCCGCGCTGCCTTGCCTTGTCGAGCTCCTACGCCGTGCTGAAGCCAAGATCTCAAAAGACGGGTGGACTGCCTTGAGCGCCGCAATCGCTTTTGCCAAGACAGTCGCGCCAGATGAGACCCCAAAGAAGCACGCCTTTGGAAGCTGGCGCCAAGTGTTGCATGACGCTGGTTTCTTTCAAGTTCGTAGGGGGCCGGTGAGCCCTGGCGGGCCTATGGAGACTTGGTATCGCTTTCGAGCGTGACGGCCACTATTGACAAGAAGACCTACAGAATCTCAGCGTAGGCTCTTCCGTCGAGCCGACCAAACTCGACTTCAGACGGAAATGGATTTCCTCCCGAATGCACTGTGCTCACACAAAACTGAGTCCACCCGGACAACTCGATTGATAGCCTGCAAAGCTGTTCGGCCCCGTCAAAGTCGACAATCGCTGTTGGCAAAAATCGCTTTCCCGCAGCTTGTTCAGCACTCTGATATTCAGGGGGACCGACCAAGTGAGGGGCCTGCAGCACCACGTACTCCCGATCGAGAACAACAAATGGGGTTCAAGCACCAAACATCGCCGAAGAGTCTCGAGCACTTGCCGTATAACGCCATGTTTAAATTAAAAGATTAACCATGGCTGCCAAATTTGATCTACCCAGCGACAACACGACACATCGCGCCGTCCGGCTGTTTCAACAGGGCAAGGATCCACAATTCATCATTGACGACCTGGTCACACTGGGTGTTGAGAAAGAATACGCCAGCAAGGTGGTTGCCAGAGTTGTCGAATTGCTTGGGAAAAAGAGCGACGAGGACATTGCAAAGGATCACAAATCTGATGGAAAAGGCGCTGCGATTTGGGGCGGCACCATGCTGGTCCTCGGCTTGGCAATTACGTTTGGGTCTGCGTCGGCAGCCAGCGGAGGCGGATACTACGTAATGACCTACGGCCTCATCATTGGTGGCGCGATCATGCTAGTTCGAGGTCTTTCCCGCATGCGCTGAGTTAGATCGGCAACTCAGATGCCACATCGACATACGATGAACATGCCCTGCTCTATTTTTGCGCGTCTTGGGGACATCACCCAAGCATTCTGAATCGCTCAATAGCCACCGGGCGAACCTGCCCCAATGCTACGCAGAGAACGACACGAGGGACGCTTGGAGCGACTGTTTCGATGTGTCTGTATTGCGTTATCAACGCGTTATAAAACCAACATTTCGTCTGAATTACACCCGAAAACGACAAAGACCTCCGCGAGGAGGCCTTTGAGTCAAGCACTTGCGTCTTGAGAATCCTGGTGGGACGTGCGGGGGTCGAACCCACGACAAACGGATTAAAAGTCCGCTGCTCTACCAACTGAGCTAACGTCCCATCATGCTGCAAAACCTTGAAAATGCTTGCACATTGGCTCAAGTCTGTGCTCTGCAGCAAAGCCTTGAATTATAGCGTGCTTTTTTGGCTCATCCGTGGTGCGGAGGCCAACTGGTCCAAAATCCAGCCGGCCGCGCATTGGCCGAAAGTGGCCGTCACGCTCACCACCGAGCCGTAGCCGTGGCAGTTCAGCGTGCCGTCGCCTTCCACCGCGCAAGAGGCATCGGGCGGCATCACGGTTTCGCGGCTGAAGACGCAGGCCACGCCGATCTTCTTGCCTTCGCGCGGCGCGCCGTGGGCCTTGCGCAGGCGGTACCGCAATTGCGCCAGCAACGGGTCGTGGGTGGTGTTGGCGAGGTCGTCGATGTCGACCTTGTGGGCCAGGCGCTTGCCGCCTGCGGCGCCCACGGTAATGAAGCAGGTACGGGTGTCGCGCGCCCAGGCGGCCATGGCGGTCTTGGCCTTGACCTGGTCGCAGGCGTCCACCACCGCATCGACGCCGGGCGGCAGCAGGCCGGGCCAGTTTTCGGGCTCGACGAATTCCTCGATGCCGGTGACCACACACGCGGGGTTGATCTGTGCGATGCGATCTCGCATGGCCAGCACCTTGGCCTGGCCGACGGTCGACTCCAGCGCATGAATCTGGCGGTTGATGTTGGACTCGGACACATGGTCCAGGTCGATCAAGGTGAGCCGGCCAACCCCGCTGCGGGCCAGGGCTTCGACGGTCCACGAACCCACGCCGCCGATGCCGACCACGGCCACATGTGCGGCACGGATGCGGGCCGCGCCCGGCACGCCATACAGGCGCTCCAACCCGCCGAAACGGCGCGCCAGGTCGGCTGGCGCTTCATCTTGCATGCTCAAGTCTTCATCTTGCCGAGCCGGTCTTTGGCGGCCACGGCTGCCTCCGACTGCGGATACACCTTGATCAGGTCTTCCAGCGTCTTGCGCGCGGCCTTGGTGTCTTTCAGTTCGACCTGGCAGTTTGCGATGGACAGCGCGGCCTCCGGCGCACGCGGGTGCGTGGGCGCCAGCGACAGCATCGCGCGGAAGTTCGCCACGGCTTCCTTGTAGGCGCGTGTGGCGTACTGCGCATTGCCCAGCCAGAACAGCGCCGACGCGCTGTAGCCGCTTTGCGGGTAACGCTTCACGAACTCGAAGAAGCTGGTCTGCGCGCCCGGGAAATCGCCCTTGCGGAAGGTCGCCAGGGCGGCTTCGAATTCACGCGTCTCCGCAGGGTCGGCGGTGAACTCTTGTCCGTCCACCGAGACCTTGCTCGGCTCGATCTTCTTCAGCCGGTCTTCCACACCCTGGCTCAGGTCCTTCTGGCGGCGCTGCACGTCGGCCAGGTCACGGGCGAGCTGCTCGTCCAGGCCGCGCTGTTTGGCGAGGTCGCCGCGCAGGTTGTCGATCTGGCCTTGCAGGTCGAGCAGGCTGCGGCGCAACTGGGCGTTGTCCTCCGTCAGCCGGTTGATCTGGTCGATGTTTTTCTTGTCGCTCGTATCCATCTTCTGGCGCAGATCGAGGATGGCGCGGCGGGCCTCGTCATCGTCGAAGATCGCGGCACGGGCCGCGGGCGCGGCCACCAGCCAGAAGCACCCCAGCGCCAGAGCGAGCAGGCGCATGGGCACTGGAGCGAACCCTCTGGCGCCTGCGCTCATCGGTAGGCGATCTCGGCGCGGCGGTTCTTCGCCATCGCGGCTTCATCGCTGCCGGTGGCTGCGGGCTTTTCCTTGCCGAAGCTCACGGCTTCAAGCTGGGAATCGGACACACCCAGCAGCGTCAGCGCACGGCGCACCGACTCGGAACGCTTCTGGCCGAGTGCGAGGTTGTACTCGCGGCCGCCGCGTTCGTCGGTATGGCCTTCCACCACGGCCTTGCGCGCGGCATTGGCCTTGAGGTAACGCGCATTGGCGTCGATCACGGCCTGGTCGTCGGAGCGCACGCTGTAGCTGTCGAAATCGAAGTACACGATGCGGCCGCTGTTCGGGCCGGCCGCGGACTGGTTCTGCGCCGACAGGTCGACCGGGGCCACCGCGCTTTGCGTGGTGCCGGCACCGCCTGCCCCCGCACTCGCGGAGGTACCGCTTTTATCGACCACCGGCACATCGTCCAACTTGACACCGGAAGCGCAACCGGCCAACACGGCCGTCATCGAGAGAGCCCATACGAAACGTTTCATTTTCAACCTCCTGATAAAACTCACAAATGCTTGCGGATTAAACCGCGTTCTGGTTAACCCTTGATAAAGGGACCCCAATCGGGTTCGCGTATGTCACCAGCCTGGCCCGCCAGCCGGGCCTTGATCTTGCCGTCCAGCGTGGTGGTCATCAGCGCTTCGCGGCCATTCTGTTGCGTGGCATAGACCAGCAGCTTGCTGTTGGGCGCGAAGCTCGGGCTTTCGTCGGCGGTGGTGTCGGTGATGCCGTTGACCGTGCCCGAGGCCAGCTCCATGACCTGCAGCTTGAACGCCCCGCCGATGCGCGAGATGTAGGCCAGCCAGCGGCCGTCCGGGCTCAGCGCGGGCGAAATGTTGTAGCTGCCGGCGAAGGTCACACGCTCGGGATTGCCGCCACTGGCGGGCATGCGGTAGACCTGCGGCGAGCCGCCGCGGTCGCTCACGAAATAGATGTTGCGGCCGTCGGCCGAGAACACCGGTTCGGTGTCGATGCCGCTCGATTGAATGAGCCGGCGCGGCTCGCCGCCATTGGCGTCGATGGTATAGAGCTGCGAGCCGCCGTCGCGGCTCAGCGTCACCGCCAGGCTGCGGCCATCGGGCGCCCAGGCCGGTGCGCTGTTGGAGCCGCGGAAGTTGGCGATCAGCCGGCGCTTGCCACTGGCCACGTCGTGCACATAGATCACCGGCTTGCGCGACTCGAAGGACACGTAGGCGATCTGCAGGCCGTTGGGCGACCAGGCCGGCGAGATGATGGACTCGGGGCTGGCCAGCGCGGTCTGGCTGTTTTCGCCGTCGGAGTCGGCCACCCACAGGGTGTAGCGGCTGCCGGTCTTGGTGACGTAGGTGATGCGGGTGGAGAACACACCGCGTTCGCCGGTAAGCTTTTCGTAGATGAAGTCGGCGATGCGGTGGGCCGACAGGCGCAGGTCGCCCTGGGTCACGGTGTAGCTCTGGCCTCCGAGGTCCTGGCCGCGCACCACGTCCCACAGGCGGAAGCGCACGTCGAAGCGGCCATCGGCCAGCCGCGTCACACTGCCGGTGACCAGCGAATCGGTGCTGCGCTGGCGCCACATGGCCATGTCGGGCCGCGAGGTTTCGTCGAGCGCCGCGCCGGCCGTGTCCACCGCGCGAAACTGCCCGCTGCGCTCCAGGTCGGCCTGCACGATGGCGCCGATCTTCTGCGGGGACTGGTCATCGCCACGGAACGCGGCCACGGCGATCGGCAACTGCGTGAGCCCGACACCCGACACTTCGACCCGAAACTGCGCCAGGGCGGACGCCACCGGCAAGAGGGGCACGGCGCCCAGTCCCAGCAAGCCGACGAGTTGGCGCCGGTTGCAATGAAGAGATGAAATCATTCGCTTTTGTCTACCCTTTGTCCATTTAGTTCAGTCACGACCACATCGGTGGCCACGGCCGCGTGCGACAAGCCTTGCGTCGCCTGCACGATGGGCTGCTGCATGCGCTCCATCACGCGACGGCGGTTGATGTCTTCGCGGTCACGCTTGTTTTCCTTGTGCCACAGGTGAAAAACCTCGGTGGACCAGAACCCGTTCTTGCGCGCCAGGCCATGCCGCTGCAAGCGCAAGACCAGGTCCGCGTCTTCATGGCCCCAGCCCTGAAAAGTCTCGTCGAACCCGTTGACCGCAGCCAGGTCACGATACCAGATCGCGAAGTTGCAAGACCGGATACCCTTCCACCGAAACCGCGTTTCTACACGACCCGGCATGTTCGGCAGAAACAGGAATTGCGACAGTTTGTTAACTTCGCCGCGCATTCGCAACCTCACCCAGTCAAACAGCCCCAAGGCCGAGAGGTCGACTTGCCGCGTGCGCACCCGCTCGCTCAAGTCCGGACCGAGCAGGATGCGGCTGCCGTTGACGAAATGCCCGGCCTGCGCCAACGCCAGGTGCGCGCGCACGAAATGCGGCGTGGGCACGCAGTCGCCATCCATGAAGACGATGTAGTCGGCCTGCGCATCTTGAGCGGCATACAAAGCGCCGAGGTTGCGCGCGCGGCTGGCGGTGAAGCCCACATCGGGGTGCCAGACATGGCGCACCGGGCAGGCGAAGCGCGGCAAGCCGCGGCGCAGCGCATCCACCTGGTCGGGGCGCGAGCCGTCGTCGGCCACCACCACCACCGCATCGGCCGGGCATTGCGGCGCCAGGCCGCGCAGCACGGCCAGCAGCGCATCGGCGCTGTTGTAGCTCAACACCACGAAGGCCAGCTTCATGGGTTTGCGCTGCGCCCCGGCCGCTGGATCAGCCACAGCTTGAGGTAGCGGTAATAGGTGCCCTCAGCATTCGAGATCGCCAGGGCCAGGCCGAGCTGGCCATCGAGAAAGCCGCGCTTCAACACATAGGTGCGAAAGAAGGCCCAGACACCATGCGCCACCGCCTTGGTCACCGAGCCCTGCTTGCCGCGCGCGGCCAGGGCCTTGGCGCTGGCCGTGGAATAACGGTTGACCTTGTCGAGCACCGTCTCGAAGTCGGCGAAGCTCTGGTGCAGCAGATCACCTTCGAGCCGGCCCACCGGTCCGCTGGGCTGCAGCGACTCGTGCACGGCGGCATCGGAAAACCGCGCCTGGCCGCGGCGAAACAGCCGCAGCACCCGGTCCGGGTACCAGCCCGAATGCAGCATGTACTGGCCGCAATAGCTGGAGCGCCGGTTGACGGTGTAGGCCACGCAACCGTCCTTGGTGGCACCATCGATGACCCTTAGGATCTGTGCCCGCAACTCTGGTGTGACCTGTTCGTCGGCGTCGATGGACAGCACCCAGTCGCCGCCGGCCATGTCGACCGCGCGGTTCTTCTGAATGCCGAAGCCGGGCCAGTCGGGGGTCTGCAAAACCCTGGCGCCGAGCGATCGCGCCAGTTCCACCGTGCCGTCGGTGCTGCCGTTGTCCACCACCACCACCTCGTCCGCGAAAGCGACAGACGCCAGGCAGGCCCGCAGGCGGGCGGCCTCGTTGAAGGTGATCAGGGCAATCGACAGACGCATTCAGGCGGTCCTCTCAATCGAGGATAATTTCGGGCTAACCTCGGATTATGAAGCCTAGCCCCATGCATTCCATTCCCGCGCCGCGCGGCCTCTTTAGCGCCGCCAGCCCGCTGCCAGCTTTGCAACCCGCTTTATGACCCGTATCGATTTCAAGGCCTTGCGCTGGCTGCTGCCGTATTTCGCGGCGACACCCGGCCTGTGGATCGCCGCCGCGCTGGCCACGGTGGTCTCGTCGTTCACCGACCCGATGCTGCCGGCCCTGATGAAGCAGTTGCTCGATCGCGGCTTCGACACCAGCGGCTTCGCGATCTGGACCGTGCCCGCGGCCGTGCTGACCCTGTTCGCCGTGCGCGGCACGGCCGGCTTCCTGGCCGACCTGGCGCTGGCCCGCATCACGCAGGACGGGCTGCTGACCATGCGGCGCGACATGTTCGCCCGCTTGCTCGACGCCCGCTTCGGCCTGTTCCGGGAGCAGAACGCCACCAGCCTGTCGAACACCGTGGTCTACGAGGTACAAAACGGCGCGACCATGCTGACCAACGCGGTAATCGCGTTCCTGAAGGACGCGCTGACGGCCATCGCCCTGCTCGGCTACCTGATCTACCTGAACTGGAAGCTCACGCTCATCGTCTTCGTGATCGTGCCCGGCGTGGCCTTCATCATGCGCACGCTGTCCAAGCGCCTGTACAAGTTGGCGCGCAGCACGCAGACCTCGGTGAACGACCTGGCCTATGTGGTCGAAGAAAACGTGCTGGCCGTGCGCGTGGTGCGGCTGCACGGCGCACAAGAAGCGCAGATGCAACGCTTCACCGGCCTGAGCGCGATCCTGCGCCGGCTCTCGCTCAAGTCGGCCGCCGCGTCCGCCGCCATCACCCCGCTGACCCACATGCTGGCCGCCGCCGCGCTGTCGGCCGTGATCTGCATCGCGCTGTGGCAAAGCCAGGGCAACAGCGGGCTGACCGTGGGCGGCTTCGCGGCCTTCATCTCGGCGCTGCTGATGCTGATTGCGCCGATCAAGAAACTCTCGGAAGCGGCCAGCCCGATCGCCCGCGGCCTGGCGGCCGTGCAGCGCGGCATCGATCTCATCGAGGGCACGCCGGCGGAAACCCAGGGCAGCCATGACCCGGGCCGGGCCCGCGGCCTGATCGAACTGACCGACGTCAGCGTGGTGTATGCCGAAGACAACGCGCCCGCGCTCGACCGGGTGAGCCTGTGCATCGAACCCGGCCAGATCGTGGCCCTGGTCGGCCCGTCCGGGTCGGGCAAGACCACGCTGGCCAACCTGCTGCCGCGCTTCGTCTTGCCGACGTCGGGCGTGGTCAACATGGACGGCCACGACATCGCCGACTGGAAGCTCGACGCGCTGCGCCGCCAGTTCGCGCTGGTGAGCCAGGACGTGGTGATGTTCAACGACACCCTGGCGAACAACATCGCCATGGGCCGACCGCTCGACCCACAGCGCCTGGCCGACTGCGTGGAAGCCGCCAACCTGCAAGACCTGGTGGCCGGCCTGCCCCAGGGGCTGAACACCGTCACCGGCCACAACGCCACGGCCTTGTCCGGCGGGCAACGCCAGCGCCTGGCCATCGCCCGCGCGCTGTACAAGGACGCCCCGGTGCTGATCCTCGACGAAGCCACCTCGGCGCTCGACACCGCTTCGGAGCGGCTGGTGCAGCAGGCCCTGCAGCGGCTGATGGCCGGGCGCACCACGCTCATCATCGCCCACCGCCTGTCGACCATCGAACACGCCGACCGCGTGGTGGTGCTCGACCACGGCCGCATCGCCGAAAGCGGCGGCCACCGCGAGCTGCTGGAGCGCGGCGGCCTGTACGCCAAGCTGCACGCGCTGCAGTTCGGAGGCACGTGAAGCGCGCGGAAACCATGCCGGGGGTTCAACCCGTTCAGCCTGTTCCACCCGTCCAGCCCCGATCCTGGCGCAGCTGGACGCCGATGGAATGGGCGCTGTCGGTGGCGCTGGCGCTGTTCGGTTTTTTTGCGACCGCCTCGGTGGCCGGCGTCTACATCGCCCAGGCCCTGCTGCTGCTGCTGGCGATTCCGCTGGCCCCCAGTATCTTCCGCCTGGCCCCCTGGAAGAGCCCGCCGATGGCCGCAGGCCTGCTGCTGCTGGCCTATGTCGCGCTGCACTGCCTGTGGTTTTCGGGGCTGACACACGGCACCCTGCATGCCATCAACGGCTACCAGGAACTGCTGTTCGCGCCGCTGTTGCTGGCCCTGATGCAGCTCGCACCAGACCGCCGGGTGTTCTACCGCGCGCTCATCGCCGGCGCGACGGTATTTGCTTCCATCCACTGGGTCGGCCCGTTGCTGGACCAGCCCAGGCTGGCCCAGTTCCTTGAGTCGCGCCGCATTTCGGCCGGCTTCGGTTTTGCGATCTGCGCCTTCATGTTGCTGACGCAGGCACGCACCCATGCCCGGCCCTGGGCGCTGCGCGCGCTCGCGGCCTTCTTCGCGGCCACCCTGTTGTTTGCGGCCGCCGGCCGTACCGGCTACCTGGTGCTGGTGCTGCTGGTCGGTGTCAGCGCATGGCAGCACAGCCCGCCGCGCTGGCGCTGGGCAGCCTGCCTGCTGCTGCCCTTGGTCGTGCTGGCCCTGGCCTCCTCGTCCAGCCTGGTGAAAAAACGCGTGCATGAAACCATAGACAACGCCCAGCCGACCGGCCAGGTGAACACCACCTCCACCGGCATCCGCGTGCACATGCTACAGATCGCGAGCCAACTGGTTCGCGCGCACCCGCTGATCGGCGTGGGCTTTGCCAACTACGGCGAAGCGCACCGTGAAGCGGTCAAACACATGTATGCGGACGATCCCGAGCGTTATGCCCAGTTGCCCGAGACCTGGCGCTTCACCAGCAACCCGCACAACGAATATTTAATGCAGCTTCTCGGCGGCGGCATTCCGGCGCTGGCCCTGTTCCTGACCTGGCTGGGCATCACCCTGCGCGAAGCCTGGCGCACGCGGGCGAGTGTTGGCTACACACTCTGCGGCCTGTGCCTGGCCTTCGCCCTGGGCTGCGTCTTCAATTCGCTGCTGCTCGACTTCGTCGAAGGCCATATGTACATGGGCCTGCTGGCCTGGCTCCTGTCGCACAAGGCAGCGCCGCCGCCCGCATGAAACGCATCCTGGTCATCACCACCCGGCAGATCGGCGACGTGCTTTTGACCACGCCGCTGATCCGCGCCGCACGCCAGCGCTGGCCGCAGGCCCGGATCGACGTGCTCGGCTTCAAGGGCACGCTGGGCATGCTGCGGGTGAATCCGCATGTGAACACGCTGATCGAGACGCCGGCACGCCTCGGCCTCAAAGGCGGCTGGCAGTTGCTGCGCCAGTTATGGCGCAGCTACGACATCGCCTTCGTCGCCCAGTCCAGCGACCGCGCGCACCTGATGGGCTGGGTGGCCGCCCCGTTGCGCAGCGGCATCGTGCCCCTGCAAAGCAGCAGCAGCTGGTGGAAGAAACGCCTGCTCGACCACGTGGTGGAAAGCCCCGGCGACCGGAGCGACATCCACGTCACATCCGAAAAACTGGCACTGATGGCGCCCTGGACGAAGGACGCCGTGTCCGTGCCCGAAGTCGTGCCGCCCTCCCCCACGCCGCTGCCGGCCTTGCTGGCCGAGCAATTGCAGCCCGGCGCGGTGGTGGTGCATGCGCCTTCGATGTGGACCTACAAGCAATGGCCGCTCGCGCATTTCGGCGTGCTGGTGCAAGCGTTGCTGCGACAAGGCCGCCAGGTGGTACTGACCGGCAGCGCCAGTGCGCGCGACCAGGCCTGCATCGCGCCGCTGCGCGGCCTGGGCATGGCGCCCCAACTGCTCGACGTGTCTGGCCAGCTCGACTTCGGCCAGCTCAGCACCCTGTTCGGCCGGGCTGCGCTGTACATCGGCCCCGACACCTCGATTTCGCACCTGGCCGCGGCCGTGGGCCTGCCGGTGATCGCCATCTTCGGCCCCACCAATCCGCAACGCTGGGCGCCCTGGCCGGCCCGCGCGACCACGCAGGCCCTGTTTGCCCGCTCGGCGCTGGTCCAGCAGGCAGGCAACGTCACCCTGCTGCAGGGCCAGCAGGCCTGCGTGCCCTGCTCTCACGCGGGTTGTGAAGACCACGTGGACAGCCGCAGCGACTGCCTGACGAACATCACGCCGGAGCGTGTGCTGGCACAGGCGGCGCGGCTGTTGAACGCGCCAGACCTCAAGCCGGCTTGATCACGCCGCACAGCACCCGCGTGCCCGAATTCCCGGCCGGATCGGTCATGTAGTCGTCGGGGTCGGCATGCACGACCAGTGCGCGCCCCATCACCGATTGCGGCCCCGCGGCAATGGTCACATTGGCGTTGACATAACGGATCGTGGCCTTGCCCGAGGCGTCCGCCGTCAGGTTGGGCAGATCGCCGCCATGGTTGTGGCTGATCGCCTGCCCGGGCTGCCCGTGTTTCTTCGACGCCCCCGGATCGAAATGGCCGCCCGCGGCACCGAAGGCCACGCTGCGACCGGTGGCCGCGTCCAGCGCCGAGGCGCATTCGCCGTTGGCATGGATGTGAAAGCCATGCGTGCCCGGTTGCAGGCCGTTGACGTTGATGACGATCTCCGTGCCGGTGGGTAGCGAAAACAGCTGCGCCTCGCCGCTCGGCGTACCGTTGGCGTTGACCAGTTGCACCTTGGCGGCCGGCTCCGCGGCGGCGCCGCGGTTGGCCATGGGGCCGGAACAGGCAGTGGCCAACAGGCTGACGGCGAGCAGGCCGCCGAGTTGGAAGCCCAGGCGAGGCTGCGCTCGGGCGGGTGATGGGACGGTGTGTGGGACGGTGTTCATGGGCGAGCCGCGCCGCATGGCGCGCCGAGTTGCGAAGCCCCTGACCTTAATCGGGCCGAGGCCCGATGTCCATGCCCGCGTCCCCCTGCGGGCGTAGGACAAAAGCTGAAGTTCAGAGCAGCACGATGTCGTACTGCTCCTGCGCCATCGCCGCCTCGCTCTGCAGCGAGATCGGCTTGCCGATGAAGTCGGAGAGGCCGGCCAGGTGCTGGCTTTCCTCGTCGAGAAACAGCTCGATCACCTTGGGCGAGGCCACCACGCGGAACTCGCGCGGGTTGAACTGGCGCGCTTCGCGCAAGATCTCGCGCAAGATGTCGTAGGTCACGCTGCGCGCGGTCTTCACCGTGCCCTTGCCGGTGCAGACCGGGCACGGCTCGCACAGCATGTGGGCCAGCGACTCGCGGGTGCGCTTCCTGGTCATCTCCACCAGGCCCAGCGCCGAGAAGCTGCCGGCGGTGGTCTTCACCCGGTCGCGCGCGAGCTGTTTGCGGAACTCGGCCAGCACCATCTCGCGGTGGTCTTCGCGCACCATGTCGATGAAGTCCACGATGATGATGCCGCCCAGGTTGCGCAGGCGCAGCTGGCGGGCAATGGCCTGGGTTGCCTCCAGGTTGGTCTTGAAGATGGTGTCGTCGAAATTGCGCGCGCCGACGAAGCCGCCGGTGTTCACGTCCACCGTGGTCAGTGCCTCGGTCTGGTCCACGATGAGGTAGCCGCCCGACTTGAGCTCCACACGTTTGCCCAGGGCCTTGGCCACTTCTTCGTCGATGGAAAACAAGTCGAAGATCGGCCGTTCGCCCTTGTAGTGCTGCAGCTTGCCGACCGCGGCCGGCATGAATTCGCGGCCGAACACCTGCAGCGCCTCGAACTGCTCGCGCGAGTCGAGCCGGATGGTCTGGGTCTGCTCGCCCACCAGGTCGCGCAGCACGCGGCGCAGCAGGTCCAGGTCCTGGTGCAGCAGCGAGGTGGCCGGCAGCCGGGTGGCCGCGCTCTTGATGCGGGCCCAGGTCTTGCGCAGGTAGGCGATGTCTTCGGCGAGTTCGGTGTCGGTGGCGTCTTCGCCGTTGGTGCGCAGGATGAAGCCGCCGCCGGCACCCGTCGATGATTCACCCACCAGCGCCTGCAGCCGGTTGCGCAGGTCGTCGCGCTGGCTCGGCGGGATCTTCTGCGACACGCCGATGTGGTCGTCCTGCGGCAGGAACACCAGCAGCCGCCCGGCGATGCTGATCTGCGTCGACAGCCGTGCGCCCTTGGTGCCGATCGGGTCCTTGATCACCTGCACCATCAGCGACTGGCCTTCGAACACCTGGCGTTCGATCGGCACCTGCGGCGCGGCCGGACGCGGCGCGCCATTGGCATCGAGCTCGCTGCTCTTGTGGCCGGCGAAAGGCGCCATCAGGTCGGCCACATGCAGAAAGGCCGCGCGCTCCAGGCCGATGTCGATGAAGGTGGACTGCATGCCCGGCAGCACCCGCACCACCTTGCCGAGGTAGACGTTGCCGACCAGGCCGCGCTCGAGCGTGCGTTCGATGTGCAGCTCCTGGACCGATCCGTGTTCCACCACCGCGACGCGGGTCTCCTGGGGTGACCAGTTGATGAGAATGTCTTGCTGCATGGCTGTGTTGTTCTGATTGAATGCCTAAGAACGTGTTTACGATCTCGGGCCTGGCCCGCGATGATGCCAGACTCCCCCTGCCCGTGCCGTCAGGAAGCAGCCGCCAGCCGCATCGCCCGTGGCGCGCCCAGCGCCAGCAGCGCCGCGAAGCCCACCACCACGTAGAGCGCCGCGGTGAGCGAACTCGCATGGGCCACGAAGCCGATCATCGGCGGCCCGGTCATGAAGCCGAGATAACCCATCGATGCCACCGAGGCGATGCCCTGGGCGGCGCTCACGCCCGGCACCTGCGCCGCCGCACTGAACAGCACCGGCACCACATTGGCCAGGCCCACACCGACCAGCGCGAAGCCCAGCAGGGCCACCCAGGCATCGCCGGCCAGCAGCACCATGGCCATGGCCACCGCCGCCAGCAGCGCGCTGCCGCGCAGCAGCCAGGCACCGGAAAAACGCGCGCGCAGCCAGTCGCCGCCGAAACGCGTGAGCGCCATCGCGGCCGAGAAACTCGCGTAGGCCAGCGCGGCCACGTTCTGCGGGCTGCCGACTTCCTTGTAGAGGTACAACACGCTCCAGTCGTAGACCGCGCCTTCCACCACGAAACCCAGCGCCGCCATGCAGCCCAGCAGCAGGATCACGCCGCGCGGAACCATGAACTTCTCGCGCGGCTGGCCGGCTTCGGAGCGCAGGCTCGGCAGCATGCAGCCACGGGCCCAGACAAGGGCCAGCGCACTGCCCAGCGCCACCGCCATCACATGCGCGACCGGCGCCACGCCGGCGTGCAGCAGCGCACTGCCGAGCGCCGCGCCAGCCATGCCGCCCAGGCTGAACATGCCATGAAAACCACTCATCATCGGCCGCGCGCCCAGCCGCTCCAGCTCGGAGGCCTCGGCATTCATGGCCACGTCGAGCAGGCTGCCGCCGCTGCCGAACAGCACCAGCAACGCGAGCAGCCCGTAGAAGCCCGGCATGCTCAGCAGCAAGGCCATGGCCAGCACCGAGACCAACCCGCCCCAGCAGGCGATCGCCCTGGCGCCGAAGCGGCCGATCAGCCCGCCAGCCTGCGACAGCGCCAGCAGCGCCCCCACCCCCACGGCGAGCATGGCCACGCCGAGCGCGGCTTCGTCCACCGCGTAGACGGTCTTGATGGTCGGGATGTGCACACCCCAGGTGGCGAAGACAAAACCGGCGACGAAAAACAGCGTGCGTGCCGCCCAGTGGGTGATCGGCTTGACGGCGGCGGGCACGGTGGCCGCGCCGAGGGAAACATCGGACATGGGAACTTTGAAAAAGGCCTGCGCCGGGCCGGCAGGCGCACAGGCCGACGACTCTAACACCCGAGGTACCCACATTGACCGCCGGCAGCCTCACAAGCCATCGACCGCACCAAGGTCAAGCCGCGTGCGTCTGACCGTTCCCGCCCGGCGAGGCACAATCTCCAACTTTTCCTCTCCGCAAACTCCCCGCCATGACCTACCCCAGCACCCAACTCTTCATCGCCGGCACCTGGCAGGACGCGGCCGATGGCAAGAGCCTCGCCGTCTTCAATCCCGCCACCGGCAAGGAAATCGGCCGCGTGGCCCATGCCGGCATCGCCGACCTGGACCGCGCGCTGGCCGCGGCGCAACAGGGCTTCGAGACCTGGCGCGACACCCCGGCCATCGAGCGCAGCAAGGCCATGCGCCGCGCCGCCGCACTGATGCGCGAGCGTGCCGGCGACATTGCCCAGATGCTGACCCAGGAGCAAGGCAAGCCCTTGGCCGAGGCCAAGGTCGAAGCCATGTCGGCTGCCGACATCATCGAATGGTTCGCCGACGAAGGCCTGCGCGTCTACGGCCGCATCGTGCCCTCGCGCAACCTGGCCGCCCAGCAACTGGCGGTGAAAGACCCGGTCGGCCCGGTCGCGGCCTTCACGCCCTGGAACTTCCCGATCAACCAGGTGGTGCGCAAGATGTCCGCCGCCCTGGCCACCGGCTGCTCGATCCTGGTGAAGGCGCCCGAGGAAACCCCGGCCGGCCCGGCCGCGCTGATCCGCGCCTTCGCCGACGCCGGTGTCCCCTCTGGCGTGATCGGCCTGGTCTACGGCGACCCGGCCGAGATCTCCGGCTACCTGATCCCGCATCCGGTGATCCGCAAGATCACCTTCACCGGCTCCACGCCGGTCGGCAAGCAGCTCGCGGCGCTGGCCGGCAAACACATGAAACGCGTGACCATGGAGCTGGGCGGCCACGCGCCGGTGATCGTGGCCGAAGACGCCGACGTGGCGCTGGCCGTCAAGGCCGCCGGTGGTGCCAAGTTCCGCAACGCAGGCCAGGTCTGCATCTCGCCCACGCGCTTCCTGGTGCACGAGAGCCTGCGCAAGGAATTCGCCACCGCACTGGCCCAGTACGCCACCGGCCTGAAGGTCGGCGACGGCCTGGCCGAAGGCACCCAGATGGGCCCGCTGGCCAACCCGCGCCGCCTGACCGCCATGGCCGAATTCACCAAGGACGCGGTGGAGCGCGGCGCCACGCTGGCCTCGGGCGGTGAACGCATCGGCGATGCCGGCAACTTCTGGCAGCCCACGGTGCTGGTCGACGTGCCGCTCGATGCCAAGGTGTTCAACGACGAGCCCTTCGGCCCGATGGCCGCGGTGCGCGGCTTCAACAAACTCGAGGACGCCATCGCCGAGGCCAACCGCCTGCCCTACGGCCTGGCCGGCTACGCCTTCACCCGTTCGCTGAAAAATGCGCACCTGCTGGCGCGGCGCGTGGAAGTGGGCATGTTGTGGATCAACCAGCCGGCCGCGCCCTTCCCCGAACTGCCGTTCGGTGGCCTGAAGGATTCGGGCTACGGCACCGAAGGTGGACCGGAGGCGCTGGAGGCCTACCTGAACACCCGCACCGTCTCGATCATGAACGTTTGAGGTTCAGGCGCTGGCTTCGCTGACCGTCCCGACGGACGGCGCGGCCGACGCGGCCGGAGGTACGGCAGCGGCGCCCGGCTCCACCTTCAGCCCGGCCAGCCGCCAGCCCTCCAGCCCGCCCTGCAGCGGATGCACACGCTGGAAACCCGCGCCCTTCAAGGCCCGCGCCACGATCACCGCCGAAGCCTCGTCGGGGCAGTCGCAGTAGACGACGATGGTGGCGTCGCGGTGCGGGCTGGCCTCGCTCGAAGCCCACTCCGCCGGATCGAACACCATGGCGCCGGGAATGCGCTCGCGCTCCCACAGGCGCTTGGCCCGCACGTCGACCAAGACCACGTCATGGCCGTTTTGCTGCAGGTTCGAGAGCTCGGGAATGGACAGCCGGCGCATGCGCAGTTGCTTGCGGAAATTGAGCCGGTTCCAGGCCTTGCGCGCCAGGTACAGGGCCACCGCGCCAGCCAGCAATAACAAGCCCCAGCGCCCGAGGTTCTGCAAGGTGAGCAACAGCGTTTCGACCGCCGGCGCGAACAGCCAGCCCAGCGCCAGACCCAGGCCCGACCACAGCGCCGCGCCCACTGCGTCGTAGGCCAGGAACGCGCCACGCGGCACCTTGGTCGCCCCGGCCATGGCGGTGGCCACCGAGGCAAAACCCGGCACGAACTTGGCCACGATCAGAGAACGCGGCCCCCAGCGGTCGAACACCGATTCGGTCTGGCTCACGCAGCTGTCCGGGGTCAAGGACAGCCGGCAGATCACCCGCAGCACCCGCCCGCCGTATTTGCCGCCGGCCACATACCAGGCGCTGTCGGCCACCAGGCAGGCCAGCACCGCGGTGAACAACAAAAGCGGCATCGACAACTGCCCGGCCGCACTCATGGAGCCGGCCACCAGCAGCACCGGGTAGCCCGGCACCGGGATGCCGGCCTGCTCGAGCAGCACCCAGGCGAAGACAAGGAAGACGCCGTATTGGCCGATGAGGTTGATGAGGTAGGTCACGGGGGGACTTTACGTGATAAGGAGAAACCACACCGTGGGCGGCTCATTCCTAAAGACGTTCTAAGCCTAAATTCAGCAGCGCGCCGTTGACATAAGCCCTCGCTGACGAGGTCAAAAAAAGGATGGCTGGTGCAATGTCTTCAGGCCGCCCCCAGCGACCAAGCGGAACGCGTTTCTTGACCCATCCAGAGAACTCTGGGTCCTGTACCAACGCGGTCGTGAATTCCGTGTCCATAAACCCTGGCGCGACGGCATTGCAGGTAATGCCATGGGGGCCCAACTCAAACGCCAGTTCCCGCATCAAGGTGGTGACGGCGCCCTTGGCTGTGGCGTAGGGCCAGGGTTGAGCGACTGGCCGCGACGGACAACGAACTCATCATGATGATGCGTCCAAACGACCGTTTGACCATATGGCGCGCGGCCGCCTGAGTCACGTTGAAGGTCCCGGTCACGTGCACCCGCTGAATCGAGTCCCATTCCTCCGGCGTGTACTCGACAAAGGGCTTGCGGTTCTGATTGCCCGCGTTGTTGACGACGATGTCCAATGCGCCATGTTCTTCGACAATGTCGTCGATCGCATCTCCTTGACTGCGATGTTGCGTATCGAGCCGGGAATACATCACTTCTTCGCGGCCGGCCCACCGGCAGCGATGGGGTTCAGTGAGGGCAGCGTTTCAATCACGACCTGCTTGCCGTCCTTGACCTCGACCATAAAACTCTCGCGGTCGAGGTCTCCCTTGTCGTCGTAGGCCACATCCATCAGGATGCCTGGGTAATCTTTGGCCAACAGCCGCACGTTCTTCATGGCCTGCGCGAAAGCCTTACGGTCGAATTTACCGACCTTTTCCGTCACCGCCTTGATGGTGTACATGGCGATGTAGCCCTTGGTTGCGTTGTGGTTGGGCTTGTATTTGTATTCCTTCTCGAAACGCTCGGCGAAGGCCCGCATCAGCGGATTGTTGTTTTCCGTGGTCAGTCCGACATGGGCGCGCACGCCATTGGCGGCCGCGCCGGCAAGCTCGATCACCTTTTGCTCGAGGATGGTGGTTTCACCGACGATTGGCTTGTCGTAGCTCTGCTTGCGCAGTTCACGCAGCAAGCGGGCGGACTCTTCCTCCGTGAGGTACGGGAACAATACGTCGGCGCCCGAGGTCTTGGCCTTGATGACGGCACTGGAGTAATCGAGCTGACCCGGATCGGTGGAGATGTCCGCCGCGATCTTGACGTTGCGCGTCTGCAGTTCTTTCAGGATCGCGTCCCGTCCACCTTTACCGAAGTCGTTGTTCATCCAGACCACGGCCACTGACTTCGCTTTGAGTTCGTCGGCAATGTAGCGTGCGACACGCGGCATGCTGTTGGCCTGCGCGAACGAAGTTCGGAAGATATACGGATTGCCTTGCTGTGTAATCGATGAGGCTTCGGCACTGGTGAAGTTTGGTATCTCGGCCCGCCGGCTTTCGGTCATGGCGATGACAACCGATCCCGAAAAGCCCGGCCCCATGATGATGTAGGGGTCTTCCTCTGCGGCCTTGGCGATCATGGCCTTCGCGACGCCGGGATTGGTCTGCGTGTCAAAAGCCTGAATCGCAATCTTTTTGCCCAGGATCCCACCTGCGGCGTTGATTTCCTTGGCGGCCAGTTCGACGCCTGCTTTCCAGTAGGTTCCCGTGGTCGCGCCCAGGCCGGACAGCTCGCCCACGTTGGCGAACTTCACGGTGTTGCCGTCGGTCTGCGCCTCAACGTTTGGCCCGGAAATGAGAAGAACGGTACTGGCGAGGATTGCAAAGGTTTTTTTCATGGGTTTGTCTCCACAGGTTGGTCAAATAAGGAAATGTCAGCCGAATGAAGCCACTGACATGGGGTGTGGCACCGTCAACCTCCACAAGGAACTGGCCTCTCTCAGAGCAGGCTGCGCATGTAGTCGATGCTGTCGGAGATGGCTTTTTCGTCACTTTCATAGGCGGGATGGAGATAGTCGATCTCCAAGGCCAAGAGACCGGTGTAGCCATGCTTTCGCAGATCACTGAAGGCGCGCGGAATGTCGATCAGGCCCTGGCCCAGCGGCACACTCGGCCAAAAGGAAAAATCACGAGGGTTACCGCCCTTGGCCGCAATGTCCTTGACGTGGGTCGCACGTGCATAGGGCGCCAGCTTCTCGATGGCGGCACCTGGGTCTTCGAGCATCCGCAAGTTATTGGCCGTGTCGAGGCAAACGCCAAGCCACGGGGAATCTATGCTGTCAACGAGCTCCACCAGTTCGTCGGCCAGGAAGTCGATATGGTTCTCGATAGCCAGCACCACGTCATGCGCCCTGGCGTGTGCCGCTGCCTCCAGCAACAACGGCGTCAGCCTGGCTTTATGGGTGGCCCAGTCGGAAGGCCGTGTGCGGCGCCCGCCGCAGCAGATGCGCATGACTTTTGCGCCAACCTCGGCTGCAATTTCGGTGTGCCGCTTGAGGTCGGAGACCTGCTCGGGTGCGTCCCCGGAACGTAGACCTCCCGGGTGCCCCCAGGCCCAGACACATTCCAGCTCCAACGTCCGAAGCTGTGTCGTCAGCTCTTTGAGGTCTTCCTCGGAAGGATTGGCGATGAAACAGGACTCGATGGAGACACCCGAAACACCTAAGGCGTGGGCTTTGTCGAGGAAGTCGCGCATGGTGAGCCGCGTGCCTGGATCGGTTTCGATGTCGGGATACACCTCGCCGAAGTAGCGGTGGTAGCTGTAAGAGTCGATGGCTAGTTTCATGAAGGAACGCGGCAAGCGGAGAGGTGCCAGAGAAATTTGGTTTATCGTACCAAGTGGATTGGCAATCCATATCAAGTAAAAACCCTTTGTTCCTTGTCCAGTTGGGCTTTGATTCCAGTTGGTGTAGGATTTCCTATTGCAATGGCGTCGTGAAGGAGAGCCCATGTCATCAGTTCGCGACCGCGCACTTTCCATCGTTGAACTACTGGCTCACAACGTGAAAGGCCTGCCGATGTCGGAGATTGGGGACCGTCTCGGCATCCCCAGGACGGCAGCGCACAGACTCTTGGCTGACCTCAAGGAAACTGGCTATGTCAAGCAGGACCCAAGCACCTCCCAGTACGCGTTGACGATCAAACTGGCATCGTTGGGGCTCAGCTTCTTCGCCGCAACGGGCATCACCGATGCCGCACAGCCATTGCTCGATGATTTAGCTGGCGTCAGCGCCGAGTTGGTGCGCCTTGCGGTCGTCGAAGGCAACCAACTCATATGGGTCGCGAAATCGCAAGGTTCGCGCAGTGGATTGCGGTATGACCCCGACGCTGGACTCGATGTGTACCTTCCTGCGACGGCCAATGGTTTGGCCTGGCTTTCTGCCGTAAGTGAAGAACGTGCCCTTGAGTTGATCGCGCGCCAAGGCATGGATCGTGCGCGCGAACATGGCCCTGGCGCCCCCCTCTCACTGCGTCAATTGATGGACGAAGTCCAGGCAACACGCGAGCGAGGCTATGCGATGGTTTTCGATGCCTATGAGGCTGGCACCAGTGCGATGGCGGCACCCGTGCGCATGAGCGAACAGGATGAAGCCGTCGGCACCGTGAGCATTGCGGGGCCGTCTGTGCGTTTTACCAAAGACCGCATGCAGACATTGCTTGCGCCCCTACAGGCTTGTGCCCACGCCTTGGCCGTCGCGAGCAAAGGCTCGCCAATGTTCTCCCGCCGCTGACTTCGCAACTTCAACGGTGCGCAATCAGGGCGCACCCCACGGCTACCCGACAATGGCCGCCATGAACTTCCAATCCATCCTCGACGACATCGTGGCCACGCTGCGGCCCGAACTCGGCTCGGCCGGCCGGGTGGCCGACTACATCCCGGCGCTGGCACGGGTGCCGGCCGCGCAGTTCGGCATCGCGCTGCGCACCTGCGACGGCCAGGAGGCCGCTGCCGGCGACAGCCAGGTGCGGTTTTCCATCCAGAGCATTTCCAAGCTGTTCACGCTGACCATGGGCATGCAGGTCCTGGGCGAAGACCTGTGGCAGCGCATCGGCCGCGAGCCTTCGGGCAATCCGTTCAACTCGCTGGTGCAGCTGGAGGCCGAAAAAGGCACGCCGCGCAACCCCTTCATCAACGCCGGCGCCATCGCCGTGACAGACCGCCTGGTGAGCCACGGCGACGCCAAGGCCGAAATATTGAAGCTGCTGTCCAGCCTGTGCAACGACACCGTGCATTTCGACGAGGAAGTGGCGGCTTCAGAAGCTGCCACCGGCTTTCGCAACATCGCGCTGGGCAACTTCATGAAGAGCTTCGGCAAGATCGACAACGACGTGGCCACCGTGCTCGACGTGTATTTCCACCACTGCGCTATCGCGATGAACTGTGTGCAGCTGGCCCGGGCCACCGGCTACCTGAGCCGCGACGGCGTGCATCCCTACAACGGTCACCACCTGCTGACCGAACGCCAGACGCGCCGCGTCAACGCGCTGATGCTGACCTGCGGCACCTACGACGCCGCCGGCGAATTCGCCTTTCGCATCGGCCTGCCGTGCAAGAGCGGCGTGGGCGGCGGCATCGTCGCCGTGGTGCCCGACCAGTTGAGCCTGTGCGTCTGGTCGCCCGCGCTGGACGCGACCGGCAATTCGCTGCTGGGCATGAAGGCGCTGGAGCTGTTCACGGCGAAGACCGGCCTGTCGGTGTTCTGAAGCCATGGCCACCGCCGCCACCCTTGCGGGCATCGACACCTTGACCGCCGGCTACGACCGCCTGGTGCAGCAGTTTCCCGGCGGACACGATGGGCTGTTGACCGCCGTGTCGGTGACCTGGAGCCTCTACATCGCCGTGCTGGCGGTGTGGATCGTGCTGCAAAAACGTGCGCCGGTGTCCACGCTGAGCTGGATCCTGTCGATGGCCCTGCTGCCGCTGGTCGGTTATGTCATCTACTATTTCTTCGGCCCGCAGCGGCTGCGCAAACACCGCCTGAAACGCCTGCGCAGCCAGGCCGCCCTGTACAGCGACGCCGACATCTCCAAGCTGCGCGGGCAGGCCGTGGACGCGCCACAGGCGCTGCGGCAACTGGTGCAGCTCGGCACCGCCGCCTGTGATCTCCCCATCGCCACCGCTCTACGTGTCGACCTGCTGGTGGACGGCGCCCAGACCTATGACGCGATCTTCGACGCCATCCGCGCGGCGCGCCACCACGTGCACCTCGAGTACTACATCTACGAGCCCGACCACATCGGCACCGCGCTGCGCGAGCTGCTGGTGCAGAAGGCGCGCGAAGGCGTGCAGGTGCGGCTGCTGGTGGACGCGCTCGGCTCCAAGCAACTGGACAAACGCTTCTTCGCGCCGCTTGCCGACGCCGGTGCCCAGGTCGGCCTGTTCCACGCTTCGCGCATCGGCCGGCGCTGGCGCCCGGTGGTCAACTTCCGCACGCACCGCAAAATCGTGGTCTGCGACGGCTGCATCGGCTTCACCGGCGGCATCAACATCACCGACGAGGAAGACCAGCGCACACGCGCCGACGCCTACCACGACGTGCACCTGCGCATCGAGGGCAGCGCGGTGCGGCTGCTGCAGATGACCTTCCTCGAAGACTGGGTCTACACCACCGGCGAGCGTCCACGCGACTTCGCGCAGCAGCTGGCAAGCTTCCTGCCCGCCGCCGAGCCCGGCCCGCACCCGGTGCAGATCCTCACCTCGGGGCCGGACAATGCGAACGAAGCCATCCACCGCATGGTGGTGGCCGCCATCAACGCCGCCGCCAGCCGGGTCTGGCTCACCACGCCCTACTTCGTGCCCGGCGAACCCGGCCTGATGGCGCTGACCAGTGCCGCGCTGCGCGGCGTCGATGTGCAGCTGCTGGTGCCGCGCAAGAGCGACTCGGGCATCGTGAGCGCGGCCGCACGCTCCTATTTCGACGAACTGATCGCCGCCGGCGTCAAGGTCTGGGAATACCGCGCCGGCATGCTGCATTCCAAGACCCTGGTGGTCGACGAACATTGCGCCTTCATCGGCACCGCCAACTTCGACAACCGCAGCTTCCGGCTCAACTTCGAAGTCTGCGCCGTGGTCTACGGCCCGGTGCTGGCCGAGCCGCTGGCGCGGCAGTTCGAAGCCGACCTGCTGAGCGCCAAGGCGGTGCCGGCGAACCGGCGACTGCCGTTCATGCGCCGGCTCGGGGATGCGACGGCGCGGCTGTTTTCGCCGGTGTTGTAGCGGCGGGTATTTTCGCAAGAATCGCCAAATTGGTAGAATTCAGAATTCCAATTCCCACCATGGAGGTTGCCATGCAAGTCACCGACAAAGGCCAGATCACGATTCCCAAGGACATCCGCACGGCGGCTGGCGTGCTGCCAGGCAGCGAGGTCAGCGTGACCTATGAAGGCGGAAAAATCATCGTCCAGAAAGTTGCGGGCGCCATCAAGACCGACCGCCGCGCCCAGTTGCGCAAGGCCGCCGCGCAAGCGCGTAAAAGCATGAGCCCCGAGTTCCAGCAAATGGGCACAGACGAGATCATGGCGTTTTTGCGGGACTGATCCATGGCATCCCTGGTGCATTACGACGGCAGCAGCGGGTTCCTGATCGACAGCAATGTCTGGATCGACTGCATGGACAACACCAGCCCCTGGCAAGACTGGGCGGTCGACCAGTTGCAGGCCTGCAGCGAACAGGGCGTGCTGCACACCAATGTGCTGATTTGTGCCGAATTGCTGGTGCCTGGCACCGCGCCGCAGGCACTCGATGCCTTGCTCGACGTCTACGACACGCAGCGCAGCCCCCTCCCGTGGCAGAGCGCCGCACTGGCGGCCGCCGCGTTCCGCCTGTACCGACAACGCGGAGGTGCAAAAACCGCACCCTTGCCCGACTTTTTCATCGGCGCTCATGCGGCGGTAGCCAACCTCACTGTGGTCACCCGCGATGCAACGCCCTACCGCGGCTATTTCAGCAAGCTCAAGCAGGTCAACCCTTGAAGCCGGCGACCTGGATACCATGGTGAACACGCTGACTTTCATCTGAACGCAGGCCTTCCACTGCGCGTTTCTCGCGCCTGCTACACCACCACAGGAGGAGACACATGGGCATTCGCATCGTCAGGCTGGGCACGCCACGCGCGGCCGATGAAGGCACCCGCATCGGCACGGTGCGCCGGCCACCGCGCGGCGTGCCGAAGGCCGAATTCGCCACGCAGGACTGGTACGACGTGTGGTACCCGAATCTTGCGCCGAGCGTCGAGACCATGAAGCTCGGCCAGGAGGCCGGCACCCCGGCCGCATGGGCCGGCTTCGCCCGGAAATACCGGGCCGAGATGGCCTTGCCCGAAGCCAGCCGCACGCTGGACCTGCTGGCCGCGCTGTCGGCCCATGGCCAGTTCTCGGTGGGCTGTTACTGCGAGCATGAAGACCGCTGCCACCGCTCGGTGCTGCGCGCGCTGCTGGCCGAACGCGGCGCCGCGATCACTTAGAGCCTGTTCAAGGTCTTTTTCGGGGTCGCGCAGGTCGCTTTTCGGGATGCACTGCTAGGCGCAAAACCCAAGGCAAGGCTGATGCCTTGCCTGGTTTTGTAACGACGCAGAGCGCCCGAAAAGCGACCTGCCCTGCGGGTTGGGGTGAAATCGGGCGATTTGTCCGCCATAGCCCTTGCATGGGCAGGGAGCCCATGCCGCGGACTCTGACGACCAACTCATCCCGATTGCACCTCAACGCGACCCCGAAAAAGACCTTGAACAGGCTCTTAGAACTTGTCCGTCAATTTGATCAGCCGCCGGGCAGGCTGTCCTGCCGCGAATCGGCCTGCGTCACATGGCCGCCAGGCGGCACGTCGTGGGTCAGCCAGACATTGCCGCCGATGGTTGCACCGCGGCCCAGCGTGACGCGGCCGAGGATGGTGGCGCCGGCGTAGATGACCACGTCGTCTTCCACCACCGGATGGCGCGGCAGGCCCTTCTGCAAGTTGCCTTCGGCGTCGGTCGGAAAACGCTTGGCGCCGAGGGTAACGGCCTGGTACAGGCGCACGCGTTCACCGATGACGGCGGTCTCGCCGATCACCACACCGGTACCGTGGTCGATGAAGAAACCTGCGCCGATCTGCGCGCCGGGATGGATGTCGATGCCGGTCTGTGCATGCGCGAGCTCGGCGGCGATGCGCGCCAACAGCGGCAGGCCCAGCCGGTACAGCTGGTGCGCCAGGCGATGGTGGATCATGGCCAGCACGCCGGGGTAACACAGCAGCACTTCGTCGACGCTGCGCGCGGCCGGGTCGCCCTGGTAGGCGGCCAGCACGTCGCTGTCGAGCAGGCGGCGGATCGCCGGCAGCGCCGCAGCGAACGCCTGCACGGCAGTGGCGGCACGCTGGTCCAGGCCTTCGTCGTCACCCGATACATGCCGCGCCACATAGCTGAACTCAAGCCTGGCCTGCACCAGCAGGGCCTGCAAGGCAGCACTCAACGTATGGCCGACGTAGAAATCCTCGCTCTCGTGGCGCAGCTCCGGCGGGCCGAGCCGCATCGGAAACAGCGCGCCCTTGAGCTGCTCCACCACCTGCGCCAGCGCCTCGCGCGAAGGAAACTCGCGTCCCCCCGGCTCGCGCGAACGCCGCTGCGCATCGCGCCACTCGACGCGCGCTTCGCGCAGGGCCTCGACAATGCCGGCTACATCCAGAACGCTCAATTCAGTCTCCTTGTCGCAGCTTGTGCTGGTGGCTGGATTGTGCGCCAACCGTGCTCCGACAGACTAAGCGACGCTGGCCGAACGCGCCCCTGGCGGCGGCAGGCGGCGCAGGCTGTGCGGCACATAACGGTCGGCCTGCACATCGGGCGTGACGCCGTGGGTGTAGACGTCGTCGGTGATCTGCAGGAAGCCGGCATTCCAGTCTTCCCACTGTCGCCTGAGCCGGTCGAACACCTCAGGGCGGCGCTCGCGCAGGTTGGCGCGCTCGCGCTGGTCGACCGCCACGTCGAACAGGAATTCGTTGTCGTTGATCTTCAGGTATTTCCAGTCCCCGTCGCGCACGGCGCGCTGGGCCTGCGCCTTGTAGCGCCAATACAGGGTGCGCGGCGCCACCGGCGACTGGCCCAGCAGCACCGGCAGGATGTCCTGGCCATCGGGCAGATAGTCGGCATGCGGCCGCACGCCGGCGGCGGCCAGCAGGGTGGGCAGCCAGTCCATGGAGATCGTGACCTGTTCCTGCACCTGCGGCGCAATGCGCGCCGGCCAGCGCAGCAGCGTGGGCACGCGCAGGCCGCCTTCGAGCAGCTCGGTCTTCTGGCCGATGAAGGGCCAGTTCTTCGAGAAACGCTCGCCGCCGTTGTCGCTGGTGAAGACCACGATGGTGTTGTCTGCGAGCCCGCTCGCGTCCAGCTCGGCCAGTACCTGGCCCACGGCGGCATCGAGCGAGCGCACGATCTCGCCGTATTTCTTCAGGTTGCCGCCGTCGTAGTGGAACAGGTCCTTGAGTTCGCGCGACACGTGTTCGTCGCCCGGCCCTTCCCAGGGCCAATGGGGCGCGGTGAAGTGCAGCGAGAGAAAAAACGGCTTCTGCGGACTGGCGGCACGGCCACGCACATAGGCACTGGCCTCGTCGGCGAGGATCTGCGTGTAGTAGCCGGTGCGTTCGACCGGCACCTCGCCCTCATACAGGTCGCGCGGCAGATGTTCGCCCACGCCGGCCTTGTGGGTGAAGTAGTCGATCACGCCACCGAGGTTGCCGAAGAAGTGGCCGTAGCCGCTTTTTTGCGGTCCGTATTCGGGTGGACGGCCCAGGTGCCATTTGCCGATGAGGGCGGTGTCATAACCAGCGGCCTGCAGCAGCGAAGGCAGCGTGGGATGCTCGGGCGGCAGGCCCATGCCCTTGGAACTGCTGGCGATCGGCTCCTCCAGCCCGCCGCGCAGGCGGTACTGGTAGCGGCCGGTGATGAGCGCGAAGCGTGTGGCGGAACACACGGCCGAATTGGCATAGGCCTGGGTGAAACGTACGCCCTGCCCGGCCAGGCGGTCCAGGTGCGGCGTGTCGAAATCGGTCTGGCCATAGACCCCCAGGTCGGCATAGCCCAGGTCGTCGGCCAGGATGAAGATGATGTTGGGCGGGGTACTCACGTTTTTTTCCTAGTCTGCCTTGAAGCCCGAGGCGAGTATCACCCCAGCAGCTGCGGCACGTTCCGCGCCGGATGGGCAGCAGGCACCGCCAGCACGAACTGAAAGTGCGCCACCAGTCCGATCGGTGCGAAATCCTGGCCCGGGTCGTAGCCGGGCTTGTTGAACAGCAGGCTGCGGCGCGTCATACGCGTCATGCAAGCTGTCTTGCCAATGCGGAAATTCATGCGGACCTGATTGGGTTCAGAGCTTGGCGATCGAGACTTCGGTGGACTTCACCAGCGCCACCACTTCGCTGCCGACCTTGAGCGCCAGGTCGTCCACCGAACGGGTGGTGATGACCGAGGTGACGATGCCCCATGGGGTTTCGACATCGACTTCGGAGACGACGTCGCCGCGGATGATCTCCTTGACTTTGCCCTTGAACTGGTTGCGGACGTTGATGGCTTGAATGGACATGAAAAGCTCCTTGGTTGAAAAAACAGAACGACGGAAAAAATCAATCAGATGGCCCAGCGCAGGCCATGCGCCGGCGGGCCGGGCCAGGCCGGCTCACCGCCCTGGCCAGGACCTGTGCCACTCAAGGCGTGACCGGCTTCGGCACCGGCCGGACGCTGCAGCACACGCGCCAGGATGCGGGCCTCGAGCGCGGCAAATGCAGCGTCGCCACGGGCACGCGGCCGGGGCAGGTCGATGCGTTCGTCGAGCGCGATGCGGCCGTTCTCGATGAGGACCACGCGGTCGGCCAGGGCCACGGCTTCCTGCACGTCATGCGTCACCAGCAAGGCAGTGAAGCCGTTGTGCTGCCACAGGCCTTCGATCAACTGGTGCATCTCGATGCGGGTCAGCGCGTCGAGTGCGCCGAGCGGTTCGTCGAGCAGCAGCAGCCGCGGGTTATGCACCAGCGCACGCGCCAGGGCCACGCGCTGGCGTTGGCCGCCCGAGAGCTTGGCCGGCCAGTCGCCGCCGCGTTCGGCCAGGCCGACCTGTTCCAGCACTGCGCTGGCTTGATCGCGCGTTGCCCGACCGCCGCCGGGCCGCCCCAAGGCGGGAGCAGCCCCCTCGGGGGGCAGCGCAGTACACGCAGTGACAAGCGTGGGGGCCTGATGACTCAAGCCAAGCGCCACGTTGTCGAGCACACGACGCCAGGGCAGCAGGCGTGCGTCCTGGAACATGATGCGGGTGTCCTCGTGCAGCCCCGCCACGCGCTGGCCCTGCACCTGCAGGCTGCCGGCGCTCACCGGCTCCAGCCCGGCCACCAGGCGCAGCAGCGTGCTCTTGCCGCAGCCGCTGCGGCCCACGATGGCGACGAACTCACCCGGCGCGATGTGCAGCGCGGTCTCGTGCAGCACGGTGCGTTCGCCGTAACGCTTGCTCACGCCTTCGATGTCCAGCCGCACGCCGCGTGTGCTGCCGGTGCCGATGTTCTGGCTATTCAGGATCGCCGCGCCCATCACGCCCCCGCCTTCTGGTAGCCCGGATGCCAGCGCAGGTAGTAGCGCTCCAGGCCGCGTGCGAACACATCGGCCAGCTTGCCGAGCAAGGCATACAGCAGGATGCCGACCAGCACCACGTCGGTCTGCAAAAATTCGCGGGCATTCATGGTCATGTAGCCGATGCCGGCCTGGGCCGAGATGGTCTCGGCCACGATCAGCACCACCCACATCAGGCCGAGCGAAAAGCGCAGCCCGACCAGGATCGACGGCAGCGCGCCGGGCAGGATCACCTCGCGGTAGAGCTGCCAGCGGCTGAGGCCATAGGTGCGGCCCATCTCGATCAGGCCCGGGTCCACATGGCGGATGCCGTGGAAGGTATTGATGTAGAGCGGAAAGAAGACGGACACCGCGATCAAGAACAGCTTGGCGCTCTCGTCGATGCCGAACCACAAAATGACCAGCGGGATCAGCGCCAGCGCCGGGATGTTGCGCACCATCTGCACGGTGGAGTCGAGCAGGGTTTCGGCCAGCCGCACCGAACCGGTGAGCAGGCCCAGCAGCAGGCCGAGCCCGCCGCCGATGGCCAGGCCGGCGAGCGCGCGGCCAGCACTAACCTTCACGTGTTGCCAGAGCTCACCCGACAGCGCCAGCCCCGAGGCCGCCTGCAGCACCGCCAACGGCGCCGGCAGCACACGAGACGACAACCAGCCGAGGCTGGAGGCCACCTGCCACACCGCGATCAAGCCCACCGGCACCAGCCAGGGCAACAGGCGCTGGGCCACCGCACGCAGGAACAGGCCCACCGGCGACTCGGCCCATGGCGTCGCGGCACCCAGCGGCAGGAAGCCGTCGCCGGGGGCCTCCACCACATCGGGCAGCGGTGTGACCTGCACTTCACGCATCAAGGCACCCATGTTCAGCTTTGCGCCACGCGCAGAGGCGCCGGTGCCAACACCGGGACCAACACCGGGGCCGATACCGGGGCGGACGCGGGCACGAACTGGTTGGCCACCAGTTCACCAAACGGGCCGTTCAGCGCGCGCCCACCCAGCTTCTGGCGCAGCTTGCGCGGCAGCAGCGGGAACACCAGCTCGGCAAAGCGGTAGGACTCTTCCAGATGCGGATAACCCGAAAGCACAAAGGTATCGAGTCCGAGTGCCGCGTATTCCTCGATGCGCGCCGCCACGGTCTTCGGGTCGCCCACCAGGGCCGTGCCCGCGCCGCCGCGCACCAGGCCGACACCGGCCCAGAGGTTGGGGCTGATTTCCAGGTCGGCGCGTGCTCGCTTGCTCCCCTTGGTGTGCAGCGCGGCCATGCGGCGCTGGCCTTCGGAATCCATGCGCGCGAAAGCCGCCTGGGCGCGGGTGACGGTGTCGTCGTCGAGCCGGCTGATGAGGTTCTCAGCCGCTTGCCAGGCCTCGGCCTCGGTCTCGCGCACGATGACGTGCAGGCGGATGCCGAAGTTCACGGTGCGCCCGAGCCGGGCCGCGCGTGCGCGCACGTCGGCCACCTTCTTCGCCACCTCTGCCGGCGGCTCGCCCCAGGTCAGGTAGGTGTCGACCTGCTCCGCGGCCAGCGCATGCGCGGCCGCCGAGGAGCCGCCGAAATACACCGGCGGATACGGCTGCTGCAGCGGCGGATACATCAGCTTGGCGCCCTTGACCTGCAGGTGTTTGCCGTCGAAATCGAAAGCCTCGCCGGTGTGGCTGCGGGCCATGACCTCGCGCCAGATGCGGATGAATTCGGCCGACTGTTCGTAACGCGCGGCATGGTCGAGGAACACGCCGTCGCCTTCGAGTTCGGTCTGGTCGCCACCGGTTACCAGGTTGATCAGCAGCCGGCCACCGGAGAGCCGGTCGAAGGTCGAGGCCATGCGCGCGGCCAGCGCCGGCTGGTGCAGGCCGGGCCGCACGGCGACCAGGAACTTGAGCCTCTTGGTGGTGGCGATCAGGCTTGCGGCGATCACCCAGGGGTCTTCGCAGGAGCGGCCGGTGGGGATCAGCACGCCGTCATAACCCTGGCTGTCGGCAGCCACGGCCACCTGCTGCAAGTAGTCCAGGCTGACCTCGCGCGCACCTTCGCTGATGCCAAGGTAGCGGCTGTCGCCGTGGGTGGGGAGGAACCAGAATATCTGCATGATGTGTGGTACTCAGGCAACCGAAGCGTCGCTGACCTGGATGGCCTTGGGGATCAACTTCAGCGCGAAGAAGGTGTCGGCAATTTTTTGTTGCTCGGCCAGGATGGCCTTGGTGATCGGGCTCGCGCCGTAGCCGGCACGGCCCACCGACACGTCGACCACCGGCTTCGGCAGGCCCCACAGCGTTGCCAGCTCGGCGGCGTAGGCACTCTTGTTGGCCACAGCCCATTGGTCGAGCTTGTTGATCTCGTCGATCACCAGGCTCAATACGTCCTGGTTCTTGGCCGCGTAGTTCAACGACGAGAAGTAGTAGCCGCGGTTGCCCACCACGCCGGTGCCGTCGGCCAGGATGCGGCCCCCCAGCGTCTGTTCGGCCGCCGCGAGGAACGGGTCCCAGATCACCCAGGCATCGACCGAGCCCTTCTCGAACGCAGCACGCGCATCGGGCGGCGACAGGAACACCAGGTTGAGGTCGGCATACTGCAACCCGGCCTGCTCGATCAGCTTGACGATGAAGTAATGAACGTTGGAGCCCTTGTTGAGGGCCACCTTCTTGCCCTTGAGGTCGGCCACGGTCTTGATGGCGGAGCCTTTGGGCACGAGCACGGCTTCGGCCGAGGGGCGCGGTGGGGTGGCAGCCACATAGGCCAGCGGCGCACCAGCGGCCTGCGCGAAGATGGGTGGCGCCTCGCCGACGTCACCGAAGTCGATCGAGCCGACGTTCAGCGCTTCGAGCTGCACCGGCCCGGCGTTGAACTCGGTCCAGGTGACGGACACGCCCAGCGGCGCCAGGCGCTTCTCGAGCAGGCCCCGGCCTTTCAGCAGCGTGAGCGAACCCTTCTGGTTGCCGACGCGCAGCACACGTGGCGATGTTGGTGATTGCGCCCAACTGGAGAGTGCGGGCAAGGCGATGGACGAAGCGGCGCCCTGGATCAGGCGGCGGCGCAGCACGGAAATAGACTTGACGGACATGATGGATAGGGCGAAGGTTTCGATTGGGCAATAAGGAGTCCGCACCGCGCAGGTACGGTGAAAAACAGACTGGTAAAACTGAAAACGAGCGTGACTGCGAGAAGTTGCAAGATGCTGCAAGACGCCGCCAGGAAGCCTCAAACGCTACATCGCACCTGCGAAAAAGGCACCGGCGCGAAACCTGTGGTCGGAGGCAGCTTCAGCCCTTCGGCCACCAGCGCCGCGACCGAATCGTCGAGCCGTTGCGCGATGTCCGCATGGATGTGGTGCGCGCCCTCGGGGGTGAGCGTCACCTGCGCATCCGTCACATACACACCCGGCAAGATGTGCCGCGCCGACAGCGACTGCAGCACCGGCCGCAGCGCATAGTCCAGCGCCAGCATGTGGTGCGGACTGCCGCCGGTGGCCAGTGGCAGCACCGTCTTGCCCTGCAGCGCGTTCTGCGCCAGCAGATCGAGAAACACCTTCAGCACCCCGCTGTAGGCCGCCTTGTAGACCGGTGTGGCAATCACCACGGCCCGCGCCCGCGCCACCTGGTCGATGGCGTTGCGCACGCTGAGGTGCGAGGTGTCGGCCAGCAGCAAGGCCTGGGGCGACAGGTCGCGGATCAGCAGCCGCTCCACCTGGGCCCCGCGCGCCGCCAGGCGGTAGCTGACGGAGTCCAGCAAGGCGGCTGAACGCGAGCGTTCCGAAGGGCTGCCTGCAATCAGAAGTACGGTCATAAACAGCTTTGTATTTCGTTGGTTTGATGGCAACAGACATCCAGCCCCTCACCCTAACCCTCTCCCCGGAGGGGCGAGGGAACCTGCAGCGGAACCTCGAGAGCAAGCGGATGTTTCAACAATCGCTTACGCCAGCAGATGCCCCTTCCAGAACGCCGCGGAACCGGCTTCGCCGGGCCGCCAGCGTTGCCCCCTGCAAGGGGGGAGGAGCTACACGAAGTGAGCGACTTGGGGGTGCGCCTATTTAGTCGTGTAGATCTGGTCGAAGGAGCCGCCGTCGGCGAAGTGCTCCTTGTCGGCCTTGGCCCAGCCGCCGAAGGCCTGGTCGATGGTGAACAGCGTCAGTTTCGGAAACTGGCTGGCGTACTTGGCCTTGGCCTTGTCGGCCGTGGGGCGGTAGTAGTTGCGGCCGGCGATGTCCTGGCCTTCTTCGGAGTACAGGTATTCGAGGTAGGCGGTGGCCACGGCACGGGTGTTCTTGCGGTCGACGTTCTTGTCGACCACGGCCACCGAAGGCTCGGCCAGGATGCTGATGCTCGGCACCACGATCTGGAACTTGTCCGCGCCGAATTCCTTCTGCGCCAGGAAGGCCTCGTTCTCCCAGGCCAGCAGCACGTCGCCCACGTTGCGCTGCACGAAGGTGATGGTGGAGCCGCGCGCGCCGGTGTCGAGCACGGGCACGTTCTTGAACAGGTTGCCGATGAATTCCTTGGCCTTGGCATCGCTGCCGCCGTTCTTGCGCTTGGCGAATTCCCAGGCGGCCAGGTAGTTCCAGCGCGCGCCGCCCGAGGTCTTGGGGTTGGGCGTGATCACCGAGACACCGGGTTTGATGAGATCGTCCCAGTCCTTGATGGCCTTGGGGTTGCCCTTGCGTACCAGGAACACGATGGTCGAGTTGTAGGGCGCCGAGTTGTGCGGCAGGCGTTTGACCCAGTCCTTGGCGATCAGGTTGTTGGAGGCGGCCACGGCGTCCACGTCGCCACCCAGCGCCAGCGTCACCACGTCGGCCTCGATGCCGTCGATCACCGAACGCGCCTGCTTGCCCGAGCCGCCGTGCGACTGCTTGATGCTGACCTCCTGGCCGGTCTTGCCCTTCCAGTAGCTGGCAAAGGCCTTGTTGTAGTCCACGTAGAGTTCGCGCGTCGGATCGTAGGAGACATTCAGCAGCGTCACCGGTGCCGGCTGGGCCACGGCCGCCAGGGCCGACCCTGCGAGAGCGAGGGCCAAACCAGCACGGGTGGAAACATTGATAAAGTCGCGGCGTGTAGACATGAAGTTCTTTCGGGTCCGAATAAATGGGATGGATGGATTCTGGAAGGCGCTCATCAAAACTGGAACAACTTAGTTTTCAGTTCTAAATTACTTAAACATCCGAAGAAAGCCAGCCCCCACGGCTAGGCACGGACAAACACGAAGGCAGTACAAAAATGGCACGCATGGTTCAATGCATCAAGCTCGGCAAGGAAGCCGAAGGGCTCGACTTTCCGCCCTACCCCGGCGACCTGGGCAAACGCATCTGGGAAAACGTGAGCAAGGAAGCCTGGGCCGCCTGGCTCAAGCACCAGACCATGCTGGTCAATGAAAACCGGCTGAACCTGGCCGACCTGCGCGCCCGCCAATACCTGGCGCGCCAGATGGAAAACCACTTCTTCGGCAGCGGTGCCGACGCTGCACAAGGCTACGTGCCCCCCGCGGCCTGAGCTTCCCCTGATTCCAAGGGATGGCTGAGCCCATCACATGGATGGCAGATGGGACTCCGTTCAGTCCCCGCTTCAACGACCGTTACCGCAGTGAACTCGGCGGCCTGAGCCAGGCCAGCGAAGTGTTCCTGCAAGGTTGCGGCCTGCCCGAGGCCTGGGCCGGCGCGCCGCAGTGGCGCATCCTGGAGACCGGCTTCGGCCTGGGCCTGAACTTCCTCGTCACCTGGGACGCCTGGCGGCGCGACCCGGCGCGCCCGCGCCTGCTGCATTTCGTCTCCATCGAAGCCTGGCCGGCCAGTGCCGACGACCTGCTGCGCAGCTTTGCCGCGCATCCGGAGCTGATGCCGCTGGCCGAG
>Ga0307514_10001098_pt1 | contig 37831 bp, 33 predicted proteins | sample 16_EM_MG_FD_203088 | JGI IMG/M metagenome (GOLD analysis project Ga0307514, IMG submission 203088) | Populus trichocarpa ectomycorrhiza microbial communities from riparian zone in the Pacific Northwest, United States - 16_EM | ecosystem: Host-associated > Plants > Roots > Unclassified | place... | reverse complement strand
TCTGCGACCCCGAGAGATATTGCTAGAGATATTAGCGTTGAGTCCGATAAAAAGATCCCCAAGGAAGCTGCGGATAATTACGTTCCGGACCCGTTACGAAGGACCCGGAAAGGATGCATTAATCCTCTGCCTCAATCGAAAAGACAACTAAAGAAGGCTAGACGAATTCAACAGCAGGCCAATACAAGTACCAAGCTTGCCAACATACGCGAGAAGATTATCAGTAATCTTAGACAGGAATAGGATCTACGGCTGTACTAGTACCTATACTTGGTATCTAAGTACCCCCGTAACAGTTAGCAATTCTCTCTGGCCTTCATATCAGTGTAGTGCAGCCTGATACTTAACTTGATGCCCCCTATTAGCATTCGCTTCATTAGGGCATCTTAAGTACCAAAGCATTTTAACGATCTTTGCTCCTTAGGCTTAAGTCGTTAACAACCGCACACCAAGTTGCTCATAAAGTCGACGACGGCATCCGCCCTATCGCGCCATGGTCTCGAGTTCCCTCAGCTGTACGTAGCCTCGCTGATGTTTGGTTTGCTTCGCTATGCCTTGATTCCTCAGCAATATAGGTCCTGTTGAGCATCCTAAATCTGATCACTCATTGGAGCCACCTTAACCTGAACATGCCAGAGTGCATCTTCGGCCCACATCGTCTTGCCGGTATCCCTCACCTACGGAACACATCTTCGGCAGCAGGTCTTCAACTGACTAACCATGTACTCGTCCGAAAAATCTTCAACGGAGACCCACACCTGTCCTATGGTTTCGAGTGACATTTGTACTGAAGACGTGAAGACAGTACAGCTTTACCCTTGGACCATTTCTGGACGGGCTCAGTATCATGCTTCCAAACACGTAGCCGAATACTAATACTTCACAGCACTCATCTGAAGAGCCTTCTCGGTCCCTCATGGGACGGTCTTAACCTTGGATGGTTTTCAGGAAAGCTGGGGAGTATTCTTCCTGTGTTTCCGTATCCGCATCGCTGCTGATACATCATCTGCCCAGCCCTTGTACTTCCATTGCTGCTTAGCTTCTCTAAGCACCGTTTCGAATATTTTTTGATAATATTCTTTGGCTTCGTCCCATCCATTATCATGCCCTTCAAAGAGCCCTTGGGTATAGCCATCGGTATAACCGCTATTGTTTCCTTCGTTATACATCCTCCAATCGCGAGATGACTATTTATCGATTTTTGCATATGCGATCTGAATAGATTCCTCGAAATGACTCATCCATTCGTATCGAAGCGATAAACAATTTTCTTAGTAAAATTGATAGTATCGCATAAGCATAGATTGCTTGATAAAATTTTGTAATTGAATCATTATAACCGACAATGCAAAAATGATCAATATATCGTATAATTGGTCCAACGGGGGACACATAAGATCAACCACTGGCTGCATTTTGCCGATGATTTCTTGTCGCCGCAATAACACCACTCGGTCTTATCTTCCTCCTTGCAGTTACAATCCCACTCGTCTGCCCCCAAGTGGTATTCTTTCAAGTGATCTTTGAATACTATATCGTCAATTGTAAGTAATTCACCGTTAATGACCGATTGTCGATAGTATTCTACCAAAGGTTTAGGTGTCTCGGGTTCAGCATGGAATATTGGGTTATTTCAATCGTTTTCTGGTTTTTCGGATAAAATCGTATCTTTGAAGCTGAATATGTTTAAAGGTCCGTGTTCAAATAGATTAGGTATATATCCGGCCAAATCAAAGACGTTGATTGGCATATGGTTACTTCTGTCTGAATATTATAACCTCTGACAAGATGTGGGAGATATTATCTTGTTGATAATATTCAATTTGAAGTTCCAGGATATTAGGTCCTTTGTAATATTCCGGAATATAACTAGGCCGATTAAGATATTCGTGTGTTGTGACCAGTATCTGAAATGGTAATGTAACCGTAAGGTTCGGTAGTTTAGTTGATACTACTACCAATCCGTATTTAGGTGAATGCAATAAGAGAGCTCCTTGCTTCTGAAGTCCGTTATACGACTTGAGCTCCTCTTCTTGCATATGTTGTATAATGTTACGGGGGTGTATACCCTAAGTAACTCAACTAAGTATCCGCTGATACTCAGGTAAGTACTAGGTCTACGGCCGTAGATCCTATTCCTTACTCAAGATGTGTATTACCTGATTCCGTATTTCTTGAAGCCTCAGACTCCATTCGGCTTCTCTCTTCTTTCCAGCCTCTTGAAGACACTTAGCCTTCCTGGCCTTCTTCAGCGCTGTCTTAGTTTGCAGTAACGGATTAACTCGGTTCAGCTGCCAAGTATTACGAGCCCTCTCTGACTGCTCGATGAATCATTCTGCGCGTTCGAGTATTTGATCGGAACGTGAGACTTCTGATAAATCCCTACGTGTAGTTGAGACTTCTCGTACTATCTCAATTTGCTGAGCCCGTTCTGGATGTATTTCGGCAGGCACGTTAATGTATGCCTGATTCCTTTCGCCAGGACAATGCGACTCTTCCTGAACCACCAGCAATTCACGACTTCGGAGGTTGTCAATATGGATAACCAAACCCTCCTCAAGACCGATAACCCTAGTGAGCCACCAAACACACTGGGCTACAGATATCTGCTGAGTTCTCCTTCTGAATGATATAACTTTCTCGAAGGCGTATAAAATGACGTCATTGTCATTCTCGACAGTAATCGTCATAAGGCAGTTATTGCTTCTATTGTAAGGTGCGGGGCTGCCGCTACAGAAAGCTAATGGATTCTAATAGATAGGTATAGGTATCATAAAAACGCAATAATAAATAAGGATATTTCTCCGCTGGTAGGTATCGTTTTCTCTCTAGCTGTTCCAGCTTGTCTTTTCCATTGCTGGAACAATGCAATCTCTTTATAGTCCCTCGGCTCTCTCCGACTGGAACTATGATTTAATCCCTCAATGATAGCCACGTATCTAAGTGTCTTACGGCCCGCTGCCCGCGCCTCGACTAACGATAGCCACGCATCCCTTTGGTTATCGTGTTCATGCATGCTACCATATCGGCTCATAAATCAGACCATAACTTCAACTTCAACATCTTGCAAACGCCTTTGATCGGTAGTTGGAACGCACACACCCAGTGACATGTCTCTTAGGCAATTAATATCCACCCGATATCAATCACTCATGGTCTTATATGATTAATATTCATTGCTATGCCAACGTAGAACTTTATGCGTGTAATCAAGTTTGACTGATTACTGTTGCGAATCTTAACCCACTCAAGTCAATGAATGGTCTCCACTCCTGGCTAACGCGAATGCAAATATTCCCTCAGTCTTTATGTGCTCAGGTCTCCGCATTACCGGTTTCAACATCACCCGGACGTGCCACATACAATCGAGAGGCTCGAGAGTGGGGAGCCCTTTAGTAGCACAACTGCCGTGCACTTCCATGCAACCGCATAGTATCTAACAATGAATCTGGCTGACAACAAACTGCTCGGCAGGACCACAGTCCTTTCGATCTGGCAGCGTTGTTGCATCATCAAATCAGCTGCCGCGGCACTTTGCTTTCAATGAATCCGCAACACCACAAGCGTACCCAATCGAGACGTGATTAGCATGCCCCCGCTAAAGGACATTCCACATGGTACAAGTACCACTACACTGCTAGAGGAGAACCCCTAACATATAATAAATCTAGGAGCGTAGAATTTATTTATTATACTGTTACGGGGGTGCTTTACCCTAATTAACTATACTTCAACAAGTACGTACTAGGTACACGGCCGTAGATCCTATTCTTCACTAACGTTCCTAATAACCAGGTTGCGTACGTCCTGAAGCCTTTGGCTTCGCTTGGCTTTTAAAGAATTCGTAGACTCTTGTAGACGCTTGGTCATCCGAGCTTTCTTCAATTATTTCTTTGTCTGGGGCAAAGAATTCACCCTGTTACGTTGCCAAGTATTTCGAGCTCGTTCGGATTTGTTAGGGGTTCTCCTCTGATAGTGGAAGTGGTACTCGGTAACAGGCGGATGCATAGCGTATATATTGTTATGCGCACACACCTATGCAAGCGATTACAAGTTAGACTATGTGGCATGACCTTCAGCAGGGTTTCATGTCGTAAGTGAGAAGATTGCAGACAGCTGAGGCTGTCTATCTTCTTTCATTGTTAGAAATTATGCGAGACACGCATGGGTGGGTCCATGCATGGCAGTTGATAGTCAATATGCAAGTATGTGGGCTCCTCACACCTACCTGTGATGGGGATGGATTCAGTGGGGCACATTCCGGCGCAGTAGCCTAAGCATGACGTAACTGAGGGAATTATGATGTTGGCGAGAGCCTGAAGCAAACACTACTTGATTGAGTTGAGTAGCATTGGTGGCGAATTCATCTAAGTTCTAGGTTGGCATAGTATTGGCTGGTCACCAAAGTAAATCTATGATGCCATAATTAATAACCGAGCGGGGTTATTAATTGCGATAAGGCATAACCAATATGGGGAATTGATTGAATGTTCCAACTACCGAAATCAACGAGTAGCAAGATGTCCAAGTTGAAGTAATGGTCTGATTAATGAGCCGATATAATATCATGCATGAACATGATAACCAAAGGGATTTGTGGCCGCCTCTACCAGGCGCATTCTATGAATATAAGACGCACAGATATGTGGCTATCATTGAGGGATTTAATCATAGTCTAAAGAGGGTTTCAAGAGACTATAAAGAGATCACATTGTTCCACGGATAGAAAGGGGCATCGGACTTGAGACAGAAAACCAAAAACGGGACCTACCAGCGGAGAAATATCATTATTTATTATTGCGTTTTAAAGATACCTATATCTATTATATCTACATCTAGAATTCATTAGCTTTGTGTAGCGGCAGCCCCGCACCCTTGAGAAGGATCATTATACGAATGACCATTAGCTTCGAGAATGAGAACAACATCATTGTATACACCCTCGAAAAGATTATATCCTACGCCAGAGAAAATCATTACATCCTCCCAGCTCGAAGCATCTGGTGGATATCCTCTCTCAGCGGTTTACAACAAGGACTGGTAATAAGTATCGATAATCTGAAGAGAAGATCGGGTATTACATTACAAGAGGCTACACCTCAGGCATGGGATATGACTAACCAAATCGATACGAGGCAACACAGGAAGGACGTATCCGCAATACCTTGAGATATGCAGGAGGATTCAAGATTGCATAACGAATCAGGTTATATTCATCCAGATAGAATATCCCACGTTCATAATACAATACACGCCATTAGCAATTTACAACTGAGTACTTTATCGCTGGATCAGTATCCTCAATTCGTTGAGAAATCCGAGCCGTTCATTCAGAAACCTCGGAAGGATAAGAAACAATTCAAAACGAAGACTGATTCATTGTCTCGTACAAGATCAGGGAAGATCCTCGCTAAACCGCTATCCAAAAAGCAAAGGAATTACCTACAGTCAATTCCGAAGGATACGATAGCGATTTACTTGGATAATAAAAGATAGGGTCTACGGCCGTGAACCTAGTTCTTACTTGTGGGAAATAAGTATAGTTACTTAGGGTAAAGCACCCCTGTAACAGGATTCCTCTATAAACTTCTCGGCTCGATCCAATACTCGACTGGCTCGTTGATCATCCGTAAGGTCTCGAGGTGTTGCTGAGACTTCTCGAAAGCTCTAGATCTAAGTAAATCTATCCGGATAAACCTGACTCGGTAGATCCGCGGATTCAGAGGTTGTTTGTCTTTCTTGAAGCGGATTTGACACTTCTCGTACCGCCACAATTTCCCAGTTCCGATGATTATTAATATGAGTAATCAGACCTTGCTCAACTCCAATAGTTGATGCTAGCCACCAAACACTCTGTGCCATGGAGAGGTACTGATGTTGTCTAGCATAAGATATAATCCTCTCGAGGGAGTACACAACAACATCGTTCTTGTTCTTGAAGCTAATAGTCATTCATATGGTGATCCTTTTCGAAGGCGTGGGGCTGCCACTACACAAAGCTAATAGATTCTAGGTATAGATATAATCGGTATAGGTATCATAAAAATGCAATAATAAATAAGGATATTTCTCTGCTGGTAGGTCTCTTCCTTGTTTTTCGTTCCCAAGTCCGATGCCCCCTTTCATTCCTGGAACAATGTGATCTCTTTATAGTCTCTCAAAACCCTCGACAGACTATAATACAATCGCTCACACTAGCCATGTAACTTTGCGCCTTATATTCAAAGAATGCACCTTGATAGAGGTGGCCACGAATCCTTATCATGTTCATGCATGATAGTGCGTCAGCCGATAAATCAGACCACAACTTCAACTTAGACATCTCGCAATCATATGATCTTGGTAGTTGGAACATTCAAGCAATTCCCCATATTGCCCATGCCTTATCACAATTAATAACCCTGCGCGGGTATTAATTATAACGTCATAGATTTGCTTGGTGACCAGCCACTACTATGCCAACGTAGAACTTAGACGAATTTGCCACCAATGCTACTCAACTCAGTGAAGTAGTGTTTGCTCCATGCTTTCGCCAATGTCATAATTCCCTCAGTCACATCATGCTTAGGTACCCCTGACCAGAACCTGCCGCACTGGATCCTGGCCCATTACGGGTAGGAGTGAGAAGTCCACTTACTGGCATATTGACTATCGACTGCCGTGCATGGACCCACCCATGCATATCCCGCATAGTTTCCAAGAATGAATGATGATAGACAGCCATGGCTGTCTGCAATCTTCTCGCGTATGACATGAAACCCCGCTAAAGGTCACGCCACATGGTCTAACTTGTAATCACTTGCATAGGTGTGCACGCATAACAATATATACACTATGCATCCGTCTGTTACCACGTACCACTTCCGCTATCAAGAGAGAACCCCTAACATGAGGCAACTGATCGAGCATTGAAGAGGTGATTTGAAATCAGCATCCCGTATGTATAGCCTCCTTATTTAACGCCACTCTCATATTGTATGTAATGAATACTCGAGATGAATTCATCATGACTATAACACTATGAGCCAGGATGTGGTAAATATTGATGAGAAGTGGTAGTTCCTCGAGCGTTATGCTTCTTGAGATACCAAACTGGAATATAACAATCATCATATTTTGACGTAGCCATTACTTCAAAAGCATGATCCTCCGGATTGTATGAACAATGATTACAAAATGATAATCTGAGCGGAAATGTCTCAAGGCTGTCCATAATAATATCTCGTCCAGTAACATTCTTGGACTTGACTTTAATTGTTCTTCTGACAACCGGTATTTTAAATGCTTCAGTGGCATTTGGTGAGATAACAAAGCTAGTACTGCCAAGGTCTAGCATGCATCGTAGTGGAAAATCATGACCGTTATTATCTATAAAGAATTTGTACATAGGTTGCTTGCCTATCATTGGTGGCGATACTTTGGTAATTTTCTTATGCTTTCTTGAGGCATCATAATAAACATAATCGGTGGAAGTATGATGTTTTTTGGCTGATGACCAAGCTGATCGGATGCTTTGCGTTTCGTCATTGCAATTGTTTTGACAATAGCATATCCTCCATGGGATAATAATCAGGATTGTATAGTAGAAATGTTGTGTCATAGTTGTAATTATATTCCCTTACTGACCAGCAGTTTCAACCTTCCAGTCATTTTCAGAAGGGAAAAAAAAATAAAAAAAACCAAAAATGGTTTTCCAATCTCAAATTGGTAGGTTGAAATATTCATTTGTGACCTTAAGCTGAATATGGCTTATTCTTCCTCGCTATCTGAATCCCACCAATTTTTTTCCGTACTTACCAATTCTTCCTCGTTATCAGAAACCTGTTCCTGATCTGAAAACTCCTCTGGCAATTGACCTTCTTCTTCTTCTTCCTCTTTCGGGCATTCTTCGCCCTCTTTGGGATCTTCTTCTCCGGAATCTTCATCTTCTTCAGACATCTCCGATTATTCCTCATCTGTCATATAGAGATCTATCTCGGAATTGTCTTTCTGATTATACTCTCACACCTTGAGCTTTTGATATTCCTTGGCTTTGGGAAATGGCACCATTCCTGTTTCTTTCCTTGCCCATCTAAAACAATTTATTGTTTTATGGGCACCTTTCTGGTCTGCAGGCCAAGCGCATCTCTGACATTCTCCTGCTGCCTTTCTTCTATCTAACTCAGATTTTTTGATTCCTTTAGTCTGTTCCACAGAAGATTCATTTGACTTATTTCTTGTTTTCAACTTTCCACCAGACTGACAATCATTGCGCCGTCCTTGAAACTTATGCTTAAAGTTTCTTGGCTTATCGAACCAAGTTCCTTTGGTAAATCGAGCCCTTCTCTGTGACTCCTTTCGTGCTTCTGAAATTGGTTTCTGGAGTCCTAGATTCTTCCTAGCTTCTTCCCATTTTTCAGCAGTTCGTCCGGCATTGTTGATAATACTGATAATCTCATCATCAGTCTTCCCGGTTAAATGGTCTGTATGCATTTGCTCCAACATCTTATGCGGTAATCAATTAAGGATTATCTGTTTTAATGCTGCTCCAGTAACCATTGCTTTATCATTATGCATTTGGATTTGCGTAAACAAATCCCAAATGCATCCATCATACCGGACTTTTTCTAATGAAGCATAGACCTCATCTGTAGCATCTCTATCCTCAAATCATGACTTCAGGGCCTGTATATAGCCTGTTATCAATTTTGGATGTTTTCCAGAAGGGGTACCCTTAAGCCATTGAATGTGCCACTCTGCGGCATATTTATCAATTAACAAACTGATCCAGTCGATTGTTCATTTGTCTTTTGGAAACTTTTCTGGTTTATCATGTATCAATACTTCAACCATTATCCACCAGGTATCAAAATCTTCTCCTGATTTCCATTCGAATCATTTAGATTCCTTAATCTTGATTAGTTTGGCCTACTGTAGCTCTTGAATGCGTTGCTGTCTTTGACTCAACCGATTATTATTATTATTATTTCCATGATCTGAAGGTGGATTTAATCCTGGAGGTGGAGAGTCTCCTGCTCCTCCAGCTGCTCCTCCAGCTGCTCCACCGGTGGCTACATCAGCTGCTCCTTCACTTCTTGCTCTGCCTCAAATTCTTCCTAACCAAGTTGAAGCGCTTTCTGTATCTCTTAAACTGGACGCATCACTGCCAAAGTAACGTTGACTTTGAGGATGTACCGTAGTTGATGGTCCTGCCTGAGCTGATTGTGGATGAAAACCGAATCTTGATGATTCCGAAAACTTGTACCCTTCCATTGCCATTGTCAATCCAGTAATAACTTCCTTAACCTGATCAATCTGTTTATCCATAGTGGCTGCATGCTCCCTTAGTTCCCTTTTCGACGGAACTTCCTTAAGTGAGCTTTTAATAGAGTTCAATACCTCATTAACCTTTTGAATCTTTGAATTCATATCTTTCAAAGATCTCTGTATGCCAATATTGGTTCCTTTCACAGCTAAAATTTGGCTGGCATTATTGGTAATTCTTTTGCTCATGGCCTCCATTTCATTTTTATGTGTTATAAGGATGTCATTGGCCTCTTGTACGATCTGCGCATCCTGTCCCTGTACAATATTGACTCCAGATCATAACTCCTGCAATACCGCCTGTTGTAATTGCAACTGGGTTCCTACGCCAGCAACGTCTGCAGTCACCGAATGCCTATCAGTATGGACTCTAGTGTCAATGATCTCAATATTAGCTCGAACTGATTCAAACTCATCTTCGAGAACTTCTTTTGCTTCATTGCAAGCCTGTATTGTATGCACGACATGCAGCACAAGTTCTGACAATTGTCTTTGAATTAAGTCGGAATTCGCATCTCGCATGTCCAATTTCCCCTGACCTTGCTCAGCATCTTCGGGGAACTCTATTGCCTTCATTTGTTGATATTCCAAACGGGCTTGCTCTATCCGTCGCTAGTACCGCTGCACCCATGCTGAAATTTCCTTCGCAGCTGGCGATTGGGGTTTCTCCACTCGAAACCCTCTGGGTGCCAACACACTGCTCTTCCATGTCAACCTCCTCCTGGGGGCCGCCATTATTGATCAGATAACTATAATCTGGTGGCGGAACAAGTCTATCAAGCTCGACTGTCAGCTCGTCCCTATGGGGACAATTGGATAGTTGACAATGGTCCATGCAGTCTCTCTGAAGAATATAGGAATCCCTTCCGTTAATTGTGCCTAAGTACTTATAGGTGTAGCACTCTGACCGGAAGTTACACTTCTGGCAAATTACTGCAGGGCTTTTTTCCTCGAAATTGTATAACTGGCAGCTGACACAGCAGCAATTCTGTGTTCGACAATGTTGGCTGTAAGTCTAGTGTTAGCAAGGGGTCCAAATTCCCGGGTCGGTTCCTGTTACGGGGGTGTTTAGATCCCAATAACTAATACAATATTTATTGAATCTAAGTACAGCCGCCTATCTAATCACTTACTCTCCTCGTCTTATCCTAAGACTCAACCTCTTGCCCGTCTTGGAAGAGCGATCTGTTTGTCCAGCACTAAACCTAGCGCTGCTTCCTCCAACCTATCCAAATCGAAACGGTGCCACTGCCTGTCTCCAATATAGACGAAGATTAAACTTCGTCTTCGAACAACCACTCCTCGGAAAATTCCTCGAAGGGTAAAGCGCCCGTGTTGAGATATCTCAACACCAGGTAATTGATACTCTCGAGTTCGCAGAAACGAAAAACCACAGCGTAGGTGTGGGTTAAATGGTGCTCGGCCAATTCGAAAAGCAAGTTGCCGATACTCTCAACAATCCTCTGCAGTGCGTACTCGGCTGGTGTATACTGATGTCCAGGAATATACGGCCCAGTCTCGTGTATGAATGAGGGAAGTAATTTTGAATAGATAGAATTCTTAATAATATTTTAAGATCGTCTTTGGTGTTCTCTGAATGCTAATCTGTTCGCTGATGTCCTTCAACCTCCTACCAACGCTGGCCTTTTATAGCCTTCGTTCTTCCTTAGGTGTGACAGTGTTATCTCGGCCACGCCCTTTGGCGCCCGGGTGATCACTTACCACGACACCCTCAGGTAGTTGCGTCCTTGCAATGTGGTTTGAAAGCGTTACGCTCCTGATAACGGTCAGGCCATCCATCGCGCGATATCAGCTTATTCTTCCTAACTCAGACATCTTTTGCAATTGTACGAGTCGGTAGTTGGAACATCTACCAACCAAGTTGATAATGCTTATCGCCTCTTAAATCCCTCATGCAAGTGAGTTATTTAATTGCGTCATAGATTTGCTCGGCGACCAACCGACACTATGCCAACATAGATTATTGACACGTAAGGTCGTATGCGATACAAGGTTACATTGCGATCCAGACTGCTCGCGCCAACGAGCAGTGTTCGCTCCAGGCCAATGCCTATGTCATTAATCCCTCAGTTACGTCATGCTAAGGTCGAGACTTATCTCCGGACCAGAACGTGCCCCTCCGTATCCTGACCCGTTACGGGTAGGGGAGAAGAGTCCTCTTAATCGCATATTGACTATCAACTGCCGTGCATTCTTACCATGCATGTCCTGCAAAGTATCCAGGAGTAAACAAAGATAACGCGCTGCGCATCTCTTTGTGCGACTGGCATGAACTCCCGCTAAAGAGCATGTCACTGACCAACTTGATTTCCACATGCATAGGTGTTTTTGCATATCGTAGATATGTATGCATCTTGTGCCCAAAATCAAGTATCATTATCGCCGTTATGGAACAACCCCTAACATCACCCCCTTCTCTAAGACCGGTGACCCCAACTGTACTCTGTCTTCTTCCAATAATAAAAAATCAAAACTCCTTAACAAAGTAAAACAATAGCTCCACCTACGATCTCCTTCCTATTTTCCGCTTCTTTTCTTAACACGTTTCTTTCCACTCCATTGCTTGCTATACCTTCCGTCTCTTTCTACCGCGGGATTCCTTGCATAATAATCCCGGAGTAATTCCACATCATGTTCCACCACATTCTGGTATGTTTCCCATGTATTTTCCTCCTGCACATAATCTTTCCATTTGACCAAAAATACATGTTGCTTAGGATTGCCATCGGAAGGTCCGCTCGCTATAATCGATTCCATCACCCAATCTTCTCCATCGGATTCGATCTCGATTATCTGTTTTTTCGGGTCGGTTCCTTTGTATCGTTCCAACAAGTCGATATTAAAAACTGGGTGAATCCTCCATGACTCGGGCAGTTCCAATTTGCAATACCGCTTGTAACTTCTGACCGATAAAACTTTGAAAGGTCCTAGCATCTTATATTCCAATTTCTTACTCCTATGCTTTGCCCGAATATTTGTCCCGTTCAGCATAACCAATTCTCTTTTCTTGATTGGCTCTATTGCTTTTCTTCGCTTGTTATAATGCTTTCTCATCAGCTCCACCGATTCTTCCAATCGCTCTTTCAGCTTCTGATGTACGCCCGTCATATAATGTCCATACATCTCGGATGCTGGATTTCGGAACTGAATTTCTGTCGGCCAGTTTGTCCATGGCTCGAATGCATAATTCGCATAAAAAGGGGATATCTTGGTTGATTAGTGTTTCGAATTATTATAGGCATACTCCGCCATTGCTAGCATTGATGCCCAATCGTTTTGTTCGTAGTTGCAATAAGAGCGCAAATATGATTCGATTACCTGATTAATGCGCTCTGTCTGTCCATCGGTCTGGGGGTGATATGCTGTGGACATACTACGTTTCATCCCCAAGTAGTTATATAGGTCCATGGAAAAACTTCCCGTAAAGGTAGTGTCTCGATCGGAACCAACGTCCTCAGGGAATCCGTCATACTTCCATACATTCTGCAAATAAGCTCGCGCCACGGTAGGTGAGTCTTTCTTCTTAATCGGAATGAAGTGCGCCATTTTCGTATACAGGTCCACTACTACCAAAATCATAGTGGCTCCTTCGGATGCTGGTAGGTCTGTAATAAAATTGGTACTGATATGCGTCCATGGTTTACAGGCCAATTCCAGAGGATGTAATAGGCCATGCTTCGCATGTCTCAGGGCCTTAGTTCTCTGGCAGTTATCGCATTGATTATAGTACCTCCTTATATCGCGTTCCATATTCGTCCAGTAAAAGTTTGTGGTAACCAGCTCCAGAGTTCGTTCTCTTCCAAAATGTCCTGCTACCTTCGAATCGTGTTCTGATTGAATTATCCGCTGCCGTAGTCCTTCTGGTACTTATATCCTATTTTTCCAACACAACAATTCGTTTGATATCGAAAATCCTTTATCAATATTTCCTCCTTTCGTAACCTGTTCGAATAGCTCCCTATACCTATTGTCTAGAACAGCTTTTTCCTCAATCCTTTCTCTGGCTTCCAGTAATAGCTGATCCACTTCTATGGCCGATATCTGTATTGTCTCATAGTCGTCGAAATCCAATTCCATAGCGCCAACTTCTAACCATTGATTTTTATCCAACATTGTTTGATTTGTGGCTGAAGTTGTACCACCTTCTTTAGAGGTGAACGCCGGGCACCTTGAAAGTATATCTGCTTTAGCATTGGCGGTACCTTTGCGATATAGCAATTGAAAATTGTATTGCTTAAGTTCCTCGGACCACCTGGCTTGCCTTCGATTAAGCAAGATTGCCGATTTAAAATAAGTAAGATTTTGATCGTCCGAATAAATCGTTGTCTTGTGTACCGCTCCTTGCAGGTAATGTCGATTCTTTCGAAGTGCAAATACCACCGCTAACATTTCTTTATCGTAAACGTTGTAATTTAATTCAGCTGGATTGAGTTTTCTTGAAACGAATCGAACAGGATGGATTTTGCCGTCTTCGAATTTCTGCGATAAAATCCCTGCTATGGCAAAATCGGACGCATCTGTTCCTAGTAGCGCAGGTCTATCTGGATCGTAGTGTCTAAGGATTGGAGTTTTCCCCGAAGTAAATAATATTGTTACTTTAAGAAATGCTGCCTCCTGGGCTTCGCCCCATTCAAATTTCGTATCTTGACGAAGCAAGTCCGTAATTGGTGATACTATAGCCGAAAAATTGTGGATGAATCTTCGATAAAAATTCCATAATCCCAGCATTTGTTGTACTTCCTTTCTGGAAGAGGGTCGAGGCCAGTCTGTAATGGCTCTTGCTTTTTCGGGGTCCATGCGAAGGCCAGATCCAATAACTAAGAATCCCAAAAATTATGTTTCCGTGGCATTGAATACGCATTTATCTATTTCAATACACATATGGTTATCCATCAAAAGTTGAAAGACTTTCGATACCTGCTTATGATGTTTGGCGAGAGAACCCTTAGTGGCTATTAGGATATCGTCAATACAGGCCACCACAACCATTCCCTCGTCCTCGTCTCTTTGAACGTCGGTTCTTATAACTAGTTCAAGTCCCAACAGGGGTCGTAGAATTCTATTAATCTCCCTTTGGAATGTAGCTGGTGCATTACAAAGTCCAAACGGCATAACCAAATATTCGTAAAGACCGAACTTTGTGCGGAAAGCTGTATATTTTTCATGTCCCAATGCCATTCGGATTAAATAATATCCTGATTTCATATCGACCTTGGTAATATGTGAAGCGCCATTTACTCCAGCCGATAATTCCTCCATTATAGGTAGGGGGGTCATATCTTTCTTTGTATAGTCGTTGAGCTGTCGATAATCTATACAAAGTCGTAATCTGCGACCATTAGGTTTTGGTACGAATAAAATTGGGCTCCCCACTGTACTGCTGGATGGCCAAATTTTCCCCTCTTTAATCATAGTATCAAGGTACTTAACTAGTAACTTCTCTTCTTCCTGGGATAACTGATAAATAGGGCCCATTCGAAGCATATCATCTGGACATAAAAGCTCGATTCGATGGTCACAACCTTTATTATCAGATAGTTTTTCCGATTCCTTTGGATTGAACAATAGCAGAAACTTATGATAATGTGACGGTAATTTTTGAGCTATCGTGGGGTTGCTCATAACTATTGCACCGATGTGCACCGCTTTATCGCTTAATGCAATTCTTTTATTGTAAGTAATCGAATACTCCGGATGTATTTTCCCATGGTTATAGCATTCAGTCTGGCAATGGGGAAAATGCAAATGACTGGTCGTTATCCCACGGGCTCTATGTTTTTCCAAATACCAGGCTGGAATTAGAGCATCATAATATCCGGAGGACTTTATTACTTCGAATGCATGGTCTGCTTCGTCGTAAGAACGATGATTGCCGAAAGACACTTCCAAAGGAACAGTAAACAAGTTTTCCGTCTTCAGGTTATTGCCTGATACATCTCCTGTTTTAACGGATTGATGTCTCCGCACCACTGGTATTGAGAAAGCTTTTGCTGCCTCAGGTGATATGACAAAGGAAGTACTTCCTAAGTCAAGCATACACCGTAAGGGGAAATATTTTCCATTATAATTGATAAAGAACTGGTAAACAGGTTGTTTGCCGATTTTCGTAGATGACACTTTTCGTATTTTGTGGTGAAGAGCTGGCTGGTAGTACACAAAATCGGTAGATGCATTGATTTTCTCAGGGTGTCATTCCAAAAACTCTGTTGCTTTGCGTTTTGCCATCGCTATCCTTTCGACAATAGTGTAACCACAACGGGTTAAAAAGATTGGTTGGAATAATTGAGTTCTAGTAATTGTTGTAATAATTCGTATTTCCTTACGGCCAGCCGTTTCAATCTTCTGATCATTCTCAGAGGAAAAAGTAATAAAAATAAAAAGGAAAAGGTCTTCCTATCAGAGATAGGTATGTTAAAACATTAATTTGCGACCTATAAGCTTAATGTGCCTTATCTAATTAATCCGACTCTGATGGGGAATCCCACCAATTACCTTTTTCTTCCTCCTCCTCCTGTCGTTCTTCTTCAAATTCGTCGAGATACTCACCTTCCGAATCTTCCTCCTCAGAGTCTTCTGAACTTTCCGCATCCTCCTCAGACTCTTCTGAGTCCTCGGTATCTGAATTATCCTCGTCCTCGCTGGACAATTCCATCCCAGCGACCTTCGTCTTCTGATATTCCTTAGCCTTAGAATAAGTCGCCGTACCCTTATCCAATTTAATCGGCCTAACACAGTCCTTGACTCTGTGATTCCCTTTCCTATCCGAGGGCCAAGCACATCGGAGACATTCCCCCGCTGCTTTTCGTCTTTCAATTTCCGATGATCATATTCCTTCGGTTTTTGAATAATCCCTCTTGGATTTCAATTCCGATCGATTGCGCATAAATTTCCTTCGTTCCCCACAATTCGGCTTAAATTTTTTCCTTCCGGACTTCTCCGGTTTATCCCTGGTTCGTTCAAGCTTAGAATGCTTTCTTTCGAACTTCCTTAAGCCGGCCTTAAGCCCAAGATTCTTTCTTGCAGCTTCCCATTTCTCTGCAGTTCTTCCTGCATTGGTAATAATCGATATGATCTCCTGATCCGTTTTCCCCGTTAGATCCACCGTATGCATTTGTTCGAGGATCTTCTGAGGTAATCTTTCAAGGATCATTTTCTTTAACGCTGCCCCGGTGACCTTGGCCTTATCATTAAACGTCTGCATTTTGGTAAACATATCGCGTATACACCCTTCGTACCGGATTTCTTCCATATCCGCATAAGCTTCATCCTGGGCGTCCTTATCTTCGAACCTGAGTTTGAGCGCGTTTACATAACCCGTCATTGATTTGGGATGCAATCCAGACAAAGTTCCCTTAATCCACTGAATATGCCATGATGCCGCATAGAACTTCATTAGCGATCCTATCCAGTCAATAGTTCGTTCATCTTTCGGGAACTTCTCTGGTTGATCCTCTATATAGACCTGAACCAATACCCACCAGGTATCGAAGTCTTCGCCAGCATTCCCATTGAAAGTGATGGGTTCCTTAATTTTAATGGGTTTAGCGAATTCTAATTCCCTAATTCGTCGTTGTCGACGGGACATTCACCTTGCTCCGGCTCCTCCGTGGTCAGATGGTGGTGGATCCGGTGGTGGTGGAGGATCCCCTGCTGCTCCTCCTCCTGCTCCGCCATCTGCTCCATCACCTATTCCGTCATCTGCTCCATCGGCTGCTCCATTGCTTCCTGCTCAACCCCTAATTCTAGCATTCCATGAATATTCACTCCCAGTATCCCTGAGACTTGACACTGAGGGGGATTCCATAGCAGCCGCTCGTTGCGGATGTATATATGGCTGAGTGCCTGAGGGTCGGGCAACGCTTTGAAACTGCAAAGGCGTAGATTCTGAAAACTTATATCGATCCATGGCTGTAGTCAACCCCATATTTACTTCAGCCATATGGGCTAACGCTTCATCCATCAAAACCTGATGTTGGCGCAATTCCCTTTTAGACAGAACAGTTTTCAATGTTTCCGTAATAGTGGCTAATACTTTGTTAACCTCATCTATCCTCTGAGATAGAATCCCGACTGATTTCTGAACCTCCTGAATGGAAACCTTCTGCGCAAAAATCTGTAGCCCATTATCCGTATTCTTCTTGCTTTGGGCTTCTAGCTCTGCACGTATTCCCGCAAACAAATCAGTAGCTTCTCCCACTATCTGATTATCCTGTTCCTGCAGAATATGAATGCCAGAGCGTAATTCTTCCAACATTGCCTGCTGGAATTGCATCATGGATCCTACTCCTTGTATTTCGGTATCGATCCTAATCTTCTCGGTCTGGAGACGGCTTTCCATAATCATTATTCCCTTTTCAAGGAATGAAAGTCTTCTTCCAGGATATCTTTCTCCTCGTTACATGCCCTTATAACATGTACGAGTTGTTGAGCCAGTTCCGACAATTGTTTTTGAACTAAGTCGGTATTCTCTTCGGTCATCTCCACCTCTCCTTGCCCACTCAATGCCTCTTCTGGCTCTTCTTGACTTTTGAGTAACAAGTATTCCCTTCGGGCGGCTTCTATTCTTCTTTGGTATTCTTGGCACCATTCTGGGATAGCCCTTCCCGCTGGGGAACGGGGTTTCTCTACCCTTGAGCTGCTGGCTGCCAGAGCCTTGCTGCCGATTGTCAGCCTTCTCCTGGGGGCTGCCATCTTCAATTAGATGACTATAATCGGGTGGAGGTATTGATCTGTTTAATTCGACTGTTGCTTCGTCCCTATTAGGGCAATTGCTAACCACGCAATGATCGATGCAATGTCTTTGCAATATATAGGAATCCCTTCCGTTAACCCTGCCTAGCCACTTGTAGCCGTAACACTCTGATAAAAAGCTACACTTCTGGCAGAGAACTGCAGGGCTCTTTTCCTCGATATTGAATAACTGGCAGCTGATGCAGAAACAGTTCTGTCTCCGGCAATGCTCGCTGCAGGTTCTCTGACCCAAATAAATGCAACAGCAGTTGTCTTCGCACTTCGGGCACTCTGAACTCATATGTCAGGCTAATCTTTGGTTTTATCGATAACAATAAGATGTAGGCCTGGGTTTTTCGGGTTCCGATAAAAATAGGCGCCGGTTTTGTAAAGTTCCTTATACAAATGTAGCAACTCCGAAGTCATATAATCGAAGCTGTATATCGTATAATCCACTCTCAGACAACAGTGTAGAGTACTTAAAATATTATACTGTTACGGGGGTGTTTAGATTCCAATAACTAATACAATATTTATTGAATCTAAGTACAGCCGCCTATCTAATCTCTTTCTCTCCTCGTCTTATCCTAAGACTCAACCTCTTGCCCGTCTTGCAAGAGCGATCTGTTCGTCCAGCACTAAACCTAGCGCTGCTTCCTCCAAGCAATCCAAATCGAAACGGTGCCACTGCCCGTCTCCAATATAGACGAAGATTAAACTTTGTCTTCGAACAACCACTCCCCGGAAAATTCCTCGAAGGGTAAAGCGCCTGTGTTGAGATATCTCAACACCAGGTAATTGATATTCTCGAGTTCGCAGAAACGAAAAACCACAGCGTAGGTGTGGGTTAAATGGTGTTCAGCCAATTCGAAAAGCAAGTTGCCGAAACTCTCAACAATCCTCTGCAGTGCGTACTCGGCTGGTGTATACTAATGTCCTGGCATATACGGCCCAGTCTCGTGTATGAATGAGGGAAGTAATTTTGCATACATAGAATTCTTAATAATATTTTAAGATTGTCTTCGGTGTTCTCTGAAAGCTAATCTGTTCGCTGATGCCCTTCAACCTCCTTCCAACGCTGGCCCTTTATAGCCTTCGTTCTTCCTTAGGTGTGACAGTGTTATCTCGGCCACGCCCTTTGGCGCCCGGGTGATAACTTACCACGACACCCTCAAGTAGTCGCGTCCTTGCAATGTGGTTTGGAAGCGTTACGCTCCTGATAACAATCAGGCCATCCATCGCGCGATATCATCCTATCCTTTCTAACTCAGACATCTTTTGCAATTGTACGAGTCAGAAGTTGGAACATCTACCAACCAAGTTGATAATACTTATCGCCTCTGAAATCCCTCATGCAAGTGAGTTATTTAATTGTGTCATAGATTTGCTTGGCGACCAACCGACACTATGCCAACGTAGATTATTGACGTGTAAGCTCATATGCGATAGAAGGTTACATTGCGATCCAGACTGCTCGCGCCAACGAGCAGTGTTCGCTCCAGGCCAATGCCTACGTCATTAATCCCTCAGTTACGTCATGCGAAGGTCGAGACTTGTCTCCGGACAGGAACGTGCCCCTCCATATCCTGACCCGTTACAGGTAGGGGAGAAGAGTCCTCTTAATCCCATATTAACTATCAACTGCCGTGCATGCTTACCATGCATGTCCCGCAAAGTATCCAGGAGTAAACAAAGATAACGCGCTGCGCATCTCTTTGCGCGACTGGCATGAACTCCCGCTAAAGAGCATGTCACTGACCAACTTGATTTCCACATGCATAGGTGTTTTTGCATATCGTAGATATGTATGCATCTTGTGCCCAAAATCAAGTATCATTATCGCTGTTATGGAACAACCCCTAACAGGAGAGCCCTTTACTCACACGACTGCCACGCAATCTATGCAACCGCATAGTATCCAAGAATGAATCTGGTTGAAAACAACTTGCTCGGCGGGACCTAGTCCTTTCGATCTGGCATGTTGCTGCATCATCAAATCAGCTGCCGCAGCACTATGGTTTCAATGAATCCGCTAAGCCCAAGCTTATCCAATCGAGACGTGACTAGTATGCCCCCACTAAACAGCATACCGCATGGTACTAGTACTATTACACTGATAGGAGAGAACCCCTAACATCACCCCCTTCTCTAAGATCAGTGCCCCAACAATGCTCCATCGTAAGAAGTAGACTTCTTTCCCAACTCTTAATTCCTGCATATCACAAGTATGCTTCTCTTCATATTCCATATTTCCACTTTTTATTCTTTCTATACACAGCCTGCTTCCATATTTTTCTAAACAACAACTATTCTATAACTGTTGTTTAAATATCCTTCTCTTAGATTTCGAGACCCATAACATCACCCCCTTCTACCGGCGCGGTGACCTCACGCTCTCTGCCATCTTTGCAAACAACATGCAGCAAGTAATTCTTATTATCGTTAAGTACAGTAAAGGAAGGAAGTCCTTTACTTATACTAATACCACACTAAGTGTGATCGAATAACTTGTAGCGCAATTCATTTATTCCAGTGGTACATATAAACTCATGGCCATTTACTCCATTGATATAATCGCAGGTACATATAACCACTCGTCCATCTACTCCAAAGGTTTATTTGAATACCATACTCGTGCATGGATCTTGTCTTGACTTAACATATCTCATATAGTCCATTGACTTGCATGTTTTTCATATGTGCAGTTTTCAGGCTGTCGACATAAAATACTCCGATTGTCACATATAAACCATATTCAAAATGCTTTCAGGAATATCTCCAAATGTTCAAGAAATGTTCCAAACGATTAACTATCTTTGCCGTGACAGTATCACCCGCCAGAGGGTCAGATAGGACAGTTTAGAACACGTCCGGAATCATTTAGTTATGTTTCCTGAAGTTTTGACCCATAATGTCACTCATAATAATCGATAAGTAAACTAAACCGTACTCAAGCCTATATGGACATAATCCACAAGGTATCAAGCATGAGCCTTTATTTATTTGTCACTTATTACTTGATTGATTATGTTGAATAAGATAAAGGTATCTTAAGTCCTCATATGGGAGAGTACCTGAGTATAATACAGTATATACTCGTCTCTTTTCGGTAGTGACTATTGATTACTGTAGCACTGCTTAATTATGAGAAAGGTATTGCTTAACTTTATTAATTTTAAGTTTATAATGTATTCATAAGTATTCAAGAATACCTGAAGACATGACACATGTCCTTGTTCCTCTTTGTCGAAGGTAATTCGAATGTTGATGATAAATCCTGAAGCCTTCAGACATGTCCTCGTTTCTCTTTGTCGAAGGTAATTCGAATGTCAATGAGAGTATCTGAAGACATCATACATGTCCTCGTTTCTCTTTGTCGAAGCTAATTCGAATATGAATGAGAATACCTGAAGACATCATACATGTCCTCATTTCTCTTTGTTGAAGGTACTTTGAATATCAATGAGAATACCAGAAGACATCATACATGTCCTCGTTTCTCTTTATCGAAGGTAATTCGAGTATTTTAATAAAAAAGTTTTTTTTTATACTTTTACCCCCTTCTTTTTATGACGAATCTCCGGTCGTCATCATAAAACATCACTTCTTTCTCCAAATAAAGTAATACTTACTAGTAATATTATGCGAAAATAATATTTTTAACAGAAAATGATATTAACGATAATTATTACTGAAGTAATTGTGCGGTAATATTGTTGAAACAATATGCGAAGATTTTTATCACCAAAGTAACATGCGATGGTAATATCAACGAAGTAATATCGAAGGTATTTATTACCAAAGTATTATGCAAAGGTAATATCGAAGAAATAATGTCGAAGATATTAATTACCGAAGTTATATGCGGATATAATATTGACAAAGTAATATCGAAGATCAAATTGCGGAAGCAATATATGAAGGTAATATCGACGAAGTAATATCGAAGACATAATTACCGAAGTAATATATGAAGGTAATATCAGTGAAGTAATATTGAAGATATAGTTACCGAAGTAATATATGAAGGTAATATGGCTGAAGTAATATCGAAGATATAATTACCGAAGTAATATAGGAAGGTCATATCGACTAAGTACTATCGAAGATATAAATTACCGATGCAATATGTGACGGTAATATCAATGAAGTATTATCGAACATATAATTACCGAAGTAATATATAAAGGTAATATCGACGAAGTAATATTGAAGATATAAATTACAGAAGTAATATATGAAGATACTATCAACGAAGTAATATCGAAGACATAATTACCGAAGTAATATATGAAGGTATTATCAGTGAAGTAATATTGAAGATATAGTTACCGAAGTAATATATGAAGGTAATATGGCTGAAGTAATATCGAAGATATAATTACCGAAGTAATATAGGAAGGTCATATCGACGAAGTACTATCGAAGATATAGATTACCGAAGTAATATGTGAAGGTTATATCAATGAAGAAATATCGAACATATAATTACCGAAGTAACACATGAAGGTAATATCGACGAAGTAATATCGAAGATATAAATTACCGAAGTAATATATGAAGATACTATCGACGAAGTAATATCGAAGATAATATTGATTAATTACCGATGCTGTGGAATTGGTGGTGGTAGCATTGATATTGCTTCGCACCATGGTCTTTAACGTCAACTGATGAACTTTTGTAACTTCATGGAAGTGACATCCTAGATGTCTAAAGCAATTATGTCATAATCTGCATTAGAACAATACTCGCTCGATCAATATTGGGCTAATGATCATGCTCAATGCCATCCCTAAGCTCATCATCGGGCTAGTCCTCCCCATTCCCCCGACTCAGTTTGCTTTGAGTTTCTTTTTTGTCCGTAAGATGACTACTCGTCATCTGCTTCCGATCCCTTGTATTCCTCTGCTAAATCCTCAGAATACTCGTTACTTGCACCTTCTTCCCTCCATTGTTGCTTAGCTTCTCTAAGATCTCTTTCGAATATTTTCTGATAATATTCTTTGGCCTCATCCCAGCTATTATCATGCCCTTCCAAGAGCCCTTGGTTATAACCGTCGGTATAACTGCTGTCTTTTCGTTCATTATACATCCTCCAATTGCGAGGTGTATATTTATCACTTTTCGCAAATGTGACCTGGAAAGATTCTTCAAACTGTTGAATCCATTCTGGAGGCACCGACCATACATTATCCTGCCAAAATGTATACTACCACATGAGCATAGATTGCTCAAGAAGGTTTCGAAATTGAATCATTATTATTGACAATGCAATAATGATCAATATATCGCATAGTTGGTCCAACAGGGAACACACAAGATCTACCACTGGCTGCATTTCGCCAATGATTTCTTGTCACCGCAATAACACCAGTCAGTTTTATCTTCCTCCTTGCAGTCACAGTCCCACTCGTCTGCACACGAATGATATTCTTTCCAGTGGTATTTGAATACTATGTTGTGAATTGCAAATAACTCGCCATTAATGGCCTATTGTTGATAGTATTTGACCCAAGGTTTCAGTGTCTCAGGTTCTGCATGGAAGATTGGATTATTCCAATTGTTTTCTGGTTTTTTGGATAACATTGTATCTATCGAACCAAATATATTTAACGGTTTGTACTCAAATAGATTAGGTATATATCTGGCCAAATCAAAAACTCTGATTGGCATATGGTTACTTCCGTCTGAATATTATAACCTGGGATAAAATGTCGGAGATATCATCTTGTTGATAATATTGAGTTTGTCATTCCCGGGTATTAAGTCCTTTGGAATATTCTGGAATATAACGGTGCCGATTAAGATATTCGCTTGTCGTAACCGGTATCTGAAATGGTATTATAACTGTAAAGTTTGGTAGCTTTGATGCTACTACCAATCCGTATTTGGGTGAACGCAATAACAGAGCTCCCTGCTTCTTAAGTCCCTTATATGACTTGAGCTCTTCTTCTTGCATATGTTGTATAATAAACCTAGGAGCGTAGAGTTTATTTATTATACTGTTACGGGGATGCTTTCCCCTAAGTAACTATACTTCCTGTTGAGTAGGTATCTAGGTACACAGCCGTAGATCCTAATCCTTATCTGAAATACCACTAAGGCTATCGGAAGATTCCTGTTCAGAGGATTCAATTCATAACGCTCCGAGACTTAACGCTGTTCCAGGGTCAAGCTTAATCCTCCTTATACAGTTCTTAACTTGGTGATTTCCTTTCCGATCTGGGGGTCAAGCACAACGTAGACACTCTCCTGCGCCTTTTCTTCTGCTATTCTCTACTTCGTCGATTTCCTCTGTCTGAGGATACTTTGGTCCCTTCTAATTCTTCTTAACTTTAAGAGAAGCCTTAGTTGCTGCTAAGGGGTTGATTCGCCCAGACCCAGTTGTCCCCGTAGCCTTGAGGGCTGCAAGTTCTCGTAATCTTCGGGAGTCTCATAAATATTCCTCGCTCTCCTTAAGTATCTCATCCTAATGACTGAAATCGTTATCGTGCTGTGGCTCTTGGATCGTAGCTAAACCATCCCTAGGCACTGATACTAGTGCGGACCTAGTTCGTAGATTATCGATATAATTAACCGGTCCGGCTTGTAGTCCTATAACTGAGGATATCCACCAAACGCTTTGAGCTAGGAAAATATACTGATTGCTTTTGGCAAATGCGATAATCTTCTCCAAAGCATAAACTAAAATATTGCTGTCGTTCTCAAAGGATATAGTCATTCCCCAGAAGATCGTATCGCTCATACATAAATAGTCGCAGTTCAGGGTGCGGGGCTCCCGCTATACAAAGCTGATAGATTCTTATGTATAAATATAATAGGAATAGGTATCATAAAAACGCAATAATAAATAAGGATATTTCTCCGCTGGTAGGTATCGTTTTTGGTCTCGTTCTTGACCGATGTCTTTTCATTGCCGGAACAATGTGATCTCTTTATAGTCTCTCCAAACCTTCTTCAGACTATGATTCAATCCCTCAATGATAGCCACGTATCTATACATCCTACATTCAAGGAATGCGCCTTGTAGAGGCGGCAACGTGTCCCTTTGGTTATCGTGTTCATGCATGATATCATATCGGCTCATAAATCGGACCATAACTTCAACTTAGACCAATCGCAATGGTTTATAAAATCAGTAGTTGGAACGCCGCACTCAATGGTGGAACGTCATTTAGGTTATCATCTCATCCCGAGAATAATAACTCATAGTGTTATGGGTTGATATTCGCTGCAATGCCAACGTGGAACTTAGGCGCATGAATCAAGTTTATTGATTAATCATTGCGAAACCACTTCACTCAAATCAATGAATGATGTCCGCTTTTGGCTAGTGCCAACGTCATATTCCCTCAGTGTAAATGTGCTTAGGTGTTCACTTAACCCGGACGTGCCCGGAGAACGGAGAGCCCTTTACTCGCACAACTGCCGTGCAATCTATGCAACCGCATAGTATCCAAGAATGAATCTGGTTGAAAACAACTTGCTTGGCAGGACCTAGTCCTTTCGATCTGGCAAGTTGCTGCATCACGAAATCAGCTGTCGCAGAACTATGGTTTCAATGAATCTGCTAAGCCCAAGCTAATCCAATCGAGACGTGACTATTATGCCCCCGCTAAAAAGCATACCACATGGTACTAGTACCATTACACTGATAGGAGAGAACCCCTAATGCCATGAAGCTGCCGGCAGTACAAACCTGGTGACTTCCTGGCCATTACACCACTGAATTGGGATGAGATAATCAACGAGGATGATAATGATGAGAACTGGGTGGATCCCGGAGTGCTGAGCGGTAGAAGGAGCCATTCTGGCGATGGCAATGACAATGAAGAAGACAAGGGTGAGGAGGACACGCAGGGCGGTGAGAGAGAAACTGGGAAAAGGAAGGGAGCAAAGTCTGGGAAAGGGAAACAGAAGGCGACTGAGGACAGGAAGGGGAGTGTTACGGGGGTTTATACCCTAAGTAACTCAACTAAGTATCCGCTGATACTAAGTTAAGTACTAGGTCCACGGCCGTAGATCCTAATCCTTATTCTAGATGTCACCTAGACTATCAGAAGATTCTTATTCAGATGACTTGATTCGTAATGCTTCGCAACATAGTGTTGTTCCGGGCTTGAGCTTAATTTTCGTCAAGCAATCCTTAACCCTATGACTTCCTTTCTGATCTGAAGGCCAAGCACACCGTAGGCACTCTCCTGCACTTTTCCTTCTTGAAATCTCAGCATCTTCTATTCCCTCTGTTTTGGAATAATCTGAACCGTTCTTCCTCTTCTTAACCCTAAGAGTAGACTTAGTTCACGCTAATGGGTCTATCCATCCAGTGCTAGTCTTCCCTTTAGTTTTTAGAGCTTCTAGTTCTCATAATCTTCGGGAGTCTCAAAGATATTCCTTGTACTCCTTAAGTATGTTATCCTGCTGACTCAGATCGTTTCCCTTCTGTTGTTCTGGGGTCGTAACTGCCACGTCCTTAGGCACGGATACTAAGTTGGACCTGGTTTGTAGATTATCGATATATATAACCAGATCGGATTGCAATCCTATAACTGATGATATCCACCACACGTTTTGGGCCAGGAAGATATACTGATTGCTTCGGGCGAATGCGATGATTTTCTCCAAGGCGTAAACTATAGAATGCAAAGCCATGGACAAACAGGTGGTGGTTAGAATCAAAGCTAGCTAATGGAAAACCACTCATCCGGATACCAAAGGAGAATGCACACTTCATTGCTCTCGAGTGGACTGAGGAAGAGCATGCCCATCTGAAGACCCTGATGGAGAGGTACACTTCGTGGGGTGATTCTGGAGCATGGAGGGTTCACAGATGGCAGCTAGCATGTTGCTCGTTAGTGTTGGGAGACATCCAGGATCACAACGATGTCTCTGGACAATGGCACGATGAATTGCCACTCGATATTTGGGTGGATTCTCCAATTTTCCGATGTCTGAGAGAGACATTTTTGCCAATCCTTGTCAACCAACCGGCAGAGTATCCCAAACCTGACCAAGATGACGCATCAATAGAGATGCTCCTCCCAGAAGTGTAAAATGATAATGCACCGCCCAGTGCACCTCCTCCACAAAAGGCAGTGCTATTTTGTCCTGTTCCTGGCCAAGTTCGTCATTTCAAGTGGTGGCTAATGAAGTTTTTTGCGGATAATGTTGATATATTCCATATGTATGCTGAATTGGGCAATGATGAATGCACGGAAATGCAGCTCAAATTCCAGGATTCACAAACTCCCTCTGTATTCATAACCACAACCAAAGTGGGTGGGACAGGCCTAAATCTTACAGATGAAAATCATACATTAATAATCCAGAAATTTTGGGTATTGAATGAGCAGCGGCAGACATTTGCACGAGTTGTCCGGCTAGGGCAAAACCGGATACCACACACATGGTTACTGAATATAGATCCTGGTGGCTATGATAACCGCACCAGTGATCTCCACCAACACTCTGCAGTAGCACAAATGAGAAATCCGCATGGCTTGATAAGTCGACCGAACATCATGATGACAATAATATACAGGTTTCTGGAGGCTCGTGAGGATCATCCGAAGCGGCTCACAGAGAATGGAAACACATTGCAGTCTGATGAGCCATTATTCTCAGAGTGTTAAACGCTTCATCAAGGTATGCCTCTTTAGACATTCAAGCAACATAATTTTCTTAGCTGATACAAATAGTCAAAAAGGTCATTTGTAAGGGACACTATACTGGATAGATAAATCCTTTCTCTCTTCAATGTTGAAGTGAATCAAAGTTCTGATGTTGGAAATCTTCTATCTTGAATTAGAAATGGCTAGAGTGGGATTTCGTTGGCGTTCTTCTTTATTACTAATGACCACATGAGATGAAGTGAATTGATACGCGACATCAGAAGTTCTTGCGGCTGACCTATTGAATGATATATGGCATGAGTCGAATTGTAAGAATCATGCAGCAAAGGGCGTGTATCAATCATCAGTTACGAATTTGAGGTGCACCGGAAGCCTGAAGCCACATACGTATTTCAAATGAAAAAGCCAAATTCATTCACTTTCAGGTGCACCGGAGTCTCTTCAGCAAATGTCATGTGATTCGTTATGACAGATCAAGCACTGCATATCTGCCAATCACATTTAGCAATAAGACAGTCTAGGTGGGATTCAAGTACTTATGTCTAAGTATGAGACATGGCTCGCTTATTTGTGGTAAAGCGGGAGCTTTTGCGCGCATATGATTGAAGTTCAGGTGCAGTGGAACTTCAACCATAGGCCAGCAAATGCTGCGGCTATGCCACGAATATCATGACTCAGGTACTCAATATCGCTTAGACTGACTTCATGCCAAATGGGATACGCAAATATGTATTGATCGATTGGTCATAACGTTATGTGCCCAGGACTCTCCGGTGCACTGGACAATCCTGGGCATATCTTCATGACAGATCCCGCATGGCATATTCACCAATCCTATTTGGCAATCAAAACGGACTAGACGATATTGAGTACTTGTATCAGAATATGAAACATGTGCTCACTTATTCGTGGCAAAACCGCAGCTTTTGCTGGCATATCATTACAGCTCTGATCCACATCCCAGAGAGTTCGAAGATGAGACAGGGCTCAGGTATTCTTGGCTCAAATGCACCTTTTGCTGCCATGGTTTTCCTGGCCAATGATTGAAAATCATGGACAACTGAGATCTTCAATCCTGTCCAGATTGAGCTTCTTGAATATGTATGAAGCCAACTTTGACAAGCTGCGAGTTATTATGGATGTATCATTCCAGCCCAGGCACTCCTCAAGAGCGACAAATAAGCCACCAAAGCGCATGTACTTGCAGTACATAGTGCACTTTGTACATTTTAGTTTCCATCATTCTCATCATGTTTTCCTCGACTTTGAATTAGTGGACCCAATGCACACAGATCTATCAAGACACTTCACCTTGAGGTGCAGGCAGCTCATCCCGCTCCGCGCCTGCTAAGATACAAACCTATACTTAATCAGTATATTGAAGGCCACAGCTAACATGCCTTGAACTGTCAGCTCAGTGTCAACTGTCCATTGGAGGAAGGTTGCCACTGTGCAACTTAACAATAAATGCACAAGCCTGGCCAATTAGTAATCCCACTTAACTCGATATTGACTAAGTAGTCTGTTTGGACCAATACCTCCAAATCCTAAAATACCTTCTGCAAGTTTGGGCTCTGTCAAAAGGGCTGTGGAAGCATAACAGCGAGAATCTTAGAAGACTTATTCTGCTCAGCAACTCTGCAAGATGACTGGCAACTCCTGCTTACCCATGTACCGCACTTACTCAAAGAGGCCTACGTTCTCAAATCTTTGAATTAAGACTTAACTCTATTCTGACTGAATGTATGTTTGGGCTACCAAAACTCATATCCGAAAATAGATTATGTGGACTGAACCCCATCCAGAAAAGCTCCAAGGGAGAGAATCTTGAAAATTCGAGTTATGAGAAGACAGCTACGAAGAGTGCAATCAACTGTCAGAGTAAGTCGAGCCTGCAATCCTCAGCCATTGAATCCAAGCATAACCATTTCAACTTCAGTGCACCTAAATTCCCCGGAACTGCATGCATGCAACTATTTTTCCTCTGCCCGCCGTGAAATGATGTCTCACTATACATTCATACCATTGTAGAATATAGCTTTCAACCCCAACATTTGTTTTAAGTCAACATTGTAGTTGTGAGATTCATAATGAATGTGTGATTTAATGGTGTGCGATTTACTTGATATTAGGCTCAAAATCTGAATGTGAGTGAGAATTCATGACCCATGTGTTAGCAATCATGGCATTGATAAGAGCTTGAATCAAAAAGATTACCCCTGAATCATCCATCGTACATTACCATTCTTTCTCTACGCCTGTATCTCTCCTTTGTGTACCAAATTCTCTCCCTCTTCAATTAACTACTGCAACATTGTTGGGAAGGTTATTCTGAAGACACTGCCCAGAAGAATGCATGAAAGGGAAATTATGCTTATGATATTGCCTTATCGACCGCTAATTTAGCTGCAGCATCCTAAGACAATAGAATGTAGTGAAAATACATGTGTCCATCCGGCAGATATTCCACAAATGGAGATTCATATTTCTCCTCGCTCAATGTTAGGGGTTCTCTCTTAACAGTGTAGTAGGGCATAGTGCCTACGTGGTATGTCCTTTAGCGGGGGCATGCTAATCACGCCTCGATTGGGCAAGCCTAAGGCTTGGCGGATTCATTGAAAGCATAGTGCTGCGGCAGTTGTTTTGATGATGCAACTACTAGCCATATCGAAAGGACTAAGTCCTGCCGAGTGGTAGTTCTCAACCAGATTCATTGTCAGATACTATGCGGTTGCACGGTACGTGCACGGCTGTTGTGCTAATAAAGGGATCTCTGGTTCCCAAGCCTCTTGGGTGCAGGGCACGTCCGGGTTGTGGCAGAAACCGGTAATGCGGAGAATCTAAGCACATATGACTGAGGGAATATGGCATTGGCTTAAAAACCAAAAGCGGACATCCGGCATTGAGTTGAGGAGCTGGTACTGCAATGCTTAATCAATAAGTTGATTAACGCGCCCCCTGTTCTACGTTGGCATAGCAGTGGGTAGTAACCACGAATAACACTATGAGTTATTCAACTCAGGATGACTTTAATAACACAGACACGATTGCACATTGTTGCGGGCATTCCATCTACCAATCGTCGGCGTTTGCAAGATGTCAAAGTTGAAGTTATGGTCTGATTTATGAGCCGATATGATATCATACATGAACACGATAACCAAAGGGACACGTGGCTATCGTTAGTCGAAGCGCGGGCGGCGGGCAGTAAGAAGCTAAGATACGTGGCTATCATTAAGGGATTAAATCATAGTTCCAGTTGGAGTAAGCCAAGGGACTATAAAGAGATCACATTGTTCCGGCAATGAAGAAGAACAGCGAGAGAGAAAAACGATACCTACCAGCGGAGAAATATCCTTATTTATTATTGTGTTTTTATGATACCTATACCTATTATATCTATACCTAGAATCTATTAGCTTTGTGTAGCGGCAGCCCCGCACGTTTAAGAAAGCAGTGCCTACAAATGACTATTGGCTTCGAGAACGACAACGACGTTATCGTATACGCACTCGAAAAGGTTATAGCCTACGCCAGAGATAACCAGTACATCTTCCTGACATAAAGCGTGTGGTGGATATCTTCGATTATTGGATTACAGGCGGAACTAGTTACCTATATCGATAAACTACGGATTGACCTCCCAGCACCTGAAGCCAGGAACGAAACTCTGACTGGGAGGACTACTGCATCTATAAACCCCTGTAACGAGCTGCAAGATATCTCGAAGAAGGAAAGCAATCCGGAAGATAATTATCCGACGGGAAAGGATAGTATCCTCTACGCCAGGGATATCCAGGAGGATCCAAGACCTTACGACAGGATTGATAAAATTCATCCAGATATGATCCATCAGATCGGAAAGAAGACTCTCATTCTAAACAGTGAGGAGGAGTGTGATTCAGAGCCTAATCAACAGTCCTTTGTCCTCAAAAAGGCAGAACAGTTTCTTCAGAAATCCCGGAAGGATAGGAAAGCATTCAAGAAGCAGAAGGCGAAGGATCAGCTATCCCGAACGCGATCAGGAAAGATTATTGCTAAACCATTAAGTAATAAGCAAAGGCAGTATTTGCAATCGATTCCTAAGGATACGATAGTGGAATACATTGCAGATAGGATACAGGATCTACGGCCGTGTACCTGAAGTCTTACTTAACGAAGTATAGTTACTTGAGGGATAACACCCCCGTAACACTCAATAACAAACTCCAGTATGAACCCTTGTAACTCAGCCATCACTCACAAGGTCCCAACCGAAACTATCAAGTTCTGCAGATTCTCAATACTACACCAATTTCTATGCTATGCGGTCATCGCAAAAGCTCGAACTTTCACACATAATAACTACGTTTAGAGGATTCATATGCAGGGGCTCATATTTTCATTCAGGTTTTCAGTACTCAATTTGTGGCCAGCACCAAGGGTTAGTTGATGTCGCGAGTTATCTTCCCCTGCGTCGGGTCTTATTCTCTGTGTGCGTTGGCTTTAGCCAACCTCCAATTCTTGTATCCGTACAGAGTTGTGCATAGGAGTTGCTATCATTTGGCATTAGGAATCCATCTATTCCGGCGCACCTGACAAGGAATCCTTCTATTCTGGCGCACCTGATAATATCTGAAATTGCAGCTTGGACTGCCATCCTCGATATAAATATCAACTGTTGAAGTCATCTCTCCAGAACCCTATCATGGCGCACCTCAAATTGCATCCTGCTCGACTATGTGCAAATTCTTGCACTATTTATCCTGTTATTGATTTGCACTTAATTTTATATTTCCTACTTATATACTCTCTCCCACATTCTCCAACTTTAGATCTTTGTTACAGCAAATGGAACCTATGTCCAGCCAGGTGAGGAATCACTATTCACAAAAGAATCAAGAAGCTCACCTAGAGAGAGCACTCACTTTCAAGAAAGCAGCCAATCGTCATTGTTCATCAAATGTTTTACTTCCAATTATCTGCCTTTGTGCATCGTATTGTGGATGACTAATATCCCCGGTTTCATTAATGAGTCATGATGACAAGACCAATCAGGAGATCGGTGCTGACAACAGCAACGACACTGGAGAGTCCACCTTATCATCCGACATCAATGAAGACAATTTGGATCATCAACAGGAGGTCCTCCATCTAGGTCAGGCGCGCCAGGACAAGTCATTACACACTACAATGGTTCCACTACCAAAGAAATAGAGCCATGCTGATGCGGTCATTGTATGCCCTCCGCTTCCAAATTCCCGAAATCTACCTCATCAGCAAAATGTATTTTAGTCACTGGGAGCCTCCAGGAGTGTCTGAGAGAATGTGGAGTGTAAACTTAGATGCGTGAATTTCAGGAGAGTGTCAGACCGTAGGAGGGCATTCCAGCTGGTCTTTGGAGTAACTGGGATCTCTGATGACTGGTACAGAAGTATCATGGAAGCACCGGCGACAAGTCTGGGAGCGCCAATGACAAGCCTGGGAGCACCAAGGAGCACCGGCAACAAGCCTGGGAGCGCCAGCAACAAGCCTGGAAGCACCTCAAATCACTGTAAAGCAGTCTGGCAAAAACAACATCTTTGGGAGCATAGCAGGTGTGACAGGAAATCATCACTACTACTTATCGATCAACAATTTTTAAAACTTATGTATTCAGTTTATATTCTCATTTATGTATCTATATAGCTATCCATCTATACATAGTATATCTAGACTGGCAGCAGGCAGAACTTGAGAGCAATTCGAGGTGCGCCTGAAAATGACTGTCGAGTGAACTCAGAGACACACTCCGAGGCCTTGATTGAGCAAGTTGAGAGATGCACTTGGATGCAATGATCGTGCGAACTTGGAGTCCATAATCGTGGGAGTTTGGAGATGCACTTGCAGGTGGTAATCGAGCATATTTGGAGATACACTTGGAGGCCGTGATCAAGTGAACTCAGAGACACACCTCAAGACTGTAATCGAGCGAGTTAAGTGATGCACTTGGAGGTAGTAATCGAGCGTATTTGGAGATATACTTGGAGGCCGTGATTGAGTGAACTTACAAATGCACTCCGAGATCGTGATCATGCGAGTTTGGTGATGCACTTGGAGGCCGTAATTGAACGAGTTTGGAGATACACGGTGGAGGCCGTCATCGAGCAAGATTTGACAAGTACTCAGAGCCGGTCGATGGATGGCGCACCGGGTGCTAAGACTCTATTCATCAGTTAGTTGACTCTCAAATGTGGGAATGCAGCAAGGTGACTTTACCTTTGAGCTCTCATGGCGAGCTGGCTGATGGCAGTCGATCGTGTAGTATGCCAAGGTAGAATTTGATGTTAGGGGTTGCTCCTTAGCCGCAGTAATGATACATGTTTGAGCGAGGCAGCTACATGTGACAAATCAAAGGAGATGATCATATGCAAAACACCTACTTGCCAATACACGAACATGTTGGTCAGTCAAGTAATGCTTAGCGGGATTATACTTCAGCCATGTTTCGATCAATTAGCAATGACTACGGTTGTGCTAGCAGATTCAAATATAATGACGCAATTATGTTGCCATTACTGGGAAGTGAAAAATCTTCAGCAGTACGTATAATTATTGGCCACACCTATTAAACCCTGTTTAGTGGGACAACACTTAGTTAAGTTGCGATTATGCAGAATTACGAGTGCAGCAGAAGTTATTGCAATATGCAAGTAAGAGGGTTCTGCAAGCTCACACGCTAAGCGGTGAGAGCACTTACAGCACGCCCCGGTCTACGGAAGGTCGAGACCTAAGCATGCAGTGTCTGAGGGATTAATGACATTGGGTGAAAATAAGAGGCCAGAAGCAAACCGGCATATTGAATTAAGACAGTATGCATTGGAACGTCATACTTGGTTTGAATACGAGATTCATGCGTCATAATCTACGCTAGCAGAGTATCGGTTGGTCGCTGATTAAATCTCTGACGCAATGCTGAATAGCCAAATTAAAGGCGAGGCAATTAATAGTGAAGAGGTATTAAATTATATTGCGATAAGCACTGATAAGACTAAGGTTGTCAGATGTTCTAGCTACTGAACAAATGGGAATCAAGATGTCGAATACAAGGTCATGAGCTGTCATTATTTGCGTTTGATATCATGATCATGAGGATGGCCCGACAGGGGATGTAACGTCTGAAAACCACTCATGCATGAACACCATAAACAAGGAGAATTTGTGGCGATAAGCTATCAAGCAAGAATGTTGTCACAATGGAAAACCGAAGTCAAACTTGAACTGAGGAACCGATTATAAAAAGTTCGCATTGTCCCCGACAATGAGAAGAACCAAGCTCTAGCAGCAATCCACAGTCAGACATTACCAGTGAAGAACTCCTTAAAATATTATTAAGAATTCTATTTACCTACATTAAAAATTACTTCATTATTTGACTTACGTGAATACGCTTTTTATGTGTTCATGGAGACCAACACATTCTCAGTGCACACACCAGAGGGTCGTCGCAACTTTTGGTGATCTCATTATATACTAAAACGAGCAGGGTTTAACCCACATCTCCCGAGCACTTTCGTACTCAGCAATTATCGAAGGGGTTACATACGAGGTGCACAGGTACATCACTACCGGTGCGTTGCCTTACGGAAAGTGGTCAGAAGAGCGACCCTGGACAGACGAGGAAGAGTGGTAAGCTCTTATTCCTAGAGGAATAAGAGATTGAGTCTGGGAAGACGAGGAAGTGACAGGGAAGATCGGCGGCTGTATTTAGTCTAATAAATGTTGTATTGATTATTGCGACTTAAAATACCCACGTAACATTTGACACGTCAGCTCGTATCGAATACAAGTCTGACGTTGCAATGCATACTAACTCAAACCAATGAGCAGGGTTGCTTCAGGCCTCTTCTCAACAGCCAACATCATAATTCCCTCAGTCATATCATCCTTAGGCTGAGACAATTCTCCTGGGCCTGGGAGTGCCCCGATGACTCGTATCGCCTGAGGCAATAAGTCGGAGATCCCTCGTACTCGCATATTGACTATCAACTGCTGGCTCCGTATAGACAAGCCCCACTAGTTACAGGATAGTAATTAATGTGGTTGGAAACTATGTGCACGGCTGATAACATGTATCTAGTGTTAGCAACAGTTCCGTTTTCGGACCGTTTCTAATGTAGCGGTTCCAACAAAACCCGGCCCACGCTGGTTCGGTCCGGGTTTGTACCAAACGGTTCCCTCAATTAAGTCCATTAATATTCATCACACAATTCAGTGTTTGGTATATGAAATTTGCAGCTTTGGACGGCGCATCTTTTGGCTGTCTCCGATTTTGATATCTTCAAAACTTAGCAAGCTGCTTTGAAATTATTGCCACTATCGGCCCAAAAACAAGGTTTTTGGGTTACCGCTTGCTGAGATTTGAAGATATCGAAAATCGGAGATGGCCAAAAGATGTGCCGTACGAAGCTACATATTTTATGTAACAAACACTAAACTCTCTGATTAATATTTGTAGCCATAATGCGATGGTGCGCTTAAAAAATCGTCGATTTTTGATGGGGTAAGGCCGTTGCCACGCAGACCTACAACACCGGCCGGGTCCAAAACTGGAACCGTTGCTAACACTACATGTATCTCCGCTAAGGCAACATAGCTGCATCATCTTAAGTGAATCCGCTAAGAAGTAGCTTATCCAATCGACACGCAATTCTCATGTATCCCCGCTAAAGGACATAAGACTGGCTTACTTACAACGTCATGAAAAGGTGTTATGCATATCACGTGACTAGACTGAGAGTAACTCTGTGATATGTATTCATAAAACAGATTGCAAGTACCATTATCGCTGTTTAAGGGAGAACCCCTAACAAGACCTACCCTGGAGGGCATCTCAAAACTGTTACCAGTCACGGTTACCTTTAGCAGGGTTTTTGTGGGACATGTCTTTATTGAATCAGAATATTGTCTGCGCAGATTGAATAGAAGCATATTACTACGGCAGCTGAGTTGATGATGCAGCAACACTGTCCGATCGAATGAAGCTTTCTTCCGCCAAGCGTATTGTTTTCCACCGGATTCAATTTCCAGATACTAGCGGGGGATATTGTCTAATCGGACAGAGGTATATCCCAACTCACAGACTAGGCAGTCGTTAGCCAATATGCGATTAAGTGGAATCTCAGGCCTCAGCCTCAGGCGACAAGAACAACCTGGGCACCTTCTGGCCAGAGGGAATTGTCCCGGCCTAAGCATGCGGTAACTGAGGCAATTATGACGTTGGCTGTCAAAATGAGGCCCGAAGCAATCCTGCTCATTGGCGTCAGTTAGTATTCATTGCAAATGTCAAACTCGGGTAGTAATATTGAGCTGAGACATCGTGTTGTACTTTGGCATAGTATTGGTTGGTCGCCAATTAAATCTATGACGCAAGCCAAATAGCCATTATGGTAAGGCATTAATTTGCGAAAAGCGCTGAATAACAATATTCATGAGTTGTTCCAATTACCGAACCATACGTGTCGTAAGATGTTTAAGTTGAAGTTATGATCTCATAAATTGTTTGACATGATATCGTACGATGAATGGCCTGATGATGATCTGCAGTGGCAGCTTTACAAGTACATGCTCATATGCACACGATAACCTAAGGAATGTGTGGCAATCTCTGCCATGCACATTTATTTGAATGTAAGTCGCAAATCACATTGCTATCATGAGCAATATAATCATTGTGTGGAAGTATGGGCATACAAACCCTCAAACACAACTATTAAGAGATCACATTGCTCCGGCAATGAAGAGACCAAGCTCCAGCAGTGAACAATCAGAAATACCTACCAGCAAAAGACAAACCTGAAATAGTATTCTGTTTTTATGATATCTATGTTAGGGGTTCTCCCCTGATAGCGGTAATGATACATGTTATCGCAGCAAGTACTCCTGACTACTATTCGGAAGTAGATAATTAGTCAGTGAAGCAAAACACCTATTTGCGAAACGAGACATGTGATCAGTCAGACGGCCTTTAGCGGGGTTACATCTGAGCCGCATGTGATGATGATGCGATAGAGAGCAGTCCTATCGTGCGGATTCGCAAGATGACGCATTTATGTCGCCATAGCCGGGATGTGTAAAACCATCAGCGGTGCGCATAATTATACATTACACCTACTATACTTCGA
>Ga0307514_10001097_pt1 | contig 37862 bp, 33 predicted proteins | sample 16_EM_MG_FD_203088 | JGI IMG/M metagenome (GOLD analysis project Ga0307514, IMG submission 203088) | Populus trichocarpa ectomycorrhiza microbial communities from riparian zone in the Pacific Northwest, United States - 16_EM | ecosystem: Host-associated > Plants > Roots > Unclassified | place... | reverse complement strand
TATATTGACCACAAGAAGGCTGAGAATGGTTCATGCATCATAGAACAGATACTTGATGAGCTCTAGCATTCACCATCTAGGGCAATCGCATGCCGCTGGTGTAACATTCATGAATATGCAACGCTCATGTATCATGGCAATGGAGACCCTCATGCTTGTAAACTTCGTTATGCACAAGCAAGACTCAATTATCTTACCAGCCACCAATCACCATGCTAACATGAAGGATTCAGGCGTTATTCGAAAATTTTCAGCTGAAATGTTTCTTTTAGTCTATTGGAATCGTTTGACTGATGCCAGATCCCATAAACAATAACATAGTTGTAAGCGTGGGGTAGTATTTGCGTGCGTAACAGCACTTAGTGGCCCTCGGTACTGCCTATGTAATTTCCGGACGGAGGGTGAACGGCGGCTGTGCAAATTCGGTGCCTGGTGTCTTCGGCCGGGAGGACCTCCCTTAGGCACAGGTTCATCATGAGAGAGACCGAGGCAACTACCAATTTCGTTACAGAAAACCCAGACCTTCAGCTATGTCAAGGCCAAGCACCAGTACCTTGTAGCGAGATAGCTCCGATGCTGCCCAGGTCTGGGCTAGTTACGTATCTAGGGTACTCGACGTTTGATAATGAAGCTCTGGTGGTATGTGATTCGTAGTTCGGAAATTTCGAGGCTGCATTCTTGGTGTTACTTGGAGGGACGGCGTAGTCAGTTCAGAGACGCGCCCTACTATGCTTCTTGCTCACGAAGCAGGCCATTCCTAGGTGACATGGCGTGCCGGAAACTAAGCCGTACGGCAGGTGACCAATCGGCAGTCATTCCCCGTGGGCTGGCTATTGGACGAACCAACTACTATGAGGCCGTGCAACCAGGCCATGTAGCCACTGGTCACGAGAGCTATATACCTAGTCTCACACACTGCACCCGGCCGGGGTGAGACTGGCCCGTGCCATACCACTCCCTACTAGGTACACCCGCATCAGTCCCCTGCAAACACATTGTATCAGTGCCACAAGCAGTTCAGTATCCTGAGAGTCTTGCGATTCTACAGAGCTCGTGCCTGCTGGTGCGCCCAGCTTAGATAGTAGCCTACCTCAGCCTGCAGCAGTGAAGACCGCCACCTCCCTTGATATATCGATACCAGTCTCGACAATGTACCCTACTGCCTACCCACCTAGCCCGACCCCATCTCAGAACTTAGTCAGAAAGTGCACTGAGAAACCTCTCAGGTGCCGACGCTGTATACGGTACATACCTAGCGAGCTATGCAGCAGCCTAGCATGGGCACCCTCGCCGGCATATCTGCCTGGTTCTCTTTTTTTAAAATTTTTTATTTATTTAATACACATTACTCGTATTCGGTTCTGAGAGGAATCCGGAGTGGATTCAGAACATCCGCCTGCCTGGCTCTCGGTAGTCCTTCAATATTGGTGGTAAGTGTACTCTCCACAAATCAGCTCGTATTTCTGATATCATGTATGTTTCTAGCATGAAGCTTGATCATCAGGCTCTAATTTTTCTACACTGCAGTCTGTAGACCAACTTCCTAGCTGCTTTGCTGCGGACGAATTGGCTACACGCATTGGTGGGGTCGGTGGCCGGGACCTGCCGGTATCATAATCTATACTCCTCTGGCGGATTGCTCACTTGTCCATTACCAGCTAGATTAGATTGCTTGCACTTCACACTTCCAACGTCCAGCTGAGTATTGCCCTTTCATTATCCACAATTAATCCCCGACGAGCTTTCTGTGTGTCATTAGCTATCCTTACATATCATCAAACATCAGTGTACTAATCTGTAATCTGGAGGAACAGTTCGAGATCGGTATATTGAACCGTACCTCAGCCGAGCCGATTGCGAATTTATCTAGACTCTCTTAAAATTCATCATAATACGAGTGACCTACGCTTCCGAAACCCGAAAGTGACGCAAATTCACCTATGAGAAAAGAATCAAGTCGATCAACTGGCGTAAGGTTGATTAATTCGTGATATCTTCCATACGGGCCTTCAGCTGGAGTTGTATATTCACAGGTGGTGTTTGATGTTCCAAGCTTATCAGCGATTGGTTACCTTTCAATTTAAGGTTGGGTGGCGATCTGCCTTTCCTTTTTCCAGGGGATTTGCCACCTCGTTTGCAGAGCGCAACAATCCTTCACTCCAACCAGATCTGGAAAGCACCACATTGAACACTGCTGCAAAGCAAGCTCCAGCGCCCTCCACCGAATGCCAAAACTGAACTTGGATACGTTGATAATGTTTCCGTGGGGGTCTTGTTCGCTGGAGGTATATTAAGCCTGTGTGTACGCGGCTCGAAATCACCTAATAGATTCAATTGGGACGTGGGGTCTAACGCGCAAATGAGCTACTACCCAGTTGGGAAGTGCCCCAACGTCGAAGTCGCGTGTCTGGTAGCTGCACCAAAAGCACGTGCAGCAAAATCCTAATTTACCACGGACCGCAAAGGAGCCAATCGTAACATAGTGGCAGCTGGAGACTACGGGGCTTCAGAAACCATTTATATCTTCTTTCCCATATTGCTCCTAACTATGGTGATATTGATACGCGCTTTACGCGCGCACACATTCATGATACCCGAATCAGATGACAATCTAAACCAGACTAATGTTTAAGAATCTACATAGTACTCTTTCGAATGCAGCTACGAAGGCTAGATACAGGAAGGATGCATTCCCACCAAGGCAATCAGTGGGGGTTGGTGAGGACAATGAAATGTATACCCAACCAGACCTGCAACATACTGCTCCATCTGTTTCGTTGGTGGGTACAAGGTTTGCTAATTACATGATGTAAACGCAGGTACGGAGCCTGTATAGGCTGTGGTATTAATCGAAATTGGTCGCACTACGGGGTACGTCGTTCCCTATCCCCTTTCCTAGAATATAGCCCATGGTGTTCCTGCATGCAGAGTGTCCCACCTACCATAAAATATAGTGGCTGCTACACATCGTATACATCATACGATAATCATCGAGGACACGCATTTATGGCAATCTATTGCCTATAAATAGAACCAACTAGATCCAAAGCAGGTTTTTTCATTCTAACCCATTGCTCAATGACTCGGGCACAGGTACCCTTACTGGGTCGAGGCATGGGATACGTCACGTACTGCTAAGGTGTTGACGCCGGCTTCAATAACCTTATACTTGATCACAAGAATCTGAAAACACTGTTGGCATGGCAGGGTTTACTCTCAGACAATCCATCCACGTACAGCTAGCCAGTTTTGCAAGCAAACTCGAAATGTCTGGACAATCGGATCGTATTAAGTCAACTTCGGTTGGGGCCGGATATACGGTTACTTATGTATCAAATACTCATGCAATGAAGCCAATACTACTCTAACCAGTCACTCCTGTAGGCTGAAGCGGCTCGGGGCTGCATTTTGGACCAGACCTGCCCTGGTCCACGCACTTCAGCACAAGCATATTAACAGGGTACCTAACTTTCGGCCACTAGGCCCATGGTAGTGTACAGGATTACTATTGGGTGTGCTTGCTCCCGTCATCCTAGCATCCAAGGAGGCATTGACAGTTCCACATTTCCATTGCAAAAACTTTACTGGTTGGGTTGCAATTAATGAGGCCTGGGCATACACTCCGGCAACTGCGGGCACACGCGGCCGGCCCAAATGTTACCTTGGCCATAGACGCTTACAGGTTTGGCGAGAGACCTGCAGGGTACGGGAAAGGTCATTTGATGTGGGGTTAGGAATGCGAGTTGGATACTTTCCCTTTGGCGGATCCGGACTGGCTAGCAATCAGATGACCTTGCTCAACCGGATTGGGGTGCTCTAGGGTCTTAGGAGGCAGCTAGTTAATGCGAGTATTCTGACCAGGGACGCCGACTGACGGGGGATTATGCAGTATGCCTGCACAAGGTGAAGGCCATGCCAGTTTACGGGATATCTCGCAATTGCCCCGGTCTTGAGCCTCATTTTGCCAAAGTGGGAAGTGAGTAGTTAGACACTAGGCAACTTCTCTTATCACCTATCACACTCCATACCCCTGAGCGCGCCTATCAGTTTCGAGGCCGGCCTATGATTGATAATCCTCTTCCCTTGGGGAGAACAGCTAACCCTTAAGGCCACAGATGTAGAGTTCCAAAGAATCCAACCAGCAGTTGAGGGCCCTCCCACCAAATGGGCTTCCGGGTATTCCCGTTTAAGGGCCGATCTGATGAACCTGAGTAAAAATTCTTTGGACCTACACCAGTGCACAGATCACCCCAAACCTCCAAGGTTTGGCACAGCATAGCGAATCAGGAGCGCACAGTGCAGTACTAAACTGAGGCACCGAGAGAGTGTACCGAGGAACACCAAAGGCTCATAAATCCATACATGTGATGCATGAGGATGCATGAGGTCGCACTCGAGGGAGGAACCACAGTATATGGAACGAAACCAAAGGCTAATAACCGGGAAGTGACCACTGACCAGGGAGAACCACAGCATAGAGTTACTTACTAGCAATGTACGGACACAGGAACAATCGGCTTCAGATCTGCTTCATCGGAGATTGCGGCATTTTTTTCGTCAGTTGTGTGAGATCCCCTCGCTATAGCCATTGTTGAGGCGGTAGAGCATTCCAGAGCTCTTGAGTCCGCTCTTGAGGAGTCCTACTTCCACCATCGTACACAGGGCTCACTGGGGCCGCGAAGTTGCTGGTTGACTGGCCATGTGGCAGGCCTAGGATCCAGCCAATGATGGCCATGTCGAAGCACTCCTTCATCTAGGCATTGGCCCGAGCCTCAAATATATGCACAGGTGACACACTTCTATGAATAAGAGTATAAGGGATGAGAGCTACGTATACTCGTAACGATTAACGTTGCTAATGGGGCAGAGGCCTAAGCCAGTAGACACCCCAATGGTAGGTATCAGGGGGTGTGATTCTAATGTTCACGTTCAAGTACGACATGCAACGATATTGAATCGACAAGGGCCCGAAACACCTAGCAAGTTGCGTCGACGTCCTCGATCATGGTTCTATATAACGTATAGTGGCCAATGGGGGGCCATAGTGACACACTGTTAGTGCGATCTATCCACACATCGAACTATGAACAACCAGTTGCATCATCATGATCAACTTCAACTTGCATGTGGCACAAGCTGGTCTTTGTTAGACATGACCATGGATGCATATGTATGAAAGAGTGCTCCAGGCTCATGTGCGTGTGGCCTAAAAGCCCTTAAGGGCTAGAGAGCCTGAGGCATCACCTTAGGAACTTGCAGGTATAGACCTAGAAATACAGGTTTCACGTTTTGTATACGTAGCACCAAGATGTATATGTTTCGTTTTGTCACGTGCATGATGCATACGCGCATAGATATATAGATTTGTTTCACGTTCTGAGGACTACATGTGGTATGAAAACTTCTCATTACCCGTGCGTAACGACTTGACATCTGAGAAACATACCCCACAATCCCCACATTAAGTCTATATCAGTAGCAGACTTTAAGTCAATGATGAATATGAATCGACGTATGGTATTTACCGCTTTTGATGCTGAAACCATTTCCCTTGAATTGCTGGAATGAAGTTACTGACTACATACTCATCTACAGCTCTCTCGGGATGAGGAGAACCCAGACGAGGTTGAAGTCTCCCGCATAGACCAGGACCAGATCAATCGCTTCTCAACACTACATCAGAAGCAAACGTTATTGAAAGAGGAGCTTGAGCAGAAGCAGGTCTGCGAACCCCACCATATCCCTGTCATTTCACAACTTCCCTAGATCTCGTATGGACCTAACATACCCCCCCCCCCTCCCGCAGCAAGAGAAAGAGTACCTAACAGACGTCACCTCTGAACTCGAACTCGCCGACGAAGATGAGCTCATCCCCTACAAAATCGGTGATGCATTCATACACCTCCCCCTTCCCGAAGTCCAGGCAATGTTAGAGGCTAGCACGGCGGAAATAGACAAGGAGGTTGAGGCCATAGAGGCAAAGCTAGAAAGTGGCAGGCAGGAGATGGATAAGTTGAAGGTGGGGTTATATGCGAAGTTTGGGAAGGCGATAAATCTGGAGGTGTAAGGCACTTGGGGGCAGACGCGACCTTGCCGATGGGAGATGTTTTCTCTAGAGTTGGATATATCGATATTAATGTGTCCATCCATACCTAGCTAGGTACGGTCGGGCTGCGCATGGAAGAGTGGATGTATCACGGGTCAATATTCTGGGATTTTTTCATAAATTTCTCACTTCATGCTGTAGCAGTTGATGATGGGTTAAGCTGACTCTCAGAGCATTTTTCGGTTCTGAGTGTGAGTGAGCATAAGAACCGAATTACTCCCACACGAGCCTACCTAAAGTAGTTTTTCTATGTGAAAGAGGGCTACTCCAGTTATAGAATGAGGCTGGAGACGTGAAGATGGTGTACATACTTCAAATTGACAGGGTAGGTGGGGCAGAAAAACATAAAATAAATCTTTCCATAAGTAACCACGAAACAAACAAACCTATCCGAATCCCGAAGTTATAATATAGAATACACAAAAATAGGAGTAAGAGAAAAGGCATGAGGACAAATCGCCCAATTAACGGCAAACAACTCCTTTCACAACTCCTATCTATTCCTCATCAGTGTCAGTGTCAGTGTCAGTCTCACTGTCCTCTTGGACATTTTTCTCTCCATCGGTGTCACTCTCTTCATCATCATCCTCATCGCTATCATCGCTATCGCTCTTCTTGCTTTTCTTCTTGACAGGGCCACCCCTCATGGCGTTCATTTGACCAGCTATTGAATCTGTGCACATTATATTAGTACCTGTCTTATATGCATAATCTTATATGCATAACGAATAAAAGAGTGCGATTGTACCTTCATCAGGTTCACTGATCTCGTCTTCTTCTGCTCCCATATGCATCACCTTCTCCGGGCCCTCTACTACCATCCTCACATTCATTTTGATATCTATACCAAGATACGCATCATTTACAAGGTGCATCACAAAAGTGTATTCTCCCTTTTGCGGGGGCGCTTGGAACTGTAGCTTGAGTGTCTCAACGCCTCCCTCATTGGTCTTTTCCAGCTCAGTGAATGTGGTCGGAGGTATGATGACCTTCCCTTGCTTGGCGTCTGCGAGGAATAGGTGCCATCTCGGAGAATAGTCACGTGGGTAATAAGGTGCATGGGCAAGCGGATTAGGCTGAGCTTTCGCGGGCTTTTTGGCAGAGACTTGAGACCAACGACCTGGCTTTCGGCCAATCAGGGCGTCAACATCACTTTCATCTGGGTCTTCGTCCAGCAGATCCTTTTCATCAACAGGCTTCAGGTCTGCTCCTGGTGGGGCAATTCTGGCCTTGACAACGAATTGTACAAGCGAAGAAACAGTCACGTGTTTCTCCCCGGCGACCTTGAAAAACGCAGCTTCCACTTTCAAGGCGGGAAGCTTCTTCGCAAAGGTAATTGCTTGCTCATACTCCGCCTCTTTCAAAAGACCGTCACCAATGCACAGTTGCCGCCGTCGTTGCTCAGGAAGGGCCATGAAGCGCTGAATGGTCCAGTGATTTTTCCCCCCGTCTTGCTCGACTGCAGCCACAACTGCGGGAGTAAAGGCCGGGAGTTGCAGGAGTGGAGATTCGTCAGGTGCAATTGCTTGAATCAAAGACTGAGAAACGTGCATAGAGGCTAGTATAGGGGCACTGCTTCCGTAAGCTAGAGCAATTGACAGGAAGGAGTTGTTCAAGGTGATTGCCGGAGGAGCAGTGTCTAGTTTAGCTGTTTGTACAGTTAGTAATTATGATGAACCAAAGGGCACTTTGGCAACATACCATATTCAAGGGCTCCTATGCCCAGATCCACACGATATAGATATGCCCAAAGAAGCCCCAGTGCTCGCCTCCTTGGCCCCTCCTCCATTTCTTGCAATCGTTTGAATGACTTATCCCCAATCACGTCTTTGATTTTACTCTCGACTGTGGTATCATCTCCCAAGGTTCCCCATTCCTTTACCAAGTCCTTGTACTCTTCTCCGAGTGGAAGTACTTCAATAAGCCTTCGCTCATCTGTGACCTGGTCGTATGCTTTAAACAGACTTCCGGCAGATTCTGTGATAACTCCATCCTTTGTATGTTTCTTAGTACCATACCACCACTTCCCGACGGTGTATGGGAGAATAATGCCGAAAATGAAGCCATAGACAGCTAAAACGTAATATGTGTTCTCTGATGCTACGATCCACTGTGGTAAGGCAATCCCAATAGAGTAGGATTGCTTCCCATCTGGATGTCCATATAGCTCGTAGTTGGTTCGGATTTCCTCATCGGTGAGCACTTTATAGGCCTTTGTCATTTCAACGAAACGATTATTTAAGGATTCGATGGTCTCGTTGCCTGTTGGCGAAATCTTGTCAGGGTGGAATTGCATAGCCAGTTTCCGGTAGTGCTTCTTTATAGCTTTCTCGGGCGCGCCCTATTTGTGAATGGTTAGCACACTTGACACACAGGATATCGCTTAAGCTGTATACATACCGAAGAGATGCCCAGGATGTCATATGGATCCCATATCTTTGAAACTCCAGCCTTCGTTGTCACCACCAAGTATGCCATATATGAGAACAGACCCCATCCTATAACAATTGACAAAAAGCGCTTTATCCGCCTCTCACGTTTAGCCTGCCTCCGCCTAGAAGCTTCGATAAGCTCGACTCTAGGAGGCACAAAACCGGTTTTCACCAGGACGGCCTTGGATGCAATGGATTCTATGAAACAGATACCAACCGTTAGAATGAAAGGCCCGGAGACTTCTGAGGAGATAAAATGGTTCAAAAGCAACATGCGTACGCTTACTGGGCGCAAAAGTTGAGTAGGTGAGGGGGATGAGGATGAGTCCTAGCATCGTGAGTACGAAGTAGGGAAAGAATTGGCCCTAGTAAGGGATTGTCAGTTTCCATTCTCATTCTAGGTACAATAAAAGGAGTATCCAATACCTCATTGTCGTAGTGATAATCTCTCGACATGTCCGCGGATATGTGCTGCTCGCTTCACGCAAGTTTGTCGATAGCTCTCCCCTCCAGAGGGAATGGCTGGTGGGAGAAGTCAAATTTGGTGAGGTGTGTGCCAATATTGTTATCCTCCAAAAACGAAAAGGTATATGGGAATGAAGTGGAAGAGAACCCGCAGTGGACACCCTATTCTTTTTGTTTGTAGATGGTGAATATGTGGCCGTTATGAAGCCTTTGTGATGCCTGTCGCTATCTGGAGATGCCGGTGGACCCTTGCGAAAAGTCACCACTGGTGGAAACAACATGTGTCCTCTCGGCAAACCTGAGGGCAGCCACGTGTGTGGCTGCCCGTGTGGTTCTGTGGCGCAGCTCTTGCTTACATACTGTTGTATGTGCTCTTATATACTGACAGAGTTTTTCATTGGGTGCAAGCCCAACCCCCCGGTGCCTCCCACCAATCCTCCGCACCACTGGTCAATCACCAACCCAACAAGCCGAAGAATAACAATTGGAAAGGATCCGGCTTTCCAGTATTTTACACCTCCTTCTGCGCGTCGAGTACACAAGCAAGCTCAATCATACATCCAGCCGAGATTGCCGATCAATCTGAGGGAAATCAAGCAATCAACTCGCAGGGTAATATTCAAGGACAGGTCAGGAAAGAAAAGAACTCATCCCCTAAAGATGTCTTCCCTAGACGTAGAAGCCCTTCTTGAAGCACCTTTCAAGGCAGCAACACCATCTAAGCACCATGACAGACCTTCCTCCTCCGGAGCAGCGGATGGTGATGTACGAAACGGAAAGGACGGAAGAGACCGAAGTGATAGACATCGGGATGATAGGGACCGGGGCTTAGATCGGGACGATGGTAGAAGTACCTCTCGAAGTCACGACAGTAGGCGTCGGAGCAGAGACAGTGAGCGGTATGTTACATCACCCACCCTCAACTTTGCTATATACTAATCCGAGAACTAGGCGTAGAAGAAAAGATTACGATGATGACGGATACGATGAAAGACGTGGCCGTTATTCTGCGGACAGGGACAGAGACCGCGATGATAGGTATTATCGTCGCCGCGATTATGACGATCGTGATGACAGGGACTATGACAGAAGAAGGAGGAGAACACGCTCCCCCCGCAGGCGTAGTGGGAGATCTCGATCTAGGTTTGCCCCTGCTCAATTGGGTGCTATATATTACATGCTAATATTTTTCCAGGACTCGTTCCCCGCAACTGACTGAAGATGAACGTGATCGGCGAACTGTATTTGTACAACAGCTAGCTGCTCGCTTGAGAACAAAAGAACTCGTAGCATTCTTTGAGAAGGCGGGGCCGGTGAAAGAAGCTCAGATTGTGAAGGACAGGGTCAGCGGGAGGTCCAAAGGGTATGTAACACTAGTAAAACCCTGTGAATAGCTTTGCTAATGTATTCGCTTTAAGGGTTGGCTATGTAGAATTCAAGGACGAAGCATCCGTCCCCAAGGCGATTCAACTAACTGGTCAACGACTTCTTGGAATCCCTATCATTGCTCAGCTCACCGAGGCAGAAAAGAACCGCCAAGCTCGAGTTGATCAAGCCGCTCAAAAAGACGCTAATACAGTCCCATTTCACAGATTATATGTGGGAAACATTCACTTTAGTATTACGGAAAATGACCTTCGCCATGTTTTTGAACCATGGGGAGAGCTAGAGTTCGTGCAGCTGCAAAAGGAAGAAGGTGGAAGGTCTAGAGGATATGGGTTTGTACAGTGAGTAGTCCTACATTTACATTGCGTAACATTGCTGGTGTTAACATTTATGTAGGTACCGTGACCCTGCTCAAGCGAGAGAAGCACTTGAAAAGATGAATGGTTTCGATCTTGCAGGGCGTCCTATCCGTGTCGGCCTCGGAAACGATAAATTCACTCCTGAATCAACTGCCCAAATGTTGCAACGATTTGGTGGTCAACAGAGCCATGGCCAGGGCGGGTACGAAGGCAGGCGAACTGGTGGCGGTGGTGGGAGGAATGATGACAAGAATGTCGGGACTGGAGCGAGCGCTTTAGACGATACGGACGTTGCTGGTGTGAATTTCAATAACTACAGTAGGGACTTGCTTATGCGCAAATTGGCGAGACAGGATGAGCCCGCTAGCCCCACTGGGAAACCTGGAGACAAAGCACAGAAACAACCACAGAGGCTCCCCGAGAAGCTTCCACCCAAGCCTTTGCCGGTCAGTGTGTCAATGGCAAGTCGGTGTATCGTAGTGAAGAACATGTTCGACTCTGCTGAGTGTGTTCTACCCACCTTCATTCCCGCTTACTAGCTCGCACTGACATGAATTTAAACTCAGGGAATCTGGTGAAGCATGGGTCAAAGAACTCGAAGACGATGTCAAAGCTGAGTGTGAGGCAAAATATGGCAAAATAGTACATATCTCACTTGACCCCAATTCTCAGGGCGAGATTTACATCAAGTTTGAGAAGGTCTCCGGCGGGGAGAAGGCAATCCAAGGCCTTAACGGAAGATTTTTCGGTGGGCGAAGAATATCGGCTAGTCCCGTCGTGGATGCTGTTTATTCAAGTATGTTTAGGTTAAAGGCTTCAGCTGGGTTGTAGAGCTTGGAGAAAATGCAACTGGAAACACTACGGTATGTAGATAATTTTTTCTCTCGATTTCCATTAGTTTTATGTCTTCCTGTGTGATTGTTCATAATGTGCTACTGCGTTGTCCATAATCCGAATAGCGAGATTAATTCAAAATGTTCTAGCCTAGACTTATGAAGTACATTCACCAACTATTCTGGTTCTTTCTGGCTCTCATTCTCACTCTTTCCACATTGACACGGTAATTAGGGGGGTTCCTACATTGCATTCAGCTTGAATGGTGCACTTATCACGTAGGGTTGTTGTTAACCACCAGTTCCCGATTTTCTTGCTGCCGCAAAAGCTCCTTTTGGGAGCTCTCAATTAACTCTCGAATTCCAGTTCTCACGGGGCCTGCCGAAGTTGTCTGGCCATCACTTATAGATGATATAGCTCGTTCCAGGCGATTACGATCCATATACCACCAAAGGGATAATCTACTCACCTGTGCTTAGGTCTTGGCTGCCTGAATCTACTCTGCCTGTGATAGACAACATACCTACCTGATCACGTTCCTCTGCGGTGGAAACTGCTTATGGTGGTACGGCCGAACGACGTGCATTGTAAGTCCGTTGAAGGTTGTGGGTTGCCGGGAGTAGATACGGCGTGCCAGACAAACACATGTGAGGTATGTAGTGTGGCGGTGGCCGTCAGTGAAATAACTAGGGATGAGCCGTTTCTGTTGTTCCTGCTTTACTAGTCCGCTTTATGTTTTGCCTAGGCACTTACCCTGATGCAGCGTCTTCTTGAATTCACCTTAAGTATGTTAAATCCCGTCTCGCTTGCCGTTGTGTACTTGTGGTCATTTCTAAATATACGCGCCTATCATGACTTTTATAGTTTATCATCCGTGCTTCCAACCGCTACTGATATTTTGTCCGTCGGAGCATACACGACTGCAATACCTAGAACCATCACCATCCCCCGGCTGTTGCGGGTTTCGTACCCCACGCTTCCTTCGGACACCATAACAGCTTCCTTCATAAACTTACCAATCATTTTATGACCCCAAGACTTATTTTAGTCTTGTGGAAGAATTGTGACATTTTGCAATGTTTCAAAACACCCACCTACTACCCATTGTGCTCATGTCGAATTTTAAAGGAGCTTAGCCTCCCAAGTTACAGCATCTTCTACCCTGCGTCCCAGCCGCCTCTCCACCTTCGTGTTCTGTGTCTACATCTTGCAGTAATCAGCTCCAGATACCTTGATACTGGGTGGTGAAGGGCGTGAGTTTCAACTGTCGCATAACAGCCTTTCAATGTCTGATCTATGGGAAAGATCTGCGCGGGCGGTGTTCGGATGTCGGTATGTAGGTTCTGACTGATGTGAGGATAGCTTTTAATATCGTGAGTCGTCTCGGCCTTGTTTGCGTACGTGAACTTCAGTCCTATACAACGCCACCTCCCCGGTGCATATGAGTATCAAGGAGCAGGTGGTAGAGTAGCATGAGCACTGCGTTACTTAACATTTCGTCCGGAGGTATTGCAACACCCACTCTAGTTCGAACCATGGGTTGAACTGGGCACCAAAATATGGCACCGGGGTTGGTGGCGAGGGGGACCTGAGGCTACTGGAAAGTACTTGGGTTTGAGACTACTCAAGGGGGAATGAGTAGCACGGCGCCGTGTGAAGACAGCACTCCTGGGTTCGTTGCATGATAAGTATGGGAGTGGCTTCTACTGTCTGCAGCAAGTTGGGGCCAAAACTTGGATGGAATTGGGCCTTCCACACAAGTCTGTCTTGTCTTAATTTTCGTCAATGAATGACGTTCTTATCTCGACTTGAGCCTGCTTCTCTACTTGTTACTTTTGTTACTTTTTGTTATTGACATTTCCCATCATCATATTGATCTAATGCGATGGATGATCCGCCTTCAATACCTTCAAAACTTATTCACAAACCTAAGTTCATTTCTCTTTTTTTGCTTATTGCCGTTATTCAATGCACACCTCCTACACCAATGCGAGAACAACGTCAATGTGTCCCTTTACCTCCGGTGTTGCTCTGGCCTTCTCAGAATCAAGAACTGTGAGAGCCGATTCGTTGCCTGGAGTGACCGGGACGCTCGGTAAATGGCGAAAGGACAGACTGTGTGAGGCATTGGAGAGCACTTCACCTGACTAGAGGGCCATTCAACTTCGTGAATGAATATTCCGGGCCCTGTAAAAGTCGGTCTGCGGCGAGTGAGTATCGGAGTCCCGTTTCATCTATGGCTGTATGGCTGTTTTTCAGTTCATGAAAAGTTACGCTTGCGCACAACTACTTCTTATCAGTCCCCTCTCTTCCACAGTGCTTTTCAATCTCTTCGGTCCCCTCTCCACCCTTAGTCCCTCCCACACCTCCTCTCCGCATCGAAGCGCATTCTCTCGTTCCTCGCATCGATTCGTTTGTAGTTCCCGTCCCTTTGTGTCTTACATACTCACAATCATACTTCTGAGCAACTTCCACTGCTCCTCCTCACCCAGTCAGGGCACAATTCCTCTTACAACTGCACCTCAGTCTACCTGACTGGTATCCGGCGTACTTTACCCTACTCCAACTCTTGAGACATCCTTTGGAGGAGTCAGCTTCTAGCTGTATTCCTATTTCCACCATCGGTCGGCTTCTTGAAACATCATTCAGTCGCCTGATCCATCAAAGGGACACTGCCTTGCCTAGGACAGAAGAGCAAAGTTTATCACCCAGCCAATAAGTATACTTAGGAAGTATCAGCTGCTCTTGTCTCCCGTATTACTGCAGCAACAGCTCATTGCAAACTCTGAAGCACCCACTCATCAATATGCCTTCCAGAGGCTATGAAGCTCACAAAGACGACGTTAGCCTTGCAAGCAGTCTTTCAACCTCGAACGGCAGCCAGCCATTTGACATCATTACTGAACGGCGGCGAGTTCACGAAATTTACGCAGCCCAGTATCGACATGATGCTGCAGCTGGATCTCTGCCTGCAGGGTATCTTCCACTGACGATGGAGCCCCAGAGAAGCCCGACTATAAATCCTGCAGCAAGTTTTTGGGGGGATCAGCCTGAGCAAGCAGAAAATAAGAGAGGTAATTCTATATTCCTATGCTGCTTGCCTCCACGCCATATACTATATATATAAATACCAATATATGTATAGCATGTTGGTTTGCACCCTGACCCGGTCGTTCAAAAATAACAGTTATTACAGCGCCAGCAGCTGCAGCGGCAGTACCGGTGTCATCCCAGCGAAATGGATCACTCAGGTTTACTCCCCGACCAGCTTCTAGATTATGCGAGGTCTCCAGCTCTGAAGCAACTTCCCAAGCACAAGGCGGGGCACCCCTTACGTTTCCCCAGCCAAGGGCAGATATTAACCCCACCGGGGCTACCATGAGGGGCTCCACGCTGGTTGACAGCGGCTTTCGGCCTCAGGGCACCCATAATGAGCAGGACCAAAAATGCTCCCCAAACCTGGAATCTCCATGGACCATGAGACAACCCGGTATGCCATCTGCAGGCCCGTCTGCTTCCGGAGATGTAGCAACCCGTTTAGCGTCAACCCGTGCAAGCGGAAATCAGCAGGCGGGAGCAGGCACAGCAGGCAACGTCGTATCCACCGGGACTAACGGTTTGATGGTGGCTGACACTGAAAGCTTTTTCACCCATGGATCTCCCGTAGGTCTCAGTAGTAACGCCTCACCTAGTTCAGTGCCCAGCTCGCAAGAGTCTAGTCCTCAGTCGAATATGTTCGACCCTGCTTTCAGCGATTACTACCAGCTATCGAGCCAAACTCACCAGTTGAAAAATACCTCTTCCTGTGCTACCCAGGGGTATTCAGCGGACACTGATGTTGGGAGACTCAGTCTACAACTCTCACAATTCACACCAGCCCCCACTCCACTTATACGATCAGCTTTCGGAGAAGGTATATTCTCGAGGAGCAATACGGATTTAGCCAGAGAAGCGAGTGAAGACTTCATGAACATTCACAAGCAGAGTGAGGGTGATAAAAAACTAGCAAGGACTACGTCAACTTTCTTAACCAACAATGCAAATTCGGGGACAGCGATTCAGACAGGTGTCGCATCAGAGCATGCTCCAGGACGCAACTCCTCCATTAAGCCTGAACCCAGCTACCACTTAAAGCCCAACAAGCCCTTTGACCACTCGACACTCATGAACTCGGGAGACGGCTTGCGATCTTCCATTCAACATCTGGCACCGCCAACCTCCAGTCTGTATAATGACCATAGCATGCCAGTCTTGAAAAGTTCCTTTCCCCCTGCTTCCAACCTGGAGGACCCATTCTTTGACAATTACTTCAATCCACGACGAAAGAACTGGGACGCCTCCGCAGCCCTCGATATAGTTCAACATTCTTGGCCGTCATTCAGTGCAGTGGAACCTCGCAAAGCGAACAGCTCCAAAATTCCCAGCAAGTCAACTCCCACAGAGAGGATTGAAAGAAATGAGCGCTGGAATGACTCAATCGAAACGGCTGGACACAATCAGAGCACAAGCACATTGTCACCTCGCCTGCCTGCACTCGGTGGTATTGGTCATTATCATGGACCCCCTCAGCAATTACATTCTTCGCGAGGTCGTCACTTGAACTCAAGCCGCTCTCAGATGTTTCATGTACATCATGGTGGCCATTCTTCCACAGGTTACAATCACCATACAACTCGTCCCCAATGTTCGTCTAACAACCAGCGATGTAGTTCGTGTTACATTCTGAGGTCAGAGCTTGACCACACAAAGCATCAGCTCTTAGAATGCATAAAAGAGCGAGATCACCTTCACAAATTGGTCCTTCAATACCAACGCAGGCTTCAGGAAAGCGAGGCCCAGAACCATAGACTAACTGAGAGACTACAGTATCAGAGCTCTCCTCCAACATCCAAACGCTCCACTGATTCACCAGACATCCTTGACACGTCGACTAGATTACAGCAATTCTATCAACGCCACCTCCAGTTTATCTGCCCCCAGCACCAGCGTAATTCCCCCGATGCGAATACCCTTAAGGACGATCAATACTTCCAATCTGAGTTTGCAATGCTCTTCACGAGCAGTGTGAAAAGCTGGGCTGATAGATACTTCAAATTCCCAACCGCGGAGGGGATCACCCAAGACTTGGAAGACGCTCTTAAAAGCGTCTTCGAGAGAGATGACTATGTAGAATCGCTCATCGGGAGTGAGAAGACGAAATCCTTCGTTGTTCAAGGTTTGGTCTCTAGATTCATTACATGGGAAATCTTCGATCCTGCTTTCCAGAGAAGCCTACAATCAGCAAACGAAAGCGCTCCTGAGGGTGTAAGTGATATCAAACATGATTGCTGCTGGCTGCAAATCTAACGGTTCATTCTCATAGGAGTCAGGAAAACGGTGCAGCAAGATTTGCAAAAGCGTCCACGATCTTATTCGTATTCTGATCTCACGTTGTAATGATCCCACCGTCGTCGATGCAAGTGAGCGCAGCCTTCAAAACATTTTTGAGCACGCTGATCGCCTTTCTTCGGCGATGTCCAGAGCAGGCGGAGATAAACAATGGTTCATCGATTTCCCAAAAGTCCATGAGCAATTCAAGGCTGACTTGATGTACGACGCGGAGCAATATTACAAGAACATAGATGCCCTGAGCTTGGAGAGGGAGCGTGCAGTGATTAAGATGGTGGCAATGCCTTTGGTCGTTAGAATTCAGCAGAGGAAACAGCCTTCAGTCATTTTCAAAGCACAAGTGCTACTTCGGCCATTCACTTACTAACTGAGGGTTTCCAATGGAATCACTTCACTAGACACCTCTGAGTGGCGTTTTCAACTGGCATTGAGTAGATGCATAAGGCCCATTACATGTTTTCCCAGCTACAGACTTCTTCATCTCTCTTTATCTTTCTGCTACTTCACCACATGGCTTACATCACTATATCCTATGACGGACGGTACAAGATTTGAGTGCTTCATCATAAACATTTTCTTTCTCGCTTCTTTCTCATTTTGTGCCACCTGACATTCGTTTTCAAATTCTTTTGCCCTTAACTCCATTATATTTTCTATATAGGGCCAGTATACAACCCCTGGCTGTGGGGTACAGCAGCAGAGGCTGTCACTGTTAAAAATTGTTTACCAGATGAAATGGGAGTGGGTGGCAGGGGGCGACGAAGTAATGAGATAGTCAAGGCTGGTGGGTAGGAGACTACGATTGTGTGATATGCAACTGAGAGTACTAAAAGGCTGGGGGAAGGATGATGGCAGAAAAGCAGGTTGCTTTAACTATATTTGAAGTTTGCCTTTGCTTTTGGTTTGGGGCTGGCTAACTGATCAGGAGGGATATGTTTGTCAAAAATTGCGAGGAGGCCTGCTCTTTTCCTGCCTTTCTTGGGTGACTGTTTTATTAGGTGCGTTGGTGGTGAAACCCTCGCGGGAGGAGGCTTGGCCAGAGAGAGTGTGTTCATGATGATGCCTAGAGTTGATGCAGCCAGACTAGAGTTGATGTGTGCTAGACCTCTGAGAGCTTTATGTGCTATCTACTGTAATGTTGGTGAATATCAATCTCCCATTGTTTGTTTGGCTGTATCGTTCTGTTTCAAAAAGTATCGTAACAAGTGAAATTGAAAGGTATCACTACCAGGATACAACTACAGCATTATAACGCCACGTCAGCTTTATATATATCAAATGGCTAGACCCTTCCTCTCGAAAAATTTAAACCATCATCACATCACAGACCCTTGCTTAACAAATTAGTATTGCCCTGGTCCTGTGAGCCATACGCCGGGGATATCAAGGCAATTTTTTTTTTCTAATGGGTTTTTTGATTTTTTGGAGGCACACGAGGATCAGTGAGGTCATAGAGTTTATTCTATTTTTATGTTTTGAACAATTGTACTGTGCAAGTTGACCATTATTAACAGCACCTCGCCAACTTATATAAAGAATCTCTCATATACCAAGATGGACTCCTCCTCGGTTGTTGATCTGGAGAAGCTAGTCCGATATGGGTAGTCGGTGCCTATTTGGGAACCCCTTGTTTTGGCATGGTGTGTCTTCGAGACCCGATCCTCCCGTGTCCCATCCACTCCACGATCATAAGCTATATGTAGAATTGGTTGGGACTTAGGTAATGCTTGCAAAATCTGAAGTATATCTACTATGTATATCTCCAGGAGACTGAATTGAGGGTGGAAATAATAAACTTTTACGAGTTAGTCTATGTGCATTGGAGAAGGAATTCGAATTTGAAGTACCTAGATGATGGCGTTAAGTATGTACTGTGCTTACTGAGTGATGGTATGGGATGTCAACACTAACTGTATGTATATAGTGAGGAACCATCATACGTACCAACCGACTCACTTCGGGGTTGGGGGATACATATTGGTGATTAGCTTGCAAAAACGAAACTACGAACAAGATAGGAACCACGGTTGAGATTTCTACATCCTCCCACCGCACTTATAACTGGTGAACCTCACATCGTCAAACGCCAAGGACTCAATCATCCTATCCTGTTGCATATGGTAAATATCTATGAGGCACCTATAATCCCTCTAAGTAACCCACGGAATGGTGTGGTGCGGCTTTGCCTGCTGCTTCCCGAATCCTCCCAAGTTCTTCCCAGGGGATATGTATACGGAGGTGGTTTGAGATTAGTTTGCAACAACGGGAAGGAGCTCCTGGATCTGAACTCACTTAGGCATTTGCAATTCGGTGGCTATTTCTTAGCCTTTTGCCATGCTTATGTACCGTAGCTCATAATCCCACTCTCCCATACTTTCTCCGTCAAAAAATCCCTTATAGTATCATACAAGCTACCTAGCTGCCATCGAGGACTAATTCAGTTAAGGCGCCAGATTACTCGAGTAGCTATCAGCCCCGTCTCTCGTACCCAGCTTCAGGAATTGAGCTGCTCAGGCCACTAGCTTGAGCAGTAGCCTATTTTACACGCATCGCCTCGCCCAGGTCTCTCCAGGCTCTCCAGGCTCCCCAGCCCCTCCAGCCCCGCCCAGCCCTCTCTAGACCTTCCAGGCATGGTCGGAGGCCTGGTCCCTTACAATCTCGTAATTGATTTGACCTTGGAGTGTTCACCATTCATGACCCTCCCAAAGTCAGAACACTGATTAAACAGGTTACTTCAAATGAATCATGTGAAGTCAGTAAATGAAATTGGTAGTACTCACATCGAACTCGAGGTAGATAGCCCTTCCCAGAGAAATAATTACAGGCTCCTGAGGTAACCCCTCAAAGACGGACGCCCCAAGGTTTACTGATCTTCCCATCTCTGTTGAGCTTCCCCCAGCTTTTGTTGCAACGCCAAAGCCTCCGCCCGTGCCTGACTCCTCAGTCTGCCACCTCAGCTGCTTTCCGGGCTTTTCTCGGAGTATCCATCATTGGATCAGAGATGCAAATTTGAAGAAGATAGAGGCTGTTTGGATCATCATGACAGCTAGTTGCTCTGTATTTTTGAACCCTTCCCACATACTCCACACCTCATATAAGCCTCCTTGCAGATTCACATAACCAGATTCCCTGAACTCCATACCCACCCTTTGCTTGATCGAGCGCAGCAGATGTAGCCCTCCCAGTCCTAGTAGCCATGCCCGCAAGGGTGGTTACGAATTTTGTGGCGGTGACATGATTACACGAGCGGGGGTCACAGCCGACGTTTCGACTTGTATCCTCGTAGTTTTAGTGGCCGTTAAGTCCCCGCTGGCGTCTGGAATACAAAAATGAGTTCAGACTGTGTATCGATGGGGTGGGCATGAATAGCTTTTAGCCCGCGAACGGTGGTATTTGTTAGCTGTACCTAATGTGATGGAAATTTGAATTCAAGCTCCTATATTGACTCAGACCATCAGATGAGGCCGATGCTTCTTGGTGGCTCGAAGTATACTGTAGCGAGGGTTATATTTCGGCGTTAGGTAGAGGCACAGTCAATTCTGGAGCCGTCATTTCAGTTCCGCCTTGTGAAGTGAGCGAGGTTCATGGGAAACGCATCCTAGCAGCATGGTATTTGTTCAAGCTGCCAATTAGGGAGGAATGCAGGACAAAAGATGATAAGGTGAGGGCGGAGTAGGCAGTGTAAGAAAAGGTACCGGAGCGGGGTACGGCACTCCTCCGCCAACTCTGAAGACAATATAGCCTAAGGACTAAGCTATTAGACCACACCCCCCATCACTCTGTTGGCTACTGCGACAAGTATCAAAGTTAAGACACTGCCTAGAGTAGCTCCCGTAAAAACCCACTGCGGGGGAGGAGCCAGAGGAGATGTGCAGGAGACAGAAAAGGGTACTTAGTGTGAAGCGAGGGGAACCCAAGGGAAATGATGTAAGCTACGCCGTGGAGAAGGCGGAATAGGATAAGGTGTGGAAGTACTTCAGTACGAGGTGGAGGTGAGATAGGGGGCAGAAAGGGAGAGAAGGAGACAAAGGAAGGTTAAGCAGATGGACTGAGGGATTAAAACGCACTCGAATATTGCGTTGTAGAAAATTTCCTGAAAGGGAAGTAGTGCTGTACTGGGTAATATAGTCTGGTTGGCACAAGCCGCTCGTAGAGCCCATTTATGTATGCTCATAAATATAATCAAGCAACCTGCTATTCTACTCTGCATCGCCATATCCTTTAAGAATGGGCCGCCTTATACTTATATTGTAATCTCGAGAGGTAAAGGATACTTACAATTACGGTCCTGGCTGGCAGGACTCTGAATACACCTGCTTATGGTGCAGTATCTAGGAGGATTTGCAGCCCAGGGTCTTGTGGAGAATGCAACCAGACACGTAGGACTCCATATTCTCTTTTACTGTACATAGACCACAAGGGCAGCTTTAGAAACCCCTGCACCCCGTAGCTGAAAGTTGTAGTTTTTAGTTTTTTTTTTGAGTCTATACGCCTTTCCCCCGAAGGGAGCCTTAGGGAGTACACACGGAACAACACACTGCTTAAACGCCCTGCCTCCCGAACCTAAGAAGCAAGAAACCCCGAGATATAAGAAATGTCCGACTGCTTTCGCCTATCGGGCTCCCACCACCACGCCCTCACTTCAGCCAGCAGTCCCCGAAAGATATGTGCACCCCTCCACCGCCACGCCCTCTTCCCGCCCCTAGAAATAGATACATAAAACAAAAGAAATTCGTTACCCGTAGCCCCCGCATCAGGCCAGGTCGAGATTTGTGATATAACTGTTGCAATACTTACTTACATCTCATGCATGGAATCCGCTCGTGCAGTAGGTACCGCTACCTCCGTAGCCTCATAGCTTAAGGCTTCATTCGGGAAAAAGGCGTATTGTAGGCTCAAAAAAAAAAACCGCCACCTCCGTCCGCGTGGCACCAATCAACATGCCTTGTCTCATCCAGCCCGGCGCCGAACAAATATCTCATGCTTAATTAATTAATCCACTCTCACGGGATATTTGCAGCTAGGGTATCCATACATATGTATAGTACATACATACGGATACTCTACGATAGATAGGTATGTCAGATGCATGTGTTAGATCATTTTATGTTTGGCCCAATTTCCATATCAGAAAATACATAATGTACATACTTAGGTACATACATACCTTGCATATGCAGCCCTTCCCCAATGCAACCCAGTAGTCTGGTTGGCAGAACACCCTCTGTTGTGCCAACCAGACTAGCAACCCAGAATGGAAGTACTTTCCACTTTGGGAAGCCTGCACATTAAACTGGGAAGTATATATGTAGTGCAGCCGCCCAACAGGTATCTTTTATTTATGTACCTGGACCCTGTGTCCCGTTCCAAATCTATAGCCCTCTATATCTACCAATGTCATAACTCACCACACATATTCACCACCCATGTGAACCTCCAACGCCCCAAGAACCCTATCCATCCAGACCTTGACCAGCCACATTTCATCTTATATACGTCCGTATCTGGAAATTCCCTCACCCAACCAACTAAGATAGCTCCCTATGCACCCATAGTAGATAAATGCAAATGGTATGCCCCATTTAAGTATGAAAAACCCCGAACACCAGTTGAAAACTAAAAACCAGATCATGAAAGCATCACCGTAACCCAATGCATGAAAGAAAGGTCGAAGTTGCAAGCACCAGTCGACGTCGAGTAATTACCAAAATACCCCTCCAAACACTCCCATGGCAACCACCGGCACCATTTTCCACCACCAACTCCCAGACATTAGCCCCACGGACCTCATCGCCTCACTGCATGTATACCCTTGGCTCTTCCAGTAGGCGCAATCCTTGCTCAAACCCTCCTTACCACCCACAAGTCCCTCTTTAGGCCTACTTGTAGGTGGGGTATTGGTGTAGGTGTTTGTAGGATTCGAAACATCGTTGCCGCGGCTGTTAGTGGGAGTATCCGTTCCACCTTGGTTATTTCCCCCAATGTTAGTAACCACTGGTGGAAGATTACGGTATACAGATGTAGTGGGAGGGTTCTCCACTCTAGGAATATCTGGAATGTTCTCATGGGTATCAGGAGTCTGTTCAGGGAGGGTATCATAGGTAGTAACCGAAAAAAGTATGCTTTAGGGGTTCTTGGGGGAAATCTGTAAAGACAACTTTTGGAGGAGGAGGAATACCTGTATTCCCATTGTCTCCCCCAGTATTCCCCCCAGTGGTGGTTGGTGGAGGAGGATTGTACAGCACCTTTCCGCAGTTCCCAATGGGGGCGGCTCGGTTAGCAGCATTCCCGCCGTATTGGACGTCAGAGCCTGGATTGGGGAAGACAATGTCTCTCCCAGCTGGAGTCGAGCATCCATTGCCGATATTGGCAATGAACATATCTGGGCCACTGAGATTCCTCTTCGCCAGCTTCCTTGAGCCGCCGATGGTGACTACGGCACAGTTCATGTACATCTCCCGGTTGCCCTGATTATTGAACCAGGTCCTGTCATGGGATGGTTAGCTATTTCCACCCATAGCAGTTTCTTTATATTGCAATATGTATGAAGCGTACCATCCAAAAATTGCCTCCCCTTGAGGTGCATCGGTGGGGATAGTGAACTGGAATGTCTGGCTCCCACCAGGCTGGATTCCAACACAGCCCCCAATGAACGATTTGAACGCTTTCCAAGTTGCCCCTCGGTCGTAGGAGAGGGAAACTTGACAAGAACCGCCTGCGTGGGTCGCTGAGCCATCAAACCTTTATAGATTTCATATTAGCTCCTAAACCCATTGGATAGTAGCATGTGTAGCATGCACAAGGAGTCAGATTGGCGAGTATGAGATATAAGCTGCCACTCACTTGAGCTCATAGGTCCCACCCGGTGAGTAATTCCGCACAGGCTGCGCGACAGCTGTACCAAGATACTTTAGCATGCCCCTGCAGGGGTAGTTGGACCCTGATTGAGACAGTGGTGCTGTATAGTCAAAGTCTGCCTTTGACACATCATAGAATTGACTAGTCTTGTAGTTTATTGGTGGTGGCTCACTCATCGCCATATGTGCACTAATATGCATAATAAAGAGGGAGAATATGGTGATGAGATAAGTGAACATGGTAGTTAATCGAAAGGACATCGTTTGCTGAATCTTGATGATTGCCGGTGTCAATGTCGAAGGAGTGAATGAGGGTCAGGAGGAAATGTAGCCAAGCAGACTTAATATGTGACTCCGTTCCAGTCTATGGATCAGGGTGAGGTGTAGCCGAGTCTCCTGCAGCTGACCTAGGTGTTGGCAAAAAGTGCTTCGTGGAGCCTGCTGTTTGAGTCAAGTAAGGAATGTTCGTCTGCTCCAAAGGACGGTACCGCAGGAACCACGACGTGAGAAGGGGTACTGCCGGATGTTCACTTATAGCCCAAGTGGGGTGCGAGTATGTGTTTGGAAACAACTGGTGGGAAACAGAAAACAAATTGGTATGAGGCAGAGGCGGGTTTGAATTTTATATTGAAATCCTCCAAGAGTCCCCAGCAATTATCCAATCCGGGATTCCATGGCGGTAGCTCCCTCTATACCAAAATCCTCCCCCCATACTCCTATGCTCCCCTCTTTTTCTCATAGCTCCCACACATAAAAGGGCGGCCTGTGAAAGGGTAGTACAACTCAGGCTAGCTTCTCGCAATATAGACTGTGACAGCGGGTAGTTCTGCAAAATATTGAAGGAGGCCAATAATATCCTGGGCCTCGTGTAGAATAATCTGGAGGAGTTACCACTGTGCTGTATTGCATCTGCAATGCTCGTTAACGTAAACGCGTTATTCTTGCCAGCGATGTAAAAGTTGTAAATGACTTAGATGCCAACGGGATGCAGTCAAGTGTAGGTTGTGCAGCGTCAGGGACAACTTTGTTGGCCCTGCATGCTGACCAGTTGCAGCCCTCCCTTTGTAGTACACGCAACAGGGCGAGCAAACCCCTGCTCAAAAAATTGTTTCCCCTGTGAGTTGACAACAAAACCACAAGCTTGATGGAATGCACAGTTTGCTACAGCCACATTCAGTATCTCATCTGGATGAGATGATTGCGTCCCTTGTGATTGGAATATGGTTATATATATATGTATATATACATATATAATTTGATGCACATACATTTGTTGTACCCTGAACATATGCAATGATATTCTCTGTGGACAGACATACAATGCGTAGGTGAAAGTTATGGCGCGTTAGTGCATATAAAATGCAGGGGGGCGCGCCATAACTTTCACCTACGCACTGTAATATATGCTAAGCTTATTGCAAGACGGGATGGTTTGTATGTCAACGTGTCAACTGGCATTAGAGTTCCTACTGCCAGGGCCTCTAGCCAACCGATTGCATGGAGAAACTTGAGAGGGCATAGTGCCGATAGCAATAATGGATCCAATTCCCAAACTATAGAGTTCTTGCTACCGTTTTGGTTTCAATTCACGAAACCGAGGCGGACATGCATCAATTACAACTTCATATGCCAAACAGCGCGGGGATGGTGCCCGCTCCTTGACAAACGGTTTAGCATTGAGTAACTCTCCAAGCTACCTAGGTATCTTGTTGATAGAGAGCTATGCACCCCAATTTGGATGTCGTGGTTCCGCAAGTGGTAACTACCTCGCAATGCCTGAGCGAAGATGCCACGTTGAGTCGAACTAACTCCCTCGGGGGATTGTTGTGGTACACCGTGGCCCATCCTCGTCCCACATGATCGACACAAACCCCTTGGAGATAGTTCCCCCCCACGTATATTATATAAAGTTCCAGAGAGGAAGTAGTATAAATGGGAAGCAGCCCGGTTCCGAGTGCATGACAAACGACCCCTGAATTCTGCAACAAAGTCCATAAATATAGGAGGTCGCAACCCAGTGGAGAGTATGTGGTGCAAGATCAAGACCAACTGACAGCACAGTGTCCCACGAAGCCACAGAAGTGCTAATTAATGAAGAAAAGGCCCACTGAAAGCCAATAATTGCAACACAGCAACGATGGGTCCAAGATCTTCTACAACTCCAAATTCGCTTTTGAAGTGATAGGTATCATAAACACTTAACCTCAGAGGTATGGGACTAGCTTGGGGGTGTTTCCCAAGAGAGTGTACCGATCGATGCCAGAGAACGTGTCACAAAGTGAGTACGGGGAATAGGATGCTAACGGGAGGAGATCGCCCGTTCCGAAGCGACACGCTGGAAAGCCTGTCGTCATCCATGAAAATTTTAGGGGCTTCAAAAAAAGAAACTGCTGTCCAATCGCTCGAACCATACGGCAGGTCAGGGAGGACTGTGAAAGGTGTCCACGGCCGAATGGTGGGACATGGATGCATGTACTCAGAGGACGTACGAGCTTTCTTGGGTCGACATGTATACAACAGTCGGCATACAGTTGTAGAGGCATCCGCTGTTGTTGGAGTTTTTGGTGGATTTGCGGCGTTGTGGATGAAATCGAAGTGTGTGGATGCTTCCAGCTCTCCACAAACCAAACTGTGGCACGGCGGTGTCGCATACTACTGGCCATCAAAACGAAGTACAAATATCCTGAAGTCTCAGCATCGGAGTCCTGCGAAATCACCTTAATGCCTATTTCCCCTAATCGACCTACCCTCTCTTTACCTTGCAACTTTTACCTATTGCCACCGACTGTGCTACAGGCCTTTCTTGTTCAATTCCCAGAACATTAACGACCCCTCCCTCAATTATCAAACTTCAATTCTGACATGTGGACCTCTCTATCCTCCCGAAAGAGGGTCCGATCGAGCTCACCTTGTGGGCCTCAGGAGCATCAAACTGGAGTAAAGTCGCAAAGAACTGCTGGGGTATTCGAACAGAAAATCGGCCGCCTCAATTGTAGAGGGTAATGAGTCTCATGAGTGATATCTCTAGAGATTAAAGGAAAGGAATAGCACTACCTCATATATCTTATCAGAGCCTGCATCTCTGTGGATTTACACGAACGCCTCCACTGAACTGGGAACAACTACATCCCTAGCCACTGTGGAGTTCCTGCAGTGTTACTTAACACCCGATTCTGGCACCCGATTGGACGGCGTCAAATTCACTTTTTGTTTTTGAGTCAAAACGCCTTTCCACCGAAGGGAGCCTTAGGCGTCTGTACAGTACATATGTACCTAGACCTTCATTCTGCAACACATTCCAGGCTAGTAAAACCAAGCATCAGGGGTACCTACTCGTTGGTATACCTATAGCGCCTTGGTAGTCGGGTACTTGCTTGGTATGGCCGGAAAACTGATGCATCGATGTACACCTATCGGAGCGCAGGTCCCTCCTATCATACGGATTTTCTCAACAATAAGTGATGAAAGGTTATTATGATACATGCGTAGCATGAGGAGGCCTATACGGCGGGAGGCTCACCTACGGAATCCACCCCTATAACTGTGCAGTAGTCTGGTTGGCACTTCATTTGCCAGACTGAGACCAAGCCTATACGCCTTTCCCCCGAAGGACTAGGAGGTGGGATACGCCAGACTAGATAAGCCGATAACCTATAGCTTGCCCCGCAACATTTCTTGGCGGTGGAAAGCGCACACCCACATTTACAAACCTGATGTGAGTCACAAACCAAATGGCCCATCAGGCTTCTAGCTCCTCCAAAACAATATCAGGACGTGTACCCACGAGAAGATCCGTAGTAGAGTACTTACCTGCATCATCCATCATTCAAGATGCCTATGTAAGCTTAATTCACAATGACTCATTCCCGTGACACTCCCAATTCCTATGCTGATATAAGGCAATACAGGCTCAAGAATCCGTCGAAAAAGTACAAGGCATTTCCACCTATACACCTTCCAAACAGGCAATGGCCAAATCGAACTATCACCAAAGCTCCACGATGGCTCTCTACAGATTTGCGAGATGGAAACCAGAGCTTAGTCGACCCAATGGTTGGTACTCCCTGTCACCGAATTGGCTGCAATTTTGTGGATCAATTGCTGACAGCTTTTGCAGGATGCCGACCAAAAATGGAAGTACTTCAAGAAACTGGTCGAGCTTGGTTACAAGGAAATTGAAGTTTCTTTCCCATCAGCATCTCTAACAGATTTCGACTTCACTCGGCGTTTAATCGAGACACCTGGTGCGGTGGCAGATGACGTATGGCTTCAAGTCCTCTCACCTTGCCGAGAGGATCTCATTAAACGGACGGTCGACTCTCTCAAAGGTGCGAAGAAGGCTATCCTTCACTTGTACCTTGCCACCAGCGAATGCTTCAGGAGAATAGTATTTGGCATGACTGAGGATCAGTCCCTCGAATTGGCAGTCAGGTGCACCAAATTAGCCCGAGCTCTCACTAAAGACAATCCGGATGCACAAGATACAGAATGGGCGTACGAATTTTCACCTGAGACATTCTCTGACACTTCTCTAGAGTTTGTGCTCAGGATTTGCGAAGCTGTCAAGGAGGCGTGGGAGCCATCCGTCGAGAACCCAATCATCTTCAACCTCCCAGCCACAGTTGAAATGTCAACCCCCAATGTCTATGCGGATCAGATTGAGTACTTCTGCACCAATATCTCGGAGCGGGAAAAGATTTGTGTCTCTCTGCACCCTCACAATGACCGAGGTTGTGCTGTTGCAGCTGCAGAACTTGCTCAGATGGCTGGTGCGGACCGGGTGGAGGGATGCTTATTTGGAAACGGCGAGCGTACCGGGAATGTCGACTTGGTCACACTAGCCCTCAATCTCTACACGCAAGGCATAACACCAAACATCGACTTCTCTGATCTTAATTCGGTCATTGACCTCGTCGAGGTGTCTACCAAGATTCCAGTCAACCCAAGAGCACCATATGGTGGCCAACTGGTCGTTTGTGCCTTCTCTGGCACTCACCAAGATGCCATCAAGAAAGGCTTCCAAACCCGCAAGGACCAAGGCTGTGGTGATGATGACAGATGGATTATACCCTATCTTCCTCTCGACCCTGCCGATATTGGACGAACATATGAAGCTGTCATCCGAGTCAACAGCCAGAGTGGCAAGGGTGGTGTTGCATGGGTCATTCAACGAGCTTTGGACCTTGACTTGCCCCGTGGGCTTCAGATCGCATTTAGTAAAGTGGTCCAAGTCGAGGCGGAGGCACTTAACAGGGAGCTTAAGCCAAAGGAAATTCAAAGACTTTTCGAGAAGGAATACTTCCTCGCCGAAGATTCCAAGCCTCGTATCACCCTTGTCGATTACGAGGTCACTGCCGACAGATCTATGTCTCCAACCGGTTTTGGGAGGCAAAATGCGAATGCCAGAAGAACATTCGTTGGTGTCATTGAGATGGACGGTCGGGAGCATAGTATCAAGGGTACTGGGAATGGTCCCATCTCCTCCCTGGCTTGTGCCCTCAAGACTTTTGGCTTGGATCTTGATGTCATGGACTACAAGGAACATGCTATCGGTTCTGGCCGAGATACTAAGGCTGCTACCTTCATTGAGTGTGTAAGTGGTGGAAAGACAGTTTGGGGAGTGGGTATTCACGAGGACGTGGTACAGTCGAGTTTAATCGCCATGCTGTCCGCAGCATCGTCAGTAAGTACCCCAGCCCAAAGTATTTGAGATGATTTTTTTTGCTTATACAGTATCGCTCGCGTCGAAATAGCTAGTTTCCTCCCGTCCTGGAACACCAATGCCATCCATGGTCAAGTCTACTAATGGTGAACTCTGCACACCAGCAGCCCTAGGGACCAATGCCAGCAAAGCCCAGATCAATATTAACGGATTGACCGAAAAGGCAGAAAATATGGCTCCTAACGGCTGGGCCTAACTATAGGGTGGGAAGTTGTTGGGGGCGATGTGTGTGGTGGGGTAATTGAATGCTTGGAGTAAAATATGGGAATATGTTGCTTGATGGGGATTATGAATGGTGTTGGAGAAAAGTCTTTGCATTTATTCCGCTTGATTGATTTTTAGTTGGTTGTTTTTTGGCAAGTCAGTGGTTATGGAGTTGAGGGTAACCTAGACTACCTGAGCACTATCTCAAATTTATCAAGCCTGTATCCCTCCTCCTGACCCCTCCACCACCTCCCTCCACCACGTCACTCTCAATTTGCATATCCCACAAAAGTAACTAATTACTTCCCCCCCACTCATCTGAAAGGGGAGTACTCAAAAGCCGTGAGTAATCGCTCTAGTCTCGTACTCGCCACCGTAACAGCTTCACATGGGGGAAGTGTATACAAGGTGTATTTGGAGTATCCAGCTCGAAATCGCACCTATGTAGATAGAAGGCGGATTGAGCGAGGCGGGAGACGGGGGGATTGTGTAGAGCATATTGAACGGGGTGGGGTGTGATTGTGATTGTGATTTATTCGGCTTGAGTTGGGCTTATGTACAGTTGGGAATGCTGGTTGTCTGTGAAAGTTTTTGTGGCTTAAGTATATAGTCTCGGCTTGCGCCAAGCCCTTCATGCTGCACACTAGTCAGTAGCTTATTATTTTTCTTGTACGGAGTCATACGATGTGCATACGAATATTTCAACAAAGAGCTACAAAGTTTTCCCAATTACTGATATCACGCTTCTTCCCTGTTCTCGGTCCCAGTCTCTTATCTACCTACGCGCTAAAATAATTTCCTTATTTTATAACTTTGCGGGGGTTCGGGGATGCCAATGGTCGCCCTACTTACTATCATATCACGTGAGTATGGCTACCAACGCTCCTTGGCATGAAGCAGCCTTGGCAATTCCAGACGTCAGAATGGGATTTGGTTTGTTCCACAACAACCACAGACAACTCTACGCCAGAATTTAACGGAAGCAAGCAGACCACGCCAGGATGGTCAACATTAACCAAGTACGCTCTCCATTCCCACCCCACCTACTGCCCCACTTCACCTCTGTCTCCAGCTAACACCCCACCGCAGCCCTCCAACCAAATAAAACTCACCAACGTCTCCATCGTACGCATAAAGCGCCAAAAAAGACGCTTCGAGCTCGCCTGCTACAAGAACAAAGTCCTCGAGTACCGCAGTGGCACGGAGAAAGACCTTGATGAAGTCCTCCAAATTCCACAAATCTTCCTCAACGTCTCCAAGGGAGCTGTCGCACCCACTGCCGATCTACGAAGGGCGTTCCCGGGGAAGACGAATGATGAGATTATATTGGAAATATTGATGAAAGGAGAGCTGCAGGTGGGGGAGAAGGAGAGGGAGGCACAGTTGGAGAAGCTGAATAACGAGGTGGTTGCGATTGTGGCAGGACGGTGTGTGGACCCAGGGACGAGGAGGGTGTATGCGGTGAGTATGATTGAGAAGGCGCTAGGGGAGTTGAGGGAGAAGGGGGAGAAGTTACATCCACAACAGCAAAAAGACGGAATTGCAAGCGAAAGTAGCACGGCCAATAATACCCCAATCTGGCACGGTGTCACATCATCCCGCCCAGCTAAAGCTCTCGCACTTGAGGCGATAAAAGCTCTAGTCTACCACCAACCCATCCCGATTGCACGAGCACAAATGAAAATCAGAGTGTTACTCCCGAGCAACGCCCCTGGGGTGAACAGCGCCGCGGTGAAGAAGTGTAAAGCGGCTGTACAAGAAATGTTTGAGAAGGTGGAGGAGGTACGGGGAGCAGGGGGGGAGTGGGAGTGTATTGGGTTTGTGGAGCCAGGGAAGTATAAGGTGATGGGAGATTTAGTGGGGTCGGAGATGAAGGGGAAGGGTGTGGTGGAGGTTTTGGATATGGCAGTGAGTAATTATATGTTATTCTGTGGAGGTTGGGGAAAATGCTAACATGTGGGGGGGTGCAGGATGTCCATGAGAGTGAGGAGACGGGCTAAATCTCCTGCAGAAGTGGAAGAAAATTGGTGCAGCTTTCTATTTATTTCTGTTATTTTGTACCCTTTATGAGTACCTTTTTCCTTTGGAAACCCTGTATTACTATCTACTGCATAAATATTGGCCTTACCCTGAACTCAGCCTGAGCAAGCCCCACTCAGTTCCACAAAAGTGTATTTCGAGTACTACCATCCACCATTAAGCAATCTCTACGTATACAACACTCCCATCTATCTTATCCAGCCGCCAATCCTCAAATATTGGAGAACCTCAAAATATCAACATGACCATCCCGCCTCCCACCTCCTTAGAAACCGAGACGAACACTGGTACATGTACCTCATAGGGGTAGGAGCCCTGGCGCCTCCTGTATCTCCAGCCTTTGCTAATCGTTCTCCACGGCAAGGGGCACAGCAGCAGCAGGCCTATCAACGGCAGCCAGTACCACAGTTGCAATCACAATCATCTATCAACTCTGGAGCCCGTTCCCCGAAGATTTTTGCATTTCCGAGGCTTCCACCGCCTGGCCCAGGTTCGATTGTTAGTGATATGGCGGAGTCACCACTGGGGTATCCATCCCGAGCGAAGCCGCGGCTGGTGGTAGATGGGGATTGCCCGCAATTCACAGGTATACGTTAGGGTTGTGAGGAACTGCGTCAGGAGGAGGAGGAGGGCGAAGAAGAGGGAGAGGGGGTATTAAACTTCCTCCTCTTCCTCATGTTTCTTTTAGAGGTATTTCTGTTGGTGGCTGTGGGGTTGTATGTATTTAATTTTCACCCCTTCACTCTCCCCACTTTTACCCCCCCCTCCACGCCTTACACCTCTAATTCCCATCATAAACAATGTCTGACTAAGAAGCTAATTTACCCTTTTCAAATGTAGTACGAGAGATCTAACATGGACACTTAAAGCCCTGCTTGCGACGCAGGGGGTGATTGGGTTTGTGGCGTTGGCGGTGGTTGTTTGTATTGGAAGGGTGGTGGTAAGCAGAGATGGGGGGTGATAAGGAAGTGAGTGGTATCGTAGAAACTGCCGGATAAGACTGCAGTCTTAAACTCGGTACGGCAGCTTGACAGTAAAAAACGTACGGTCTTATATACAGAGCATTTTCCTAACCCATGATTTCCCCCCTAAATCTAACTGACCAAGCTAAGAAGTAGTGGACTCCTAGAAAACCAAAATCCTTCATATTTTTTCTCTTCCGATATTGGATGAACTTGACCACTTCTTTCCCTCTGAAATAAACCATGCACGCTTTACTTTAACTCCTTGTACTCGTAGCTTCAAAAATTGTTCATGTAAATAGTCTTCCATCTGTGGAAGACTTGTTACACGCCCTGTAGTACTTTTCCGCTGCCCATTGCGCTGAATTAAGATGTCTGACTCCTTTGCTATCCACTCCCGTAACATTTTCTCTGAAATCCGTAGGCGTTTGGCAACTGCATACTTAGAGACACCCTTTGCATTGGCATCTCGCCAGTAGGAGATAACACCAAGCTTAAACACTTTAGGATACTGTACTCGACGTTTACCAAGTTGATTTTGAACAAGGCCTTGTAGCTAGCGAACTTTTTTTTTTTCTTTTTGAAGTCTATAGGTCTTTTCGTAGCTAGCGAACTGTCGCATCCTCTGTTGATTCTGATGCAAGTACTGGTGGCGCTGACTCAGATTGATTTAAGTTCAAGCGTAAAAATTTGGTATTCGTGGTCTAATCACTGTAGACAGTGATGACGGACCTGGGCGCTGGTGTGGAATAGGTATTTGAGGCAAGGTATTGGTACTAGTATTGATCAATTTTGAGGTCGGTATACTGAGATTCTACTACTTACATCGTCAAAATTCATACTCTTTTATCTTCATTTAAGGCCACGTAGCTTCTAGCATACAGTCTTATTCACAGTGCTTTCCCTGGGTTTCGCCTACCCGCTAAAACGTACGGTCTTACTTACAGGTACGGACTTAGAAGGTTATACAGTCTTATCCGGCAGTTTCTAGGGTAGTTTTGCTAGGGGAGGTAGATGGTGGTTAGTACCTAAGTAGTGGTTGATGGGAGAGAGAGGGTTAAGAAGGAGGAGCAGCGGGTGGTAGAAAGAGGTTACCCTGAGTGGAGTATAAACTTGAATTACGGGTGGGGATAGGAAAAAAAGGCTAGATTTGTATTGAGAGTAGCCGAAGATAGCTTTAGCGCAGATAACCTAAGAGTTTGGGAACGAGATCAATTGTTTCGACTATGACTCATTCATTGGCAGGGGTATAAATAGGAAATATAGGAAGGGGGGGAGTGTTGGTCTGGTTATATACAACAGTACTTATGCACGTTTTGGATGGGGGTACGAGGCTAGGTTTTGGGGAATTTGGGGAACACTGAGCTACTTAGGGCCTCAGGAGATAGTAAAACTGGAACTATTATGATCCAGATTTATTCTTACGCCTGTTAGATACCTATGATACTTTGGGTTTGTGGAACCAATCACAATTGGGGAAAAGAAATGGGCCTGGGCCTTGGTGAGGAAGTTGAAGGGGAGCTATGGGAAGAACTGGAGTGTAGCCACATCACCTAGTTACCGTAGCAGAAATTTCTCTCGTTCGGGAAGCGTGGTCGACAAGGCCCAGGATATATAATGTACGGTATGTATGAATGTACCTTGACCAAGTTATACTTGAAGGGTTGACGTACCTTGTATTTGCTGTATTGCATTATGTAAGCAAATAAACAGGTACCTACTACCTTAAATGGAAGTCACGAGCTCGAAACCTCTCGGCAAATGCAAGTAAGTACTCGTACAGTACATGTAGATAGCCTGTGTTCTCTAATCGCCCTGTCAGTGCAGATCCTGAATAAAGACACACCAGTATGGAGATCCTACCACTTTTGGTTACTCCTAGTCACCACAATTGCAAACCGAATCCTCTGAATCCCGGAAGAAGTTAGTAACGATCGCAACACATGAACAGTTGCCGAAGTGTGGGGAAAGCCTGCTGGGTGGGTTTGCAAGGATGACCGTGGGAACCCCACGTTTCTTACTGGTGGGGCTGACATGATGCAGAGGGCAGATGTGGATCCTATGCAGTGGAGGTTTGAATTTGAATCTTGTATATATGCTGGCTTCGACTGGGGTGACCTGAGTGGATCTTAATTGAGAAAGAGGTACAGATATACATCATATCCCAGATGAATTGTTTCAGCTCGAGGCTCTCTGGTTCGTTGAGTGACATACAGTACTTACTACCGTTTGAGGCTTTTACAAATATTGTTGTACCTGCTTTACAGTGACAGTCACTTGATTGGGTGACGGTATGGTGAGCTCTGACCTGGGTGGGCGGCACGTCTATGTACAAACATGAAAAATCAAGAAACAGTCCAGACCCGTCATTGGCGCTGCGTTACAAAGCGTTGAAGCCAGGTAACTCAATCATCAGGAGGGACAATCCACCACAAGATCAATCGCTCCCACTTTGTGAACTTTCTTAACCTATGCCTGCAATTCTAACCCCAGCTGCAGCTGTGAAGCCCTAGTGATCCGCGAACCCCCCCCCACAATTGCTATTGTAGATACATAAATGCTACATATCCTTTGGGCCCGTGGGGGCTTGAGGTCTTGTGTCATATCACTTGCATGCGCGCTGGTTCTAGGAATGTGCGGAGTGTATACCCTCGCTTGGAGCGGCTGCCTGCAGTGCTGCTCTGGCAGATGCCAGCGGATGGTGGAGGAGATCCTCAACTGGGCTTCCGGAAATCAGTAGATCCGGTAATTGACATGATACAGTGTTGTAATGATGAAAAGAGTTATCTTCTAATGTTCTCGGCGTTAGCAATGTACAGTAGGTAGGTACTCTACACTGGCACTACACCTGGCTGTATGTATATTAGTAGTTGGTACCTATGTAAGTAGCGTTATGGCTGGCATCATGTCATGCAATGCACCAGACCTCGCAGTGTGCATGGTCAAGGCGTCCGCACGCTACCGGCCGCTCGAGTTCTATCGTGCTAAGTAAAGGAAGAATCGGGGTTATGATGGTAGATCTCAGAAAGTGAGGACAGAATTTTGAGAGGCATGTGAAGTCGGAAACATCATGATATGAATGAGCTTCTAGAAAATCTACAGCCATCTTGACAAAAGGGAATTTGTAACGAAAGCGTCGTCGAGCGAGCTTGAGCTGATCGGCGCCCTGATCTCAAATGATGAACTCAAAACACCTCACGATCGACATCGACATTGACGTTGACCACGGATTTGGAACGAGAGCCTCACGCACGACGACCTTAGATCTGAATAATGTGTTTGATATCTTCTCCATCCCACAATGCGGATTCCTTGCCAAATGTCCTTCCGTTGGTTCGGCTAGACTTCAGGGCGGACGTCGGGGTAAATGGGCAGGGAGCATACGCCGTCTTCAGTCAAATATGAGGCGTGGTGTCGTAAGGGTTCCGTCCGTAGCAGGAATACTCAGGTTACTAATGAAGATCCCTTGAAATTTCCCGGCTGATCTTTAGTCCGGGGCGGTACGGGGGGCTCGGATACAATCCCCTTCCTCCTGGTACCATAGTCGGCGAATATGTCGCCAGGTCTGGAGCTTGGAGGACAGCAAGGAATTAAGACTCTAGAATCACCCCACCACCACCGCCTCCATCGTACCACTCACCATCACCGCCACCACCACCACCATCCGCCTCTTCTTCAATATCCCCATCACTGCTTTTATTGCCGTGCAGCTTTTAGTTATTTACACCATACCATCCAACTGCAGTGTATATTGTTTTTTTGGGAGAATCATCCCACCCTCCTATCCATAGAGGCATACCTAGAGCCACATCCCTGGTGTCCGCAATCAGGTGTTGATTAACCCACCCTCCCAGCAATTCCCGAAGCCTCGCAGTACGCCAGTAGGTTATAGCTTTACCTAGAATTTTCTTCTAGGCAACCTGTCCAACAGTCAAGGCTTTAAAGTGTATATAGACCCACTCGAATCCCCTTCTCGAGCTCTGTCTATTTTCGAACCGACATCGTCAATCACCCCAAGTTCCACAGATAATCTCTCTTGCTACACTTGAAAGCAAATACCCAAACTTATTCCTACATATCACCAACTCCAACCACAATGAAGCTTACTAGGGTCAACTCTAACAATGGTTCCGGCTATTGGCCTGATGACCTTCCAGCTCCATCTGCCAACCTAGCTACCATCGAGATCCACTATCTTCAATGCGGCTGCACTGTACAGGAAACTCCATCGGACGCACCATTCGCCTTCTACGGTGACGTTGTTTCCTGGTCTCCAACCCACCCAACGCACTACCACAATGGTACATCCGATGTTGGTACTCCACCCAGATCTGCCTCTCCTGCACCTTCCTTCGATAGCCAAGGCAGCTGTGAGCCAGAAGTCAGGCGAGTGGTAGATCCTGGATTCTGTGAGAAGGCTACTTGCAAAAGGAGCAAAGTATTCAGTAAGCTACCCTACGGATCTTGTTTATAACTAGAATTGAGACCTAACCCTCCATATAGATAAGGAGTGGAACCGCCTCTGGCAAGAGCACAACTCTGAAATGAAGGAGGCTCTTGACGATCAGGTTGCCTTTGAGGCCTTCAAGGCGAAAATCAGGCGCGAGGCTAAGAAAGCAACTGAGGGTCTTTTGGGAATGATGCCTGGTGTTTCTGCCTAAATCTTGGGTGGATTCATCACGGAGCTGCAGTTAAGCCTGAGTAAACAACCTCGCACGACGCACCGAGACGTCTCAGTCGTGTGCGCGTTGCTGTAACATATTTCCTTTTTTGTTTATTCCTTTTGTGGATTTCATACCATCGACAGTGTTTCCGGCTTCCTGGGATTGGTTGAGGTTCACTCAGGCAAGCTCTCCACTAGCAACCATTGGGGGAAGGGGCGTTTTTATATTTCCTTTTTCGTTCTACTAGGCATGGCTATTTCCTTTTTTCCTTTTGGATTGCGTTGCTGCATCGATTTGTTTGGTGGATGATACACGAGGGGAGTTTCCGTTTTGGGACTATGGGTGGGGGAAATGGGGAAGTAAGGAATGCATGACAGAACGTAATTGAATTTAGGGTGTTTTTCTTTTGGTATTGGTATGCACCGTTGTACTGTATAGTGGTT
>Ga0307514_10001096_pt1 | contig 37874 bp, 39 predicted proteins | sample 16_EM_MG_FD_203088 | JGI IMG/M metagenome (GOLD analysis project Ga0307514, IMG submission 203088) | Populus trichocarpa ectomycorrhiza microbial communities from riparian zone in the Pacific Northwest, United States - 16_EM | ecosystem: Host-associated > Plants > Roots > Unclassified | place... | reverse complement strand
ATGCGTGCGCATATATGCATGCAGTGCATTAACAAAGTGTGTACACTCCGCGAATGAACCAGTCCATTCACGGAGGTGGGGTACACTCAGCGAATGAACCAGTCCATTCACGGAGGGTGGGACTCCGCGAATGGACCAGTCTCTCCGCGGAGGAACCGCCTCCGTGAATGGACTAGAACATGCGCTAAGACTTCTCCGTCCAGCCTCAAAAAGACGGCGCCGTCTCCGTCCTGCTCTCGGACGGACGAGATTCTCTGCCGCCTTTACTAAGAAAGTCTCAAAAGTACGAAACATAGACCATATCCAACTAAATCATCGTAGCTCTGCCATTGCCGTATTCCATCCATCAATCAGACCAAGGCTTATGCAGGCCGATGCAGGCTTTTTAAATCACGTGTAGGCCGGGCGGCTTCTGACCTAGGCCGGGCCGGGCCGCTTAGGAACACTGGCCCTGGCGTCTTTAGGCCCGGCCTGCGGGCTTTGTATCAAGCCTGGCCGGCCGCCCTTAGCGCGGGCTTTTCAGGAGAGAAGCCTGGACGGCCCGGTAGCCCCGAGTGATTGGTTGTGATTCACGCCCACGGGTGGCACACACATTGAAAATGTCATAGAGCCATGGTATCATTACTGGCTATGCTATAAATTGGAGACGTCAAACACATACTAAAGGAGAATACATGGACTGGAAGGATTGACAGATAAGGGCCTAGGTCCGAAGTAATCGGCTATGGGGTAGTGGGGATCATGACCATTTCAAGATGACAAACTATACCTCACAATCCTGACCTCATTTGACTCCACAATGCCAGCTTTTTCCCAAGACTTCATACATTCAGCTGCACAAATCACATCATCCCCTAAGCGATGGAGGCGATCTGAGATAAGCAGCTTCGAACTACTAAATACCGTTTCAACCTCAGCGGACATGGCAGGTATAGAATGAAGGGAGTGTGCCATCCTAGCAATCTGGGACCAGCGAGGGGTGTTCAGGCGAGCCTGCCAGAAGGCAATGAGATCTGGAATCTCATCTTCAGCTGGTGAGTCTTGAACCTGGAAGAAAGCCCATACAGCCTGCGGGCTTTGACAAAGCCCCCGGGATTTTAATAAAACAGCCCGAGGCCTCGTGGGCTTTGAGATTACCGGCCCGGCCCGGCCGCCTCAAAGCCCGCCTGAAAACCCTTGGGCTGGCCGGGCCCGTTTCGAACACTGGGCCGGCCTCCATGAAGCCGGACCTGGCCACCGTCAAGGCAGGCCTCCAAAATCGAAGCTGGGCCGGTCTGATCTGCAGGATGCTAAAAAAGCCTGGTGGCGGGCCAGGTCACTTAGGAAAACTGTACATAACTATTCATATGGTCCAGTTGTTCGTCTTTTCACTAAGTATTAATTACATACGCAACGCTTAATTATCTGCACCCACCGGCCTGTTTGATTCATGCGGTAGCAACTCAGATCAATCACTACATGTCAGATCTGGAAACTGTTAAGGCATGACAGAATACAGTCTCACAAGAGGGGGAGTATCGCTGTAATTGCACATAATTAGTCCGAGCAAAATCAGAATGCCAAGCGCCGACTGTACCCAACGCTGACGACTCGGCCTGGCTTCGAGTGCCGGCAGTAACAGATCTGGTCTACCTGGGTGAAACCGGAACCAACATCATGCCACCACATAACCTAGAAGACAACCAATTGAGCAAAATGAGTTACATGTTCCGTATCACTTTCTGCTCCCGGGTATCAGACCAACCAAATTAACTCTGCCTGCAGTGATTGCATTATATACATCATATCAGTTTCTTTTGCGTTTGTAAGAATAATTAGCAATCAGCCGCCAAATGCCACAATAGTCGAACCGAAATGGTACTATCTATTGTAAGTGCAGTGGGGAGGTGGGGGATGCGACAAGTGCGGGGTGAAATATTTTTCGTCTTAAGGTTTGCAGGGGTTTACTACACTGATTGGTAAGAGCAGCAGTGGAATTTTGGCCCCGTTTGAGAGAGGGAGCCGAAAGAGGCCACGTCCGTACGGTCTTTACGGGCAACTTCCATTGCCTCGGCATCGAGAAGCCAACATGTTGCGGTGTGTCGAAAACTAACTGCTTCCAGGGAACCTTGGGCCTGTGAGTACTTTTGAAAGCGGTAGTGAGGTTGTCTCGTGGTCTTTGTTTGTGTAGTTAGACCTTATTCCATACACTGGGGTGTGGCACCTTAACTTGGAAATAAGGTGCCCAAATTCTGGGTGTACACGTAAACCAGCGTACTTGAGTCACGGAAGATCAGATCGGGAATCCTTACCGGACGGGAAATACCGGATTGCCCCGCACCGAACTAGATACAATGCGGGAACAAAGCCACCCCAAATGTCCCGAGTACGCTACATTCAAGGGTTGAGCGCGGCTCGGCCCGTTCCGTGTTTTCGCAGAGCATGAATCTGGAGGATTCGGCTAAATCCCTTACACCCGACACACCTATGTCACACTCGAAAACTAGCAATCAGCCAATGCTATGTAAGAGTCACACTTGTAAATGAGAATTGGGAAAGGCAGCTCTGAGAGCGGAGGAAACGATGACTAAACATGCCACTATTGCGGCTGTCAAGGTAGAATCACTACAATCGTGAAGGTGCGACGCAACTGAATCAACAAGGACGTGGGGGTATCGACTCAGGAGCATCTCACAGCATGCGCAACGACCGCAGCCTTCAAGAGGCTGATCTTCATTACTGACTCCTGGGAGAAGGGATTAAGCAGAGATGATACATTAATAGAGAAACGCACTTCCAAGTGCAGTTCCTAGCGCAGTTCCAAGTACACTTCCCAGCACAGTTTCACGTATAGCCCTAGCGCAGTTTCAAGTGCAGTTCCAAGGCCAGTTCAACGCACGCTTCCAAACGCGCTTCCAGGTGTGCTCCATGGCTACTATCTCATACGTAATCCCAATCGTAACATCCTGAGCGAAATATAAATGCACCACAACAACAACGTCGCCTCCGATCATCAAGGTGTGCTATCATTACACGTACAAGCGCGTCTAACACTGCATGTGCGGTTACAATCAAGTCCACCCGGAAGTCCTTCACCATTTCTGAATCAATATTTGTGGCAACGAGGTTTAACCCATATGAATCCTACCGCCATACGGTCTCTTATTGATGAGTACACAAACTTAGGACGACTCCATTTACACCGTCTGTACAGGACAAGCGTAACCAATGGTTCATTAGAGCCAAATGTCGAATATACTCAGAAACTATTTCGGAAGCTATTAGTAGACTTGTTCCCGAACTACGGCAAACTCGGACCGAGGTCAAAGCCCGATTGATGCTGCGCTACACATGATTTGACTACCGTTTGGAAGATATTGGACTCCGAATTCAAAAACGGCTAAGAGGATAGTCAGAAGTCACCTTTGATCAAGAGAGGAATACTCGCATTTCATGCCCACATGTAGAGACCAAGATTATCATCTTTTGCCTCCCATTGCAGATGGAATACATCGAGGAAATCGACACCGGAGATGGCCGTCTCTGTAGCCATGTAGAAGATCAAATGGGCAGAGAAGGACTTCTCCATTTCTGTACCAATGATATCAATAGAATAGGCAACGATCACCGAAGTGGTGACTACCAAAGCAGTGCTAGCGGCTACACGCATCGTAAAGTCTGTTCCGGGCAAGCGGATGTCTACCCGGACCCGGGACCTGGACTACAGTTTGTTGGTCAGAGGATTTCTGGACTAGAGGACTACTGGCCCCGCATATAAACCTAGTGATGGTTTGGTGAAGTGAGTGATGAAGCAGTGACCGGTATTCCCTTGGATTTATGCGTATGCACGCCTGTTTCAGGGTTCCTGTGCCCAGAATTGGGACACCAAAGCGGTATGTTATGTAATCCGTTACGAAATGAGTAGATTCCAATCTAATAAACCCCGAGATAGGGAGCGGCAATCTCCGCCAGGGCTCGCTAGATCCCCGCTCTAGGCCTTAGGTGTCTCTACACATGTCCCACCGTAGACAAAGATAGCGTGCCCTGAACGATTAGCAGCTTCCCAGATTATTGGAAAGCTTACACGGCTGCATGGATGATGTTAACTGACACATGACTCGTCAACTCGGTGCCAATTGCCGTTCATAGTCGACGAAGTCTCCTGGATCGTACAGATTCGGGAGCGATATCGTACACACATCAATCTCTAAAAGGGGAAAAGTGTAGAGGAAGGGGATCCCCCCACCTAGCTAGTCGTTCGAACGGGTGGGTGGGGGTAAATGGGCACTGTCATACTTTGTACCGGAGGGGGGATATGACTAAGAGGCCTCCGCGGTAGGTCGATGGCATTAGCACTTGCATCTACATCCTCGTGTTAGGTTAACATATGCCACATGAAATGTTGAAAATCCTCGAAGCGTATGGCAAAGGCGGCAAAGGCATACCCGAAGATATACCCGAGGTTCTCTAATCATATAGCGAGTTTTTTCTACTTCTCTCTATTCTCTGTACGCAGAATCTATGCACACCGTTATCCTCTTCCATGTTCAACATGTTCTATTGCATGATAGGTCTCTGCTTTCCCATGGCCGGAGATGAGCCTCGTATGGCCGGAGGTGATCTCGTATGACCGGAGATTGCTGTCCGCCTCAGGGGCCTATACATAGATGTGTACGCACGCATTCGTACTTGTACTCTCATATATATGTGGCCTTGTGGCCCTCTTTGGTAGGATACAATCAAGTTTCTCTATCTCTACTATGAACACATGCTGTAGAATCAAGCCATCGGTGATGCTTAGTGTTGCAGATGGGATCCTGCCTGCAGGGAGAACTCACTCTCTGTAGGATCAAGCCATTGGACAAGCGTTAGCAAGCAAGCAATAAAGCAAGCATATCGGTAATGGCTCCCGCCGGCAGGGAGAACACATTCGCTCTCGGATCTAGCCATCGGGTGAGGGTTAGCTTTGCAGTAAGGCATCCGGCATGTGGGGAGAACCCACTTTCTTTCGGATCACGCCATCGGGCGAACGTTAGCCAGTACGTACACAAGCAATCATTACGGAAAGGGAATCGGCCTGTAGTAAGAACCCACCTTCTATTAGAATAAACTAGTAGGCAAATATTAACTAATAAGGAATTAATCAAGCATTGTGACAAGTGTTGGACTAAATCCAGGCACATAGGGAAGCGTACGGCGACTTGTTGGCGCAGCTTGCCAATCGGTGATCTCTGTGTGTCTGGAAGTCTATGTCTAAGTAACACACGTACAGAAGAACTGAAATGCAAGCGGCTCCGCCGCTAAACCTTTACCCAGGCCACGTGATGACCGCATTCCAAATCCCGTCCAACAACAAGGAATCCTGCCTGCGAGGATAACTCACGAGCTATCGGATCAAGCCATAAGTTGAAGGTTAGTATTGCAGCAAGGCATCTGGCCTGTGGGAAAACTCTCATGCTATCAGCTTAATCCATTGGGCGAACGTCAGGAAGCAAGTAACCATACAAGAATTGTGGCAAATGATCCGGCATGCGGGATAAACACACGAACTATCGGATCAAGCCATTGGGTGAAGGTTAGCATTGCCGCAATGGATCTGGCCTGCGAGGAGCACTCACTAGCTTTCGGATAGAGCTATGGGGCAAAGATTAGCAAGAATTGTAGGAACGAATCTAGACTGGGGGGAGAACTCACGTGCTATTGGGTCAAGACATTGGATGAACGTTAGCATTGCAGGAAGAGATACGGCCTGCCGGGAAAACTTACAAGCTATCGGATTAAGCCATTGGCTGAAGATTAGCAAGCACTGCGGTAAGGGATCACGTCTGCGGGGATAACGCACCCACTATCAGGTCAAGCAATCAGGTGAACGTTTTGTTGACTGGGGGTTTGGCTCGGTGGCTTCCCTAGTGTTCGGTGCTGGCGGGCTCGGGCATGAGGCCGGTGGCTTACGGCCCCCATTGGCCTCGCCTGCCCCCATGGCGAGGAGGAGGGCTCGGCACTGGTACTCGGCATTGGGCTCCGGCTTTGGCAGTCGGCATTGAGTTTTCCTTCTCTCTCTTTCGTATATAAGTCCATAGTTTTCCTTCTCTTTGGATCGGCAGACAATTCATCTGCTTCTTCTTCTCCATCCATCTTCCCCTCGTGTCAACACGTTTAGCAATCAAGTATTGCAGGAATGAATCTAGCCTACATTGAGAACTCCCAAGCTATCGCATCAAGCCATTGTGAGAGGGTTATCATTGCAGCAAAAGATACGGCCTGCGGGGAGAATTCACCGTCTACCAGATCAAGCAGTTGGGCGAATATTAGCAAACATTGCAGGAAGGATCTCGTCTGCTGGGAGAAGTCACCCTCCATCAGATCAAGCTATCGGGCGATCATTGGCGATTAAGTATTGCGGGAAGGGATCTGTCCTGTAGGGAGAACGCACGAGCTATTGGATCACGCCATCATGTGAGGGGAAGCATTGATGCAAGGGATCCAGCCTGCAGGGAGAACTCACAAGCTATTAGGTCAAAGCATTGAGCGAAGATTAATAATCATTCCTAGAATAGATCTTATCTGCGCGCAGAATCTACCCACTTTTAGATCAAGCCATCGGGTGATCGTTAGCAATAAAGCATTGCGTGATCTATCTTACGGGTAGAACTCAATGTTGAGATCAATCGAGTACGAATAGAGATATTGAATTGACTATCGTATAAAAGCGATTGTCTAAAGAGCAAAGAAAGAGAGAGACAGCCAAATATATGGGAAAAGAGAGGGCATACTCGGCGAAGCCGAGTATCACATCCGGAGACCGATGCCAAGCATCACTGCCGGGGCTAGACCTACTTTTCGGCATGGGGGCTGGTGGCGGCCCATGGAGGCCGCAAACCACCGGTCTCATGCCCGTAGCCTTAGGCCAAACGCTGTTGGCACGGGATTTGGCCCGATGGCTTGTGTGGCGTTCGGGGGCTGTAAGCCCCCGACGGCCTAAATCTGCGGGCATGAGGCCGGTGGCCTGCGGCCCCCATGGGCCTCCATTCCCCATGCTGAAGAGTAGGTCTAGCCCCGGCAGTGATGCTCGGCATCAGTCTCCGGATGTGATACTCGGCTTCGCCGAGTATGCTCTCTCCTTTCCCATATATTTGCCTGTCTTTCTCTCTCTTTGCTCTTTAGACAATCACTTTTGTACGATAGTCAATTCAATATCTCTATTTGTACTCGATTGATCTCAACAAACGCCACACAAGCCATCGGGCCAAATCCCGTGCCACTACTCAAAAGCTATCAGTTCAAGCCTTTGTGTGACGGTTAGCAGTGCAGCGAGAGATACGACATGGAGCGAGAACCTACCCTCTATCGGATGTAGCCATCGTGCAAACATTAGCCAGCAAACAATAATTACCTCACGATATCCGACATTCGGGAAGATCTTACAAGCTATCGGATCAAACCATCGGGAGAACGTTAGCCAGCAGGTATTGCGCGAAGGGATCCGGCCTGCGGGCAGAACTAACTACCTATACGATCAAGCCATCGAGCGAACGTCATATATATGTATCCAGGGCCAGTGCAGCCACAATATCTGTGAAGCATACACGTTTCGAAGCAGCAAGTATAGTGCCGTTTCCCGTTTTGCCAAAGCTACTCCTTGCCTTCCTATCTGCTGCATCCTCTCAATGAGCAGCTGAACGGTGGAGTCAAGGCCACCCGTAGATGCCAAATGCAGCGCTGTCATTCCATCCTTCGTTTTAGCATCCTTGTCGGATTCAAGCTTCTCAATGAGCAACTGGACGGTGGAGTCATGGACGCCAATAGAAGCTAAGTGCACCACTATCATTTCGCCCTTGGTTTTGGCATTCTTGTCTGCGTTGAACTTCTCAATGAGCAGCTAACAATAGAGTCACCACCGCCAGTAGATGCTTAGTGCAGCGCCGTCATTCCGTCCCTAGTTTTAGCATCCTTATCTACTTCCAACTTCTCGATGAGCAGCTGTATGGCTGCCAGCAGACGCAAACGTGTAGCGTCATCTCGTAGATGTTTTTTTGTTTCTGTTTTGTTTTAATTATACTGTATTCACTCTACTTAGAGTATGACAGCCCCTTAATCCCCTCCGCCTCCGGGCTGGCAGGCTAGATGGCGGAGCTTCACTCCTGCTACCCATTGTCCCCTTCTGACAAAAGAAAGCATCTGAAAGCGGTTGATAAAATACAAAGGAAAAGGGATGAAATCAAGGAGAGCCCGCCGGCTCTTACACCTCCGCCCATTTGATCGGGAATTTCCCGACATCACTGGCTGCCAGGAAGTCCATCACCGCTTTATCGGACATCTCCACGGCGAGCAGCTCAGAGACTTGCACGTGTCGGCATCTGCCAACTCTCCATCCCGTCGCTTTCCCCACAACTTTTCTCAGCGTTTTCTGCTGGTCTTTCCATCGGCTGCAGTGGCGGAAAAGATGTTCCCACGTCTGGGCCGCCGTCCTGCCTCGGCCGCTGCACCACAAGCATTTGTTGTCGTCTCGGTATCCGACCTGTTTTAGGTACATGCCCACTGCCGCGTGTCTGGACTTCAGCCAGTAGAATCTGGCTGCCAGAGGCCTCATACTATTCATTGGGATGGGTCTCTTTCTCCCAGCTTTGCCTTCTAGCCTGTAGCCATGATGTCTGCTGTACTTGTCGGCCTCCCACACAGCCTTCACCAATATCTTTGCTTCTTAGATAATTCTGGTCCTGATCGCCACCGAGGAGTATACTTGTTCTTGTACTGTGCCTGCCCTGCGGCCCTCTTGCGCTACATTCGCTTGGGTATCTACTTCCTCATTCCTGGAGATGCCAGAGTGTCCTGGGACCCAGTGGATTTCTATTTCAATACCGGCTTCGCGAAGAGTCTTTGTGCTCTCCATAGTCCACCTGGTTAGCGGCTGCCCTGGCCCAGAATCCAGGTGCTCCGTTCGTCGGAACGCTGCTTGCAAGTCGCTGAAGACAGCTACCTACATCACTCCGTTTGTCTGCTGTGTGTCCATTCGCACTACGGACTCCCAGAGTGCAAGTCCGATTGCGCACAGCTCTGGATCGTTGACCTCCACTCGTCCAGTGCTGAGGTGGCTGTGGAAAGCTCGGCAGGCATCTCTCAGCTCGCATACTGCAGGAGCTCCCACTCTGCCGTCATTGGATCGCAATCCGTCTGTCCACCACACACAGACCCCCGCGCCCACTTTGACCTCTCACTGGCTCGCCCCGTGTATCGCCTGTCTGTTTGCCGGGGGGTCATCACTCATTATGACTGTCTTGACCGCAGGTGCTTCCTCCAGGCTGGGCGAAACGCATGATCTCTGCCTCTCGGCCTTGTTTGTGCTCTTTTTGATGACGCTGCATATTGGTGTGCCAGACGTGGGGTGGTTGTACATCCCCTCCAGTTTTGAACCTTGGTATGCATTAGCGAGCCTTGCTGTGAATTGTTGCTGCCTGTAGTCGAGGCATACTGGCGCAGGTGTGAGTCCTGAAGCTCTAATAAGTGGACGTAGTGGCATCGTGGGCAGAGCACCTAGGGTTGACCTGGCCTGCCAATTAAGAAGGAGTTGAAGATCCTCTCGTCTGCTGGTTTTTTTGGATCCCACCAGAGCTCACTTCCATATAGTGGAACCTCTTTGAAACAAGTTATGTGGACGGCTATTACCTGCTATGGGATGATTCCGTGCATCCTCGTGAGTACGCGCAATCAGACATCTGCCGCTCTGGCCATCCTCATGCATCAGTTGTGATGCTCTTTGAACATTAGGTGGGCATCCAGTCAGACTCCCAGGCACCATGTCGCTGCATTGTTGAATCGGACGAAACCATTTCCCACTCTTAATTTGGCTGTGAGTTTTGGCCGGAGGTGCTTCTTGTGGCCTCTCCTGCATGTGAAGAGTGCAGCGTCCGTCTTCGCAGTGTCGAACTGGAGATCTCGCCTACTGCTCATCCCGTAGATGCTTTTGTCATATGTGGGGTCTGGTAATTTCATAGTGTGGTGCTCGATGATGGACTTATAGCCTCACAAAGACGCAAGGTCAGTGCTGTCAACCCTTCCTTATCGTGGGTTTCGACCTTGACATTGCTCTTTAGTAACAGTTCCACCGCTGGAAGCGAGCCGCGCCATACTGCCCAATGTAGCAATGTCTGCTCCTACTCACTATCAGTAGCATTAAAGTCAGGTGCTGCCTTGATAGCTGCGAACAACCTTAATCGTATAGATAATCCCAGAAGCTTCCTTCCAGTGCCCTCTAGATCTTTAGGGCAATAAAATATCACGAGTGCTACGGTAGTTCCTGCATTATTCTGAATGGCCAGCTTCAGAGGGGTATCACCGTCTTCGTCTTCCTCATTGATGCCAGAACTCATTTAGTCATGAAGTAACAGGTAGTTAGGCTTCCCAATAGTGAGTCCCGTCTGGGCAACACTCTGACCGTGACAGAACTACGAATTTCGGGGCAGCGAATTCTGGACCGTTTAAGACCAGGGCAAACGATTCTTGGACTATATATCTGCAGGGCCCTGATGTCTCTATGACGTCATCGAATATTGAAGTCAACGATGCGAAGCGGTGCAAATTATGTTATTTTATACTCTTCAGGCCCTCTACTGGCACTAAGGCGTCTGCTGCCGCTTGTTTCAAGGCTCATCACTACATTTCACAACATCATAGCACCAGCTGCAGTTAATTGTAAGGCCAACCACCACGACCACTCGATGCCTTCTTCGGGTAGCGTCCAGTCCCCTGTTGATACTTGTACGGGCACTAGGGCAGCTGACATCAGCCCCGGACAGACCAGTCCTCCAAAATCATGCTCCAGGACGGGACAGTGACGCCAGGCCCCGAAAGACTTCAGTCGTCCCGGACCGTTGGGAAGCCTGATAACAGGATATCTAGGGCCGACGTATCGTTCGTTCTTGTTGACACGAGATGATGATGGAGAAGAAGAGAAGATGATGAATTGTCTGTCGATCCAAAGAGAAGGAAAACTATGGACTTATATACGAAAGAGAGAGAAGGAAAACTCAATGCCGACTGCCAAAGCCGGAGCCCAATGCCGAGCCCTCCTCCTCGCCATGGGGGCGGGCGAGACTGGTGGGGGCCGTAAGCCACTGGCCTCATGCCCGAGCCCGCCAGCACCGAACACTAGGGAAGCCACCGGGCCAAATCCCTAGTCAACAGTTCTTGCTGCATAATGAATAGCAGTCATTCCTTTTCTGTCTTGTAGACTCTGATCAGCGTGTTTCTTGTATAATTATCCCACGTTGGTTACATGGAATGCGATAGATGCCAGAATCAATACGGCTCTTTACCTCTTTACTTTATTGACCATTGTATAGGATTCGTTTTATCGCTCCATCGTCCAAGATTCTCGCGCAATCTTTCTGTCAACCTGTCGCTTTGCTCCCACCCGTTGCTAAACACGGTCAGTAGAAGTTATAATAGCGTATGGTGTGCATGGTAGGTCTTTTCGTAACGGAAGAACCTTTCGCAAAACTTGCTCATAGCCTCTTCAATACAGCTAATTCCCTCTCTTTGGATAGACTGACAATTCATCGTCTTTTCTTCTCCATCTTCTTCTGGTGTCAATATAATGTCTCATCTATATACCGGGACCAGGGGCGATAACAGAAGGCTGAGAAACTAGTTTTGCAGATCATCGAGACGTAAAAGAGGGTACTCGGCCCAAGAGCATCCACATACCCTGACCAACATGGCAAATCTCGCAGCGGCCTTCGAGAACCAGGAGAGATGGACGGAGGCCGAGACAATATAGGTGCAGGTAGTAGAGATGAGAAAGTGGGTACTCGGCGAGGAGCATTCCGATACCATGATTAGCATGGGTAGCCTTGCAACGATGATTTTTAAACAGGGAGGATGGGAGGCGGCTGAGGAGATCTTTGGGCAGGTCATGGAGACGACAGAGAGGATACTCGGCCAGGAACATCCACATACCTTAGCCACTATGAGTAATCTGGCGTTGACATTTTTCTGTCGGGGACGACGTATGGAGGCCGTGGAGCTAGGTATGCGGGTCATGGACACAAGAAAGAGGGTCTTGGGCCAGGAGCATCCACATACCTTGACCAGCATGGCTAATCTGGCATCGGCATTCGAGCACCAAGGGCGATTGACGGAGGTTCAGTCGCGATGGGGACAGATCACAGAGACAGAGAAGAGGGTGCTTGGTCCAGAACATCCCTCTACCTTGTGTCGCATAGGAAAACTCGCATCGAAATTTTCGAAACATGGGCGATCGAAGGAGGCAGAGAAGCTGGAAGTACAGGTCATGGAGGCGAGAAAGAGAGTACTCGGTGATGAGTATCCAGATACCTTGTACAGCATGAATAACGTCGCATCGATATACCGTTACCAGAGGCGGTGGAAGGAGGCTGAGCAACTTCAGATTCAAGTGGCTGATAGAATGCAAATGACGTTGGGTGATCATCCATCTAAATTTAGTGCCTTCCCTAACTTAGCTTCAGTGCGTGAAGAGTTACTGCCCTCGCTAGATGAGACAATATTGGCGCAGGAGCATCGAGACATTGTTCTCAACCGTCCCGTCCGACGGCCGGGGACGGTAGTGCCGTCCGACATCATGGCCGGACAGACGGGACGGCGCCAAAACCGTCCGTCCCGTCCTGGCATCTCAATGACGGTCGGATTGCCAGTGTCTGCCGGGGACGGAATATTCACCATCCACGGCAGTCATCCACAGACCGCGGCCGTCATCGGGCGGTTGGAAATATATATAGATACAACTCAATCAAGTCCTGAGGGCACATTGTAAAAGATATAAATGGATTCATCTATACATAGTATGGATATCAATAGGCGAAGTATATGTAAAAGATCAGTATAAAATGCCCAAAGATTCTCCTGTTATTCCACATTTTGCTGACACAGGATTTAGCCCGAAAGGCCTGCAAGTTTCTGGATAGCCAGCGAAGCTGCTAGAATGAACTGGAGAGTGATTGCTAATAGTCTGAGTCAGTGTAGACTCATACGTGATTAATCACTCGCCACTTGCATAGCGATAGCCACTGGTTGATTTGTAATGTATGTTACCGACTATTGATGTTGGCAAAGGATTTTGCCAGAAAGGCCTACGAATTTCTAGATGGCCAGCACAGCGGCTACAATCGACTGGAGGGTGATTGCTAATGGTCTGAGTCACGATGTAGACACATACATGATTAGTCACTCGCCACTTGCATAGCCACTGGTCGATTTGTAATGTATGTTCACGATGGTTCTTCAGCCGAGGTTCAGGATTTTCACCGTTCTCCTTGAGTATAAAAACCATAGATTTCTCCTGTAGTTAGTTGTTTAGAAAATCGTTTTTGTGCAACTGTTAATCAACCTCTCTTTGTACTCGATTGCTCTCATCACATTTATCTTTATCTTCATCACCCATCCATTCCGAGCTGTCAATACACTGGAATCAAAATGAATAGCATACCTGATGCTCCCCCTTTGACTACAATTGCGTCCATACACGCAGGAATCGATCCAAACAAATTTGATGATCCAGTATTTTCTGATGATGGATCTAGCCTACTCAGCAGCGCTCCAAACACCTTGAAGACTCCAACCTTTCGCAGCGGTAGTGGTTCCCAAGATTCCTCCGCCTCTGGTACTACTCAGGCTGCCACTGCTGGAAGTATGATAAACCAACGAAAAAGGATCAAGCACAAGAGTTATGTATTCGATGCAGCTAATGGAATTGAGTATACCTCAACCAATGGCAAATCCCTGTGGCGTTGCATGCAATTTACGAACCTAATAGTCTGATTTATAACCAGGTTTGTTATTCACTGACTGACTGATTGATATACAGGTGCTAGTGCTCGAACAGCCCAAGGATTCTCCATCTCTAGAACAACAAATATAATTAATCATCTACATCTGATACACTGTACCGATAAGGATGGACAGATGCATAAAAAAGCTGCAGTAACCCAGCGCATTGATAGAGTCTTCAGGAAAGCACAGCAAAGGGTTGCATTCGATGTTGATCTGTTCAAGCAACTACTTCTGCGATGGATCATTGTTAATGATATCGCATTTCGCCAGGTAGAATGCAATGCATTTCATCATCTACTATACTATCTTCTCGCATGTGTATGTTCATTACTATCTTATATGAAGCTGAGGGCTGATTGCCAACAAGGTTGCGGATTACAGATCACTTCGTGTGGCCCTGCCAACATCAGGAAACACCATTCGATCTTGAATTATGTATCTTTATGAATTATTGAAGATACAGATTATCAATGCGTTTGTGGATCTACCAACTCGAGTTAACTTCAGCTCTGATCTTTGGACATCACCTAGCCATTGCTCTCTACTGGGCATTGTGGCACATTGGGTTTCTCTGCAGGGGACGTTGCAATATGCAATACTTGGGTTGTCGAGATTTCGTGGAAGACACACTGTCAAAAACCAAGTGGAAAGTATTTGGGGGGTGGCTCGGGAATACCATCTGCAAGGGAATATTGGATACTTTACACCCGACAATGCTTCCAATAATGACTCTGACATGAAGTACATACCAGCCAAGCTGAAGCAGCGAGATATTGATTTCAACCCAGTCAAGCGTAGACTACAATGTCTCGGTCATGTTATAAACCTTCCTGTCAAAGCATTGCTATGGGTAAAGCCACCAGAAACCTTTGAACGAGAGGTAGTGGACTCGCTCTTCCCTTCGTATGTGCTTTTCTTTTTTTCTCATATACAAAGCCATTCCCAAGCTAGAATTGTCACGAAATCAGACCAGAACGAAGAAATAAACGATGGTTAAAACCGAGGTGCCGCCTGGGGGGAGTGGAGGCCGACGCTGTGGCTGCCGCTCCACCTGGACTCTCCCATTCTTGGCCGGAAGCCAATTCATGAGGTGTTAGAGTCGAGAACCAGGTAGGACTGCCTTCGGTAGGTGTAGGGGTGCGGGTGGGCGGGTTATTGAAGCTGGACGCGCTGCTCTGCCTCAACCACTGCCGCTCCGTTCCTCTTTATACCTCCTTTCCCTCGCTCTTGGCCTCCTTACTTCCCTCCCATCCCTAGTCTTCTGGCGCAAAAAACCTCGCGCTCGGGCTGTGGCCCGGGCTCAAGCTCTGAGCTCTGGCGGAGCACTGGCTCTGGCGCTTGCACTGACTGTTGGTTGTGTTCGTGCTTTGCTCCGGCACGGGCCCGTGCACCTGCTCAAGCTTTAAACTTTTGGCTCAAGCTCAACGTTTCGGCCACCATCTTCCATCCCTTCCGTCGGCCAAATTGCTCGCCCTAGCCAGCTGATGGCCATTGCTGCTCGCCCTTGCCAGACGATGGCCATTGCTGCTCGCCCTTGCCAGACGATGGCCATTGCTGCTCGCCCCTACTAGCCGTCGGTCAATTTCCGCCCGGCAATTCGCTTCCATTAGCCCCCAGTCAAGCTGGATCATCTAGTGGACTCGCTCTTCCCTTCGTCTGTGCTTTTCTTACTTTCTCATATACAAAGCCATTCCCACACTAGAATCGTCACAAAATCCGACCAGAACGGAACAGTAAACGACGCGTCAAACAGAGGTGCCGCCTGGGGGGAGCGGAGGCCGCCGCTGTGGCCGCCGCTCCACTTGCACTCTCCCAACTGCGGCGGCAGCTCCCAAATGATGTGAAGGGGGTGTTATGGAGAGTGTTCTGGTGAGTTTTGGAAGCGGCAGGCGGTTTTGAAGACTTGCTCGGGGTGGTAGTCGATATAGGCTTGGTACACGTTTGCTGACCATAGGCTGAGTAGTTGGATTTCATTATCAGCCAGCCCCGCTGCCTTGGCCAAGGTTGCTGATCCTCTTCGGAACGAGTGTCCCGAGTATGCTCCCCTGATTCCAAGCTGCCCCAGTTGTTCCTGCAGGTGCTGGACCAGGTATTCTCGTGTGAATGCTTCGCTTCCTGGGCCATGTCCTGGGGGACGGGCCAATAGAGGGGCGAGTGGGGTCCAGCTTTGGCAGAGTTCGAAAAGGTGCCGTATGGCCATGGCGGGGCAGGCGGCGTTGTTGGATGAAGAGAGTGTGATCGTGACTCCTTTGCGGAAGGGGTCCGTTTTCGAGCTTGGTAGTGTGAGTAATAGCCGGTCCTCCTCGAATTGGATAGATCTTAGGGTGAGGTTGCATTGGGGGAATTCGGTGTAGCCATGGATCATGTCGTTCGGTGTCCAGGTTATTTTGCCTGCCCGCAAGAATCCGGCCTGTGCAATGCAGAAGGCGCCCTAGAGATTGGCATCGCGGGGATCGTTTGCATCTGGCAGTGAGAAGATACGGAAGAGGAGGCCTCGTGTGATTGGAATGCGCTCCTTCTTCTTTTGTTCGTCGTGGAATCGGTCGATTCCTCTGACGATGTGCTGTGGGCAATGGTTGCCAAATGGCTCGGTGCTGAGCCCGAGGTCGGTGTGTAGTGACTGTAGGCCAGTGATGTAGCATTTGATGGTCTGCATGCGCAGACCGCGTTCGGCGAGTTTGGCGGTCCACAGTGACAGCAGCTGTTCCGATGCCGCAAAGGGCATGACTCCTTGTACAGCGCAGAAGTGGACAAAGTCGTTTCTTGGTGTGGTGTATGTGCGTCGGGTCTGGGAGCTGAGTCCCCACCAGAGATATCGTGCGGCCTGGGGGGGGGGTGGTTGCAATCCTCGTACCAGGTGTCTGGTGCGTCATTTGTGATTGTTTTTAATGTAAATTTGGGCAGAGGTTAGAGATTGTTTCTGTGTCCCATCGTGAGAGAGCGTCAGGAAGAGGGTTTTCCTTTGTCGGGATCCACAAGCAGTGGAGCTCGATATCGTGGAGTGCTACGTGCATGGCTATTTGCCAGAGTGGGCTGATTGCCTGGCCTTTGATGCTTCCTTTTGCAAGTGCTGCGACGACTGGCTCGTTGCCGTAGTGCAGTTTGTTTTTACCGGCTCTGGACTCGCGTGTCCAGGTGTGAAGTGCGTGTAGCACCACGTATATCTCTTTAAAGTTGATGTGTTTGGCTTTATGCCTCCGTGTGTCCGTGGTGCTGAAGAGCTGTGCCGGTGAGTCTATGCTAGACAGGGTTTCGCCTGGTCAGACAAAGTAGCCCCCTATCCCTTTCTGTCCGGATGCATCTGTCCACAGCCGTAAGATTTGCTGTTCGTAGTGAAGGAGTCGGACTCCGTTCCACCGTAGGAGGAACGTCTGCCACTAGGTGCGGTCCTTCTTGATCTCCGATGAGACTCGTATGTGGTGAGTTCCCGGTGTCGACATGAGGGCGTTGTAGAGTATGTGAAGGAAGGGGCGGCTGGCTGGCACCACTTTGGAGGCAAATGACAAGAAGCCCACAGTTGTTTCCAGGCTTCTGTGTGTTACTGAGTGCTGTGCAAGTGTGGAGTTGACCAGTGCCATTGCTTTCTCGTGCTTGTCGTGCGGCAGGCGTGCCTCTATCGCTTCTGTGTCAATCTCTATGCCGAGGGATCTGATGCAGTGTCTCTCTGCGTTCTTTTCCTCCTTGACTCGGAATCCCAGGTCACTGCATATCTGACTGAATTCTCCTTTGTACCTTTTTGGTGAGTTGGAGAGAGTTGCGGCGTGCGGGAAGATGGTGAGAAAGTCGTTATGGTACTGGAGTGTATGTGTCCATCCCCGTTGGGTTTGGAGGATCCATTCCAAGGCCGATGCGAAGAGGTCAAAGATGGCTGACAATGTGCAGCAGCCGAATGGGAGAAATTGTTCGCACCCCCATGTTCCCATTCAGCTGGATACTAGTAGCCAGCAGTCGTCGGGGTATACGGGGATGCGGCGAAATGCATCTGCGAGGTCTCGTTTGATGAAGACTGCTCCGGTTCCGCAAGCCTGTCGAGCGGCTGTGGCGTCGTCGAGTCGTGTGTATGTAAGTGTGCCCCACGCTTGGGGTATAGAGTCGTTGACAGAGTGCCCGCTTGGCGACGATAGGTGGTGCATTCTCCTCCAGGTGCCATCTTGCTTCAGTGCAAGTCCCAGTGGTGATGCTATGTATTTGGCTGGGAGACGCGGGTATTTCGAGGTCTGTCGTGATTGAGGTGGGGTCTTTGAGCGCCGACGCCAGATTTTCCCCCAGGATGAATCGCGGTGGGCCTGTGTAGCCGATGAACGCTCCGTAGCGGATTATGTCTAAGAGCTTGTTTTGTAAGCCTGGGTTTGGATGGTTCTGTAGCCAGTGGTCCCATCCTGCTTCGAGTAGAGGTCCGCGATTCCTGAAGTTTGGTTGGCAGGTTTCTGTCAGTGTGAACGGAATCTCCAGTTGAGGGCTCCGGAACTGCGGGGGCGTTGCCCCGTTGTGCGGTAGGGCCATTGTAGGTCCCTATTGCCGCCGGGATATGCGCTGGCTTAGTGGCGCGCCTTGTGTTTGGCCGCACTGTGTTGCTGGATGTGGTCCCTCGCATATCGTACAGGCGTTAGTGCAGCGGCAGGCTAGGTAGGTGCGTGTGTATTGGTTGTAGTTGTTGCTCATCTCGTTGCTGGCGCTGCTGCAGTTGGCTTGGCGGTGCGGGGCACCTACTGTGTGTGCTCGTTTGGTAGGGTGTGCGTTATCGGCGGGCATAGGTTTAAAGATCTGGGCCGTCTCGAGGTCCTGGTCGGGGCTGCTCCAGCTTGATGGTTTGTATATGCCTCGGCTTATTCTCTGTTGGTGGAATACAATGTGGAATTTTCGTACAGTGTCCCATGAGTGGGTGCGGAGGTGTTTGTAGAGTGTATGTACGGATGTCATGCTGGCGAAGGCGAGTGGGAGCTTCAGCGGTGGCGCTGCGAATGTGCATATCAATACGCCATAGACCATACATGGGTGCATCAGGTGGGATATTGACTCGTATTGTTCGAGGTCGACATCTTTGCAGTTCGTGGAGAGGTCGAGGCTGGATTCTCCCGAGCGAAAAGTGTTGAATTGTGGGCGTTTGATTCTGTAGGGGAACGAAGCTTCGAGCTTCAGGAGGTCTGCGGAATGGAACTTGTTTGTGTATGTGGACTGCACGACTACTGTGTCCAACGCTGGGAATATCTCTTGGATTGAAAGAAGCATGGGGTCGTTGCCTGGTAGTTCGGCTATTGAGCCAGTGCTCGTGGTTGTCGTGCCCTGGATGCTCGAGGTTGTTGCAGTGCCTCGTCCGCGCTGGGCATCGAGAACGGCTGTCATGACTCGGAGTAAGACGTTGATGTCGACATTGGGTGTGCTCTGGCCGCTCGTGGCTGACTGAGCACTCGAGGAGGTCGTTCTATCTCGCGAGAGGTGGATTGTGTCCTTGGTGTTGGGTGGTGTCGCCTGGCTGTCTCCTTGTGTCTGTTGGGACGCTGGGGCGGAGTCGTGTCCGCGGGTGCTGCTACCGAGCTGGCAACCGGTGCTGCTGCTGCTGCCGGGGTCCGAGGCCTGGCTTCCGTTGCTTGACTCGCAGTAGGTGTACCTGGAGTTTGACGACATTGTTTGCGTTTTTTGGGTCGGGGGCTCTGGGTGGGAGACTGCTGGGAGGCAGTGAACGTGGTGCGGGGGGGGGGGGGTGTTTGTATGAGAAAGAGAGAGTGAGAAGATGAGGTGTATTTGTCTTTTTGAAGCTGGACGCGCTGCTTTGCCTCAACCACTGCCGCTCCGCTCCTCTTTATACCTCCTTTCACTCGCTCCTGGCCTTCTTACTTCCCTCCCATCCCGAGTCTTCTGGCGCAAAATACCTCGAGCTCGGGCTGTGGCCCGGGCTCCAGCTCTGAGCTCTGGCGGAGCATTGGCTCTGGAGCTTGGTCCGACTCTTGGTTGTGCTCGTGCTTTGCTCCGGCCCCGGCCCGTGCTCTTGCTCAAGCATTAAACTTTTGGCTCAAGCTCAAGGTTTGGGCCACCATCTTCCGTCCCTTCCGTCGGCCAAACTGCTCGCCCTAGCCAGCTGATGGCCATTGCTGCTCGCCCTTGCCAGCCGATGGCCGTCGCTGCTCGCACCTACTAGCCGTCGGTCAATTCCCGCCCGCCAATTCTCTTCCACTAGCCCTCAGTCAAGCTGGACCATGTTGTTGCTTTTATAAATAATTTGATGAAGCGGCAGAACTTCTCAAGTGGCGCCAACGAGGCCCAATAAGCATGTTGCACAACATTATTGAGTGCATCGGTCGAAGCCCCCAGCGCAGAGACAAACATGACGAGAAGGTCAGGCAATTGCATCCGGATTGTACTGCATCAGCTTAGGTTCCGGGGAATGAAATTCGATGGGGTGGTAACTATGATGAGTGAGTTCGAGCAATGAATCTGAGGGAGGCTTTGGAAGAATTTGTATCAAGTGCTATATGCCACTACCTGCATGGAGAACGAGACTCGCTGGCAACAGCTCCGAGGCACAATGAATTAACTCCTGATGACTGGGCAATTTTGACCGACATCATCCAATTTCTACAGCACTTCAGCAGGTGGCAGTTAATGCTTCATGGACACCGAACACAAGGTGCGTTATATGATGTCCTGTCAGCAATGAACGAACTTCTACTTCACATGGAGGATCGACAGGCTGCCTATACTGCTCTACCCCAGGACGAAGTCAGCCACCATATGATTACAGCCATCAATAATGCTTGGGCCCTTCTCAAGAAGTACTACAACAAAGTTGATGAAACTCCCGTATACTCTTGTGCAATCGCATCACAACCTGAGATGAAGCTGCTGTGGTTTAGAGAAGAATGGGAGGAGCGCACCAAGTTGAAATGCAGGGGCTGAGTTGGCTGTTCGAAACCACTGGTCAGCGGATTGTAACTCACTGGGACTTCCACTGTTTCGAAACAGTTTATACCCTACACCTGGGATTACAGTTACCGAGACAGCACCCATCACACCAACCTGGAAGTCAAAGAAACGCCAGCGTCAGGCTGCTGAGACTCTGGATCGTTTCGAGCGATTCCAGGAGCGTGATCCTGATGATGAGCTGCTAGGTGGTGCTCTACAGTACTGTGTTGGCAGACTCAATGACCCACACCAGACAAAAGTTGCCCCGTTCTTTTCTCTCTTCTCTTCTTTTCTTTGCTTTGCTTTGCTGGTCCTTTCCTTTCCTTTCCTCTCCTTTCCTTTCCTTCTCTTCTTTTCGTTTTCAGTTTATCTTGGTCCTATTCTATCTCTCAACTTGCATATGTCAGCGGGGATGAAGGGTAGCGGGGGGGGAGCTCCGCCATCTAGCCGGCTCGCCCGGAGGCGGAGGGGGTATCTAGGTCCTGTCATACTCTAATTAGAGTGCATACAGTATGAATAAACAACAACAACGACACAAGTTGCCCGGATGGGGGTTCAGTTAATGAGTTTTCCTGCCATGTCAGATGAACCAGAGCGTGAATTCAGCAGTGCAAAGTTGCTGATCAGTGACCGACGAAATCGCTTGGGAGATGATACCATTCAGGCGTCTGAATGTCTGAAATCATTGGTACAGCAGGGCTTGATCTTGTTGAGATCAATCGAGTACGAATAGAGATATTGAATTGACTATCGTACAAAAGTGATTGTCTAAAGAGCAAAGAGAGAGAAATGCAGGCAAATATATACGGGAAAGAAGAGGGCATACTCGGCGAAGCCGAGTATCACATCCGGAGGCCGATGCCGAGCATCACTGCCGGGGCTAGCCATACTCCTCAGCATGGGAGCTGGTGGCGGCCCATGGGGGCCGCAAGCCACCGCCCTCATGCCCGCAGCCTTAGGCCGAACGCCTCACAGCCATCGGGCCAAATCCCGTGCCAACAGATCTTTGGAACAATGGAATCAGATATGGTACAGATGGAGCAGATGCTGAAAGACTTTGCATTAATGTCAGAGTGATTGTAACAAGTATTATAATCAGAATTATATAATTGTTCTAGTACACTGAGTAATATCCATGGATGTCCATAGATGAGGGCCTGGGACGGTAGTTCTCCGTCCCCGGCCATCTCATTCCTCCGTCCCTGTCCTGCTTCAAAATAACCGCACCGTTTCCTTCCTGCCCTCGGACGGACGGCAGGACACGATTCCGTCCCGTCCTGCGCAGTTCCCGGACGGACGGGGCGGTTGATTTCACTGAAATTGTCAACCTCACGGCCGTGAGACTTCGTAAGATCTGATCATAGTGCTAGCGCTGGTTGCGTCTGAAGATAAACTTCACCCCAATAGATCAATCAATGTTATGAATTCGGCCACCCACCGTATGCAACTCCTCTCCACCAACCACTCACATGGTCTATGCATCCCAATGATTCCACCAGTCCGGTCCCACCGGAAGATCGGACTGGACCGGGCCCCGGACTGGCAGCCTTGGACTGGATGGGCTTGGTCTGGGCCAGTCCAAACAGGATAATATTTACCAATTTCAAAGTAGATCCGAAAAACTAAAGAAGTGAGACAGTAATCCCTGTAACCCTAACTCAGACACAACCCGAAGGAAGATCAGCAGCCAAGGCCAAGTGGGAGGCCGACAAATGCAGTAAACACTTTGGCTACAGACTGAAGGGCAAAGTAGGGAATAGGAGACGTATCCTAATGACAAGCGCAAAGTCAATGGCAACAAGATTCTACCAACGAAAGTGCGGGCATGCGCCTCCCGGAGCTTTGGAAGAAGCTAGGAAAGGCGATGGGCTCGAAAGCTGACAGATGCCAGCGGGCACAGGTGTCAGAGCTGTTTTCAATGGAGATATCTGACATGGCGGTGATAGACCTCCTGGCGGCCATGGACGTCGGAATGTTCCCACTGGGGGGAGGAACGGAGGCCGGAGCAGCAAGTCATTCTTTTCCACTGTCACTTTCTTCTGTCAGCGGGGACGAAGGGTAGTAGGTGGGAGCTCCGCCATCTAACCGGCTCACCCGGAGGTAGAGGGAATAATGGCCTGTCATACTCTAGCTCGAGTAAATACAGTATGAATAAACAACAACAACTGAGACTGAACGTCACTTCATAGCAACAACCAGCTCCAGGCAATCACTATGTACCAACCGGCCACTGCTAGTAAGCACAACCACGAGAAACCCAACGATACCAAACGAGTGGTCAGTCGCAAGTCGCAAGTCGCAAGGGGTTAGGGGTGAGATATGTATTGCGACTTGTGCATGGCAAGTTGAGTCTACATGTATGAGTATATGTGTATGAGTCTATTTGTTGAGTCAGTGTATCAGTAACTCCCAGCGTTTTTGGGCTGATTCGGCCCGAGTGGACTGGTCCCAAGCAGTCCAGGCCAGTTCAGTCCAGGTCCCGAAAAATTGGGGATTGGTCAGTTCCCGGTCCCAAAATTTCTTTTACTGTACCTGAACTAGCCTGAACAGTTCCAGTCCGGACTGGTCCATTGCTGGACTGGTGGAATCATTGATGCATCCAAGTGCTCATGGCTGTATCCTTCTTGGTACTCTCTACTCCATGATCCCAGGTGCACATGATTGCACGCTTCGAAGTTGAGTTGTCTCCATTCTCCCGCCTGCACTCATTCAACAGCCCCAAGAGTGTTGTTGCATGTGTACTTGGATCATGAGTCTCAGCACCATTTGATATCTTGTATGAAGATGGTGGCCATATCAGACTATGCATCAGGATTTGCAACAGAATATGCATCAGGATATACATCAGGATCAGGGTGATGCATCTCATCTCAGATAGAGCATACCCTTACATATATACCATTTTGGAAATATATAGGCCTCTAATCCTCGAGATAGATCAATCAACAAGTGAAAGAAACATCCAAAGCAACATCTTATGAGTCCAGTGCACACTCTTAGTTAAAACTCCATTTTCACTTCTGCTTCACGATCAAAAGGAGCCTCCAAAACCCTAACCCCCTCCCACTGAAAACTCAACACCATCTGTCAATCTCACTATGACTGGGCCTGAGCCTGTCATCACCATTAGTAAAAATGAACCTAGTAATGTATTACAACCGACCTACCTCAACTACATACAGTGGAAAGAAACTATGACTCTCATGCAGGATGGTATGCACGCAAAGTACATCGTGACCTGCTGAGAACCTACACCCCCTTGATTGAGATTGAATACTACTAATGGAACATTGGAGGCGGCAATGTTAAGACTACCATCCATCCTGCATGCTCTCCTGCCATCCAGGTTCTTCCCAAAGGCCTTAGGTCTCCAGGGGCCAGGCAGTGTAAACTGCAAGTACATCTGGAGGATACCAGATCTCATGTTGGCACAACTATCATCTAATGTAAGTTTTGCGCATGGCGCCTCTAAAATCATCTAACACTGAGAGAATACATCACATTATTTATGGACAACCTTCTCCTGTCATCATAACAAGACAAGATAGCTCCAACAACGAAATACATACACACATCTACACTGATGTACCAGAACTATACTCAACAATGATGAAGATCCTGGAGCATCATATTCCCTTGACCATGGTTGACGAATCCATGGATGCCTGCTGAACACATGAACAGGCTGCTGGCCATAACCCAGAGTTCAGAGATGAAGCCACCATGTAAGCCTTGTAACCAGGATGCTACAGAGGAGGTGGCGGCTACTGAGGGCGACGCCATTATGGTGGAATCAGCAACAATACCGGATACACAGCTGGAGATTCCAACAATGGACACGAATGTACCTGCACTCACTGCACACTGAAAAATTACACCACTGAAAACTGTACCATTCTCAAATCACTCAACAACACAGATGAAAAGGTATGTTACTACTATGGAAAACCTGGATATGTGCGGCCCGAATGACGAATACACCAAGACATTTTCGATGTTCGTGACCTGGACAATAAACAAAACCACAAAGGCTCCAAGTCAACCAGGAAAGCATTCTTCACAGAGGCACAATGATTCCACCAGTCCAGCAATGGACCGGTCCGGACTAGATCCGTCCAGTCTGGTTCAGGTCCAGTCCAAGGAATTTTCGGACAGGGATCGGTCCAATCCCCAATTTTTCGGGACCTGGACTGAACTGGACTGGACTGTTTTGGACCAGTCCACTCGGGCTGAATCGGCCCGAATACACTGGGAGTTACTGATACACTGAGTCAACAAATTGACTCATACACATATACCCATACATGTCGACTCATCTTGCCATTCTCAAGTCACAATGCAAATCTCACCCCTCACCACATGCCACTTGCCACTTGCCACTTGCCACTTGCCACTCACCACTAGTTTGGTATGGTTGGGTATCTCGTGGTGGTGCTGGCTAGCAGTGGCGGGTTGGTTCATAGTGATTGCTTGCAGAGGGTGGCTGTTATGAAGTGAAGTTGTGTCTACGTTGATGCTGTTTATTCATACTGTATTCACTCTAGCTAGAGTATGACAGGCCCTTATTCCCCCCGCCTCCGGGCGAGCCGGTTAAATGGCGGAGCTCCGACATAATTCCCTTCGTCCCCGCTTACAAAAGAAAGAGAAAGAGAAAGAGAAAAGAAAGACTGGCCGCTCCGGCCTCCATGCCTCACCACGGGGGGAACTTTCCAACGTCCATGGCCGCCAGGAAGTCCATCAGCACCATGTCACATATCTCTATGGCAAACAGCTTCGACACCTGTGCCTGCCGGCATCTGCCAGCTGTTCAATCTGTTTCCTTTCCCACCTTCTTCCAGAGCTCCCGCTGCTGGTATATCCACCGACTGCAGTGATGGAGGAGATGCTCTCGTGTTTGACCCACCATTCCCCAGAGCCACCAGCACCTGTTCATGTCGCGGTGTCCGGATCATTTTAGTTAAGCTCCGGTAGGCGCATGCCCCGACTTTATCTGGTAGAATCTTGTTGCCAATGACTTTACACTTGTCATTGGGATAGGTCTCCTATTGCCTGCTTTGCCCTTCAGTCTGTAGACAAAGTGCTTACTGCATTTGTCGGCCTCCCACAGGGCCTTGGCTGCTGATCATCCATTGGGCTGTGTCTGAGTTTGGGTTGCAGGGATTACAGTCTAACTTCTTTAGTTTTTCGGATCTACTTTGAAATTGATAATTATTATCCTGTTTGGACTGGTCCAGACCAAGCCCGTCCAGTCCAAGACTGCCAGTCTGGGGCCGGGTCCAGTCCAACCTTCCAGTGGGACCGGACCGGACAGAGCGGTACCCTAGACCGGGTCCGTCCGGACTGGTGGAATCATTGCAGAGGTACCTGGATGTCTGGCAGCGCATTGGATCATAGCCGGAGGCTGGGATCGCTTATGGCTACAAATCATTGCCACTCAGGATTGTCTTGCATTCTCAGCTGCAGAATTTCAAACGAGGGTAGTGGATTCGGGAACATTGCAAAGTCTGTGCGACATTACGAGCTCTATTATCTCATTCAACAGACTACCATAGCCCTTCATGATCCAACTTGTTGATGAGGCTACGGAACCAACCACCTGTCATGCGCTCAGTAAGATATCAGATCTTTTATAATTATCAGCACTTTTTACTCCTATCTTCCGGCTTTCCTTACTCTCTATAAACCAACTTGACCTTGCCGGATTTACAACAACTTTTCAATCTGACAAATTCTCTATATTCAGCGATTCAATTAACATCACTCCAAGTTGCACTAGTGATCTCTATATACTCCAATCAGGTTACACTCTTACATCCAAACTGGAACTGTATAATCTGTGGCTCCTCGCTGTAATCCTCCAATCACTGAATTAGAGAAGACAATTAACTAATCACCAATGTCTGAACACACTCCTGCTGGAACTAGTAGCTCAAGACACTGGCACTGACAACTGGCACATCATAATCCATTGCCAATGTGGACGATAATACTCAGTATTACTGAGTTAGTTGCCGTCGCTTGAATGTCCAAAGTCTGACTGCAGGTGAAACACAAGAAAATATTGATTCATACCAAGGGTAGGAGAACTACATTGCCATTTGACCTTGTACAAACCATCTTCTGTGGTCTATTGTCTATTGGTACCATAGTCAGCCATTAGGACTATATCTGATTCATGAGGACTACACTCAATGGACTATCGTATATCCCCTTTCTGATAAGAACCAATCATTGCACATCGCCACTTACTAGCACTACCAAGCCAAGTGTAACATCAGAGGATACAACATCAAATGTATTCAGTGGGACAATAGGTAAAGAGAATTCAAGTATCGGCTCTTCTCAATGCCCATGGCCAGGTGTAGTACAGCACTCAAGTTCTATCCACCTTATGCCCTCCATGAGAATGGGGATGCACAGACAATGGTTTATATGATTACCAACAATGCAAGCGCTACGATCCATCACTCCCTATCCCCACTTGGGTCGCGGGGGGAGCAATCGACACTGCAGTATACGTTCAATGACCCCTACCAAATCAAGAACTCCCCAACCAAGACAATCCTGGTTGTATTCAAAGCTCCCTACAAAACTGGATACAACATGCTGCATTCTTATGGCAAAACTAACAATGACATGGCATCTGCAGTTTCCACAGGAATCAAAATCAGTGGAACGGGTGGCATCAAAGGCAGGTGATATTCAAGTCGTCCAGCTGTGCTCGGATTGTATCTCAAGGAAACTAGACAAAGACAATAGTCAAGATATTTTCCGAAGTCATCCAGTGCTTTGCTATACAAAAGAATGAGTAAAGAGAGAAGAAAAGAAACCCCTCCGACACCAAACAACCTCTCTTTATAAACACTTCGTTTGCCACCATGGAACTATCCTTAATGCTCTGAAGTACCATCCGAATTGTTCTCCATGATCTTACACTCCATCAACCAAAGTTTTAGCAAAGCAATCACGCCACAACACCTCACATCGCAACACTTCTCCCCGCTTCTCCACACTCCCTGAACTATTCTCACACCAATAACGCAATTCACAAGTCCCTCTAGAAGGTTCCCATTATCTTCCGTAATGAGTGACATCCATTCCCCTGCTTCCTTCCAATCTTCCTTCGTACCTGATAATCAAAATGCACATACACCTTGTTTCTACATACAGGCCATATCTGTGGTTTCAAAGCGTACCAGTGTAGCTTCACAAAGCTCGTGGTCCTCCGAAATCATTTCTTAACTGTAGTAGAAAGAAATGACGCTAGTGTATTTGTATTCGAAGTGATCAATGTCTATGTTCCCCCAGATCCACGCAATTGCGTGGATACGCACGTTCCCCTTTCTGGCCAGTGCGCTCAGCAGAGTTGCACCTTTTGTCACCCTTTCCTCTCTCTCCACCTTACATCCCTTGTAAAAAGTTCAAGATACTTCTCGAACACAACAATAAATGCACTTGTCATCGACTCCTCAACAAAGTGTTAACCAATGGCCATCAACTCTGTGGCCTTAGTCCTTCCTTTTTCATTTCGCCTTCGTTTCTCCCAACCCTTATTGTTATTTGTAGTCTTCAACCATTGGCTTCACTTTTGTGAGATTGTCGGCTGGTTCCCAGGTCATTTCGTCATTGTTGGAGCCTTCCCATTTGATTTGATATTTGAAGCCACTGTTGACGCCCAGCGCCCGCTTATGTGAAGTAAACTCTTCCATGACATACGAAAAATGAATTGTGACATCATCATCTCGCACAGTTTTCACAGGATGAGGAGGAGGCTTTCCACTGACTGGATCCGCGGTGTACTTCTTGAGTCTGCTGTCGTTTGCTGTATCGTGGATGTTCATATCTGCCGTTAATTGCAGTTTGACTGCATTTGGCCCACAGAATTGCCTGATCTTGTACAGTTCCGCAAACGGGTGTTTCAACTTCCGCCGCGAAGGGTCTAGATCGGTGTATGTTATTGTCAGGTCTTTGGTACTTAACATCACGAGGTCTCCAACTTCAAGTGTGCACGGTCTTCGGCCGATGTTTGGTTCTGCAGTCTGGCTGTGTTGTGCCTTGCAGAGACGTTCCTGGGCAACAAGGAACGCGTCCTGCTATCGTTCAACGAACAGTGTATCTTGCTGGGCCCGCATTTCTTCAAGTTGCCGTTTGCAGCATATGAAGACTGATGGAATAGATGTTCCATATCCTAGGTCCAATTCGAACGGCCAGTAATTGGTGGATGGGTGCGTAGACGTCTTATATGCAGATTCCGCAAGTGGAGTCATCGTGTCCCACTGGCCTAGATGATGGGTGGTGAACGCATGGTGATACCACGTGGCCTGCTTATTGGAGATCTGTGGCACCCAGTCTGTGTGTGGGTGAAACGCCGTTGACCTGAGCAGCTTAGTCTGAAATATCTTAATCACTTACGCCCAGCCGTCTGACGTTAAGCGCGTGTCTCTGTCGCCCATGATCCCTGGACGGACACCGTGAAGTCGTCTGATGGCCTCTGAGAATATCTGTTCAAATTCCGTGGCATCTATGGTCTTTGTGCTAGGGATCAAATGGGCTCATTTGGAGAAATTTTGCACCAAGGTCACAATGCAATGGTTTCCACTTAAAGATGTTCGCACGTCAGTAATGAAATTCACTCCCACCCTCACCCAGAGGCCTTGGGCAACTGGTAGTGGTTAAAACAAGCCCATCACCGTCCCAGCCCGTTGGTTAACTCGCGTGCATGTGTTGCAGCCTTTAGTGGAGTCTTGCACTGCATTCTACATTCCTGGCCAGAAGAACCACTGTCTCACTACTATATATGTTTTTGCTGGCCCAAAATGGCCTCCCACCAAAATGTCATCTGTTTCTCAGAGGATTCTGTGTCTCAGTGGTGTCAGAAGGTAGAGCCGAGGCGTTTCATCTTTGTGATGTTCAGGGACCTGTTTGTCGAGGTCTAGCAACAGCAGGCCGTCATCTTGGGTAAAGTGGTTTCTGCGAGCCTATGGCCTTCTTGTTTGGGCTGGAGCGGACTCCTTTGGCCGGTGTTCTTGGCTATCGTTGAATACTACTATTTGTACAATATATTTACTCCAGCTGTCGTCCTTTGTTTCAGCGGCAACTTCTCCTAACTACTCTGTCTAGTCCTGACCTACCAATTTTATCAGTCAACACTCGGAGACTGACAGCGTTCCCAGCAGAAGTCCGGACGTCTTGTCAATTCGTCAGCCGCCTGGTTTTTCACTCCTGGGATTTACCGGATGTGATATGGATAATTTGGTAAAGCTGCTAATTACTGCATTTGTCATGCTGTGTGTCACGGTTGTGTCACTATGTGTGTTCCAGAGGCCTGGTCCTTATGCAGAGTAAAATTTCTGTCCGGATGGAGGGAGTATTGCCAGTTCCCAACTGCGTCACGAATTGCAAGGAGTTTTCTGTCGCATGTAGTGTATCGTGTCTCCGCACTCTCAATTATTCTGCTCCAAAAGGCATTGACTGTGGATTCTCCATCATTTCCCTTCTGTGATAGTACTGCTCCGACTGTATATCAACTGGCGTCAGAATGCAGCACATACTTACCCCCTTCTGCTGGTAGTACCAGCACTGGAGTCTTGCAAATGGCATCTTTGACAGTTTCAAAGACCGCCTCGGCCGGCCAATTTCAAACTGATTGCACTCTACCCACGTCATTGAACCGTGGCTCACTGCAGCGACTGCCCATGTTTACCTTCGTACTGAGTTTGCACATCTAATATGATGGCAAGGCGGTATGTGCTTACTGTCGTATGAACTTTCGGTAATAGCTGGTTAGACTGAAAAAACCACGAATATGTTTGGTGTTTCGGGGTCGAGGACACTCTGTTTCTTCTCGTGTTTTTGAATCCATCATATGTTCTTCCTCTCGATTGATTTGAAAATTGCAAAACTCTAACTCATGTCACGGCGGAACGTGACCCGGGCCGGGTAACGGCCATTCTCTAGAGTCGGCTCGCCACGAGCCTTAGATCTCTAGCGATAATCTTACCTATACATCTACATACTATCACTCGCATCCACGTTTGCAACCGTATTCCTATAATTACCATACGTATACCTATGAGGCCGAACGCAGGCATACGTGCCCTTTCACTATTATGGCTTTTTCAGTAAACGGATACGTTTCGCTCACGGGATTACGAGTAGACGAGTTATTACCCCTTTTTCCGACACGCGACAGAATGGAGTCAACAATTCAGGATACTGCCCTCCAAACGAGATATCGAAGCATGATTACTGCGAAGCGCCACGCTTTGACCATTCCATCATTCAATTGAGCCCCCTGACGACAGCGGAGTAGAGCTCGGAGAACAATGGCGCAAAAGGCGCGTCACCGGCAACCAAGACGATGATTATCACGAAAGAGTTCAAGACGACATCAAATACTTCCAATGGCTGCAATCGACCACCGGACACCAGAGAACTCGCGACTGCACCCCTGACCGCGTCAATTCACGGCCGAAACCTATAGAGCTCAGAGACCAAATGGCGCACAAGGGGCGTCGCCGACATTAAAGACGATGATCATGAGTACAAGACCATTCCTACAAGTCAATTGAGCGCGATCACCAGCCCAAGCACCTACAATGGACAGTGTGACCTTACCCCAGAATGCGGCCATATCGAGAATCAAGGCGAAGTCAGAGACGATTTCCGAGTCAGCACAGTCACGACTACATTTCTTCCAATTGAGCCAAGTGCACCTATCTCAGTTTGCGTGTACACCTACGGCTCTAGCAACCTCGAAGAAGCCCACATGCAGAACCATTCTACGGCCAACCTACGGCTACTCATACCTACGGAGGAAGATCTGTCTACGATTGAAGCACTCTTACCGCCATGAACATCTGCACAAGCGAAGTGCACTGACGGAGATGACACCCTACGATTAAGGACATTGAGGATGAGAAGCTTTACCTCGATTGAAGCGAACTGATAGCGGCGATACACTGCGCAGCGTGAAGTGCATTTTCGGTCAAGACACAATTCCGCAAACTCCCTACGACGACTACAATGACTACAATGACTAGGATGACCTCAGCACAAGTTTTATGGACAATCGAAGTTCACCTACCATATGAATGATCTTCGACTGCAATTACATTAAAGACAAGGCAGCAATCGACAAATCAAGCGCCAACGACCATTAGACACTCAGCAAGTTAAAACTATTGGCGGCGCAGACACTAATGACGACTCTGGACGAAAATGTTGAGTCAATATCTATTCGGCAAACATAGTTCACGAAGTACAAATACCAGACTGAAATGGCGAGATGCAACGCGTACTGGTTCTTATCGACTGCGGCGCAACCAGCATCTTTATATAAAGACACCAAGGCTTCTCAAGGCGACTCGGAATATCACATTAGGCGGCACACATCACCACCCTCGGCATTGAACGGAGGAGTGATGCAAGATGCAAAGGACACCGGAAGACGCGGATCACAGTCCAGTACTTGGACTATCTCGCACCGGTAGACAAATCAGACGTGCTAGTCATGCCAATGTGTGCATACGATTTAGTACGTGGCTTACCATGGTTCCACAAACAAAATACTGACATCGACTGGGCTCGATTGACTCCCTGCGATCACCGAGTGCGAGTGGAGCGGAGGAATGACACCGATGACTACGGCAGTGGCATCGAAGGTCTCACAAGCTGAAAATGATAACCATAATGTCAATGACCAGCTTCTGGGGCGCGGTCCGGGTATACAGACACTTGGAGCAACTGCATTTGACGATCTTCCAACTAGCATTGAAGTCGTCGTAGCATTTGCCCGACAGACTGGGGAATGCATAGGGCTGCTGGGAGCGACTTTGGAAGGCATCACCTTGGATTCACCAGGTAATACAGACCCAAGCGCTGGACGCGACGAGCAGAGAGCAGCGGCGGTAGTTGCGGCAGAAGAGCTGCTCCGAGGAGACGCTTGAATGACTGCTGCCGGCTCGCCGAGACCCAAAGGGCGTGACTGAACGGCGGGGCTTGGCTCCTTTGTGGGCGAACCGTTAATGACAAGGCCTCCTGGATATTCCCTTCCACCGCTTCCATCCTTTCATGATTCTTTGGCTAACATAGATCGAGCAGTTCGGAGATATTCCCGACAGACGAATGACAATTGAGAGTGAACAGCGCACTTTGGAACTCCGAAGACTTATGAAGCAATTGGAAGCCCGGGCACGACGTCCCTGCACAAGCTATTATTGAGACTATGAGAATTGGAGTTACAAGCAGCCGATATGCACATCCCTGTGAGGCATTAATGCTCAGAGACGGATGACAATCAATCTTTGACTATGGCGACATATACGAAGTTATGTGGAATTCTACCCTATCTAAAATACTTACTTTCGATGACAATCTACGAGACTAGCAATTGAGTGCCGAGACACAGATATATGTACCGGCTGCGTTGCCGTACCGAGTACAATCCCGACTACTATTCAAGAGACCAAATCAAGTACCGTACGGCAGAGATTACAATGCCGATTACAATACCTATTACAATGCCATATCGGTTTCGAAGTTACAATACCGGGAATACACCCCAATAGGATCCCCACTCGGACTCGGCGATCCCGAGCTACACTCATACGATGACAATTGACGACTACAAATCGACCTCGGAATCAACCCCGAATCAAGCCCTTCCAATCAGCGTTCCCCACGAAGCCATATGAGATTAGTCGCCGGCGGAGCAACGACTTTCAAAAGAGGGGGATGACCGTACCAGAATCGCAACCCCTACCGCAAACAATTACCGTCCCGGAAGTGCAGGAACGATGCACCGTATGATCCAGTCACCAATTGAGAATGCTAGCAGCGGCAAGTGCACCTGGACATGAATCGACTAGTGGACTCAGAGAACGACGATCAGTCAACCGAGTCAAGTGATGGCAAGCACACCTACAGATGAATCAACAAGCACCCCCGAGGAGAGCCAGCGAGCGCACCCCGCGATCAAAGACGATAAGTTCACCTAGCATACGACGCATGTCCAGTAGATCTGTAAATGCACCAGAGAGATGACCAGTCAAACGAGCCTGATCCATGCCGAACGAGGGCAAATACGTATACCGAAGCAGTTCCGAATGAGATACCGAACGACTGCAATATGGCAACCGAAGCAGTTCCGAACGCGATACCGAACGACTGTGATATGGCTACCGAATTGGTCCCGAAAGAAATTGAATATGACTACCGTGCGTACTGAATAGCCTACCGAATGGCATCACGAGAGACAGTCAAGATAACTACCAAGAGATGATCACCGAGATCTCACAGCGACGGATATCACTGCCGAAGGACATCACTGCCGAAGGACTTCACATGGAGATCGAATGAGAGGATTACCGGGAACGTTACCGTACCAAGCCACGGACCGAGACGGTTACCGAATGGCGTACCGAAGGATCAAAAACTATCGCCGAACGGCATACCGAACTGAATGCCAAACCACATTACCATAGGCCTACCAAATGACTACTGAGAAACAAACGGATATTCTACCGAAGCTGTCTACTGAGATAGCCAAGAGAAGTCGACCAAGAACGCACTGAAGCTATCATCGGAATGACTTTCAGGGAGACCCTACCAAATGCCGAATCAAGAGATGCCGGAATCCGCATATGCAAAGCGGCATTCCGAGAGTAGAAGCGCGCTCCTATCGCGGTGAATATGACCACCTACTGTGAAGCTTACGTGTTAGATATGGATCAATGACATACCGCCCACGCCTGATGCAATTGGCGCATCCTACCACCCTCAAATGGCCACCAGCGAGAGTCACATATGAAAACCGACGGCTATGACGATGCCAGGAGCGAAAGCTCACATCATTGCCCAAAGTCAAGACAAGGCGCCGTTGCAAATGACGTCGAGATTGAGTGCATTGGGACGCCTCATACGACAGTAAGTCAACAGGCAGAACATGTCACGACGAGGCATAGCCGTTGCAATGATGTCGAGATTGAGCACATTGGGACGCCTCATGCGACAGTAAGTCAACAGACAGAGCAAGTCAGGGTAGTCACTGGACAGCAGAGCGATGCAGAAGGACGACCGAAAGAAGATAGTCGGCAGATGAAGCGAATGCCGAACCAAATTACGTATCGAATGACCAATGAATCCCAATATCAATTTGGAGATGCAAGTTACACTGCTACCGAGCCACAATGGCAATCAACAATCGATATGAAGAAGTCGTCGACGGAGCAACGAATTTTTAAAAAAAGATGGAGATAGCCGTGTCAGACCAGTCACGACCTACCGACAAGTCAAAAGCCCACCTGGAGGCAGTCCGCCGACACACACACCAGCAAGTCTACCAAGAAGTCCTACCGACAAGTCAAAAGTATGCCGAGAGGCAAGTCTACCAAGTCGACCAAGTTCCTACTGAAGCCGCCCGCCGAGAGGGCAACCATGAAGTCGACCAGATGGTCACCGAAGCGGACTTCCAAAGACGATTGCCAAGTCAATGCCACTTACCGATGACTACCGGCTGCAAGATAGATTCTCCAGAGCATGCCGAAGCACTGCACAGAGCTCAGACAGCGCTAGCGCACTTGAACTTGGTAACTATAACCATCTTTAGAGAAGCTCACTTGCTAGATGTCAACGAATGAGACGAGACTACATGATTGACGGATACAATTGATGATTACCGACGGCTACGACCGATGCCTGCAGCGGAAGCTCCCATCGATGCCAAGTCATGAACGGAAGCTCTACCACCGTGACGAATTCCGACAATGACCTACTCCGAGATACACGAGCTACGAGTGCGGTACTGGATGGCAGGTCGGATGCTGTAGGAATTCGGGAGTGAGACAAGGAAGAATTGAGGTCCGAATCTCGGGAGCGGAGGAAAGTTATCAATTGGGCGTTTCTTCTGTTTCTTCTCTTCTCTTCTCTTCTCTTCTCCATACTCTAATACTTCATTGGACCTCGGCCTGGTATAAATGGCGTCGGCACGGATTTTACCTCCTCCGGATCTCAGTCAATGGGAGGTGGAGTTTCCCCCTGCGCCGGGTCCGCCGAAAAGTCACCCTGAGCGGTACTGATCGGTAGCGGGACTTTTGAGTTTGTACGAGTACGTACGCGGCATGATTGTTTAATGCTTTCCTTTCCTTTCCTTTTCTCTTATACGGTTTATGCAGCCCAGGAGGTTTGCGCCTAAAGAGAGGGATAATGTCACGGCGGCACGTGACCCGGGCCGGGTAACGGCCATTCTATATAGTCGGCTCGCCAAGAGCCTTAGATCTCTAGCGATAATCTTACCTATACATCTACATACTATCACTCGCATCCACGTTTGCAACCGTATTCCTATAATTACCATACGTATACCTATGAGGCCGAACGCAGGCATACGTGCCCTTACAACTCATCACATAATAATTTGCATTTTGATTTTTTCAGTTTCAATGCCACTTTCTGGGTAAAAGTCCGAGCAAAACCCACGCATGATCCAGATGCTCCATCATAAAGTTAAACCGCAATGAAATTACGTTGCCTGGAAACAGATACTGGCAGTCGGTTCATAACTCGCATGAATTGAATCGGTGCGTTGGCCAATTCAACAGGCAGCACCATACACCAGTACAGGCCATACTTGGTTAACAAAGCAGTTTTAGGACAATCGCTGGCGCAGATTCGAATTTGATGATATCCTGGGGCTAAATCTATTCTTAGGAAGAAGTTCGCACAACCCAGCGGTCGGACAAGTTCGTCAATTTGAGGTAATGGGTATCAATCCTGCCTGGTGATGCCGTTAAATGCCCGATAATCAATGCACATGCTCAATTCTCTATATATTTCACGTACGAATAAAACAGGTGAGCAATACTAGCTGCTGCTCGGCCTTATCCAACAATTGTGTATAGCCTTGTCTGATTGGCGTTGTAACTCGGCATCCTCTTTGGAAGATAAGCGGTATGGAGGTCAGTATGGGGCTTTGTTGATATTGTCAGGTGAAATGGCAATTGTAAATGGCAGTTTACTCCTCATGGTGTCGTATGTCGATTCTGCAAATGAACCACAATTCTCAAAGTCGCGAAGCATGCATTGAAATTTATCAAGTGGCTGCGCCGACTCAGGCTTGTAGTACCGCCCTGAAACCATCACTATCCTGTTCAAAACTTGATGATCCATGCCACGGAGCTGTTTCTTGCCAATAATTTCAATGCCCATAGACAGAGCTTTGTCTTAGATGGTGTTGTCGACTGGTTCGCTATCTGGCATAAGGCCACGAAGGGAATCCATTCGCGCTGATTTTTCCCTGTCGTGCCATGAACTATCGCCTGGTGTTATCGACATCAGATTTGTTCGGTGATTGATATGATATGTTCTATTGTTATCCCAGACCCAGCGTTTCCTGTGGATAATGGCGAATCCTTGAACATCGAATGCTGTGAACCATCACGTATATGCCTAGCCGTCATCCCCTGGTTTGAGTTTCAAGTGCGCCTGTTGCCTTCTCTCAATGCCGTCTTCTAACTTGTCATTCACTGTCTCCACGATCATTCAGCCACTGTCTCTCTCTCCCAACACTGCAAAATTCATTTTTAACATTCCCCTAGTCTCTCTTTTTATATAATCCTCCGACGACCCATTGTCTTTGGCTGTTTTGCCTGCTAAATTACCATATCTGTCATTATTCTGTTTGAATTGAAGCTTTGGATCAAACCGGAGAAAATCTATGGTATCATTATCACTGACTCGGAACTGGAAAAAACGACAAAAGTCTTGGCGAAACAGAAACAGCGCGATAAGTCGACAGCAACGATAGCAATTGAAAAACGGACGGCGGCAATCGATTCTAGACGTCGAATTGACCCCGGAGCGAGCGTCCCAGCACCAGCGAGACCGCAGGAGGAGGGCGCGCACAGGAATCCACACAGCGGAGTGGGTTCGCGTAAAGGCTTGGCAGAAAACGCGACTGGCGCGACGCGTCGGCCAACGAGCAAGCGACGACGAGTACTGAGCGGCTTGCCTCACAGAAGTGATGACCGAATTCAGAGTGAGCGGGAGGAGTGACCTGGACGCAGGAGAAGCTGAGAATGGGAGGAGCGACGCGCCTATGGATGTGGCGATGGAGATGGCGACGGCGGCGACATCCATCGCCGCGGAGACTGCGGGCGCAACCATATTTGAACCGATGGAGAGAAACGAGA
>Ga0307514_10001095_pt1 | contig 37913 bp, 30 predicted proteins | sample 16_EM_MG_FD_203088 | JGI IMG/M metagenome (GOLD analysis project Ga0307514, IMG submission 203088) | Populus trichocarpa ectomycorrhiza microbial communities from riparian zone in the Pacific Northwest, United States - 16_EM | ecosystem: Host-associated > Plants > Roots > Unclassified | place... | reverse complement strand
GCCCATCTGGGCCTGGTGGATCAGCTGCTGGATCATCGGCGCGCCGGTGCTGTCGCGCAGGTCCCACTGCCGACGGCCTTCGAGCTCGGCCAGGCGCGGATGCATCAGGCTGTTGCCCTGCAGGTCGTAGACGAAGAAGTAGTTGTCGTTGCCGAAGTCCATGCGCCGCAGCAGCTCCAGCGCCTCGCGCCGGGCCGCCGGGTCGCGTCCGGTGTTTTCGTAGAGGTGCGTCACCGCGCGGCGGCCGACCTGTACGAAATGCTGCAGCTCGTCCTTGCGGGCCTGCAGCAGGATGGGCTGCATGGCCGCCATCTGCGCCCCGGCCAGTTGCTCGGATTGCTGCCGCACCACCCACACCACCGCAACGATGGCCAGCACCAGCGGTACGACCGCCAGCAGCAACACCATCGACCGCAAACGCAACTGAAACCCTTGTTCACCCATGTGGCGATTCTGGCCGATGAGAGGGCCGGGAAAACCATTACGTAAACACACAGTGCCGGTCCTGCAAGCACACCGATGCGGGCGGGGGGGCCGGCTTTGATACTGGCCGTTCGCACGTTCACCCCTCCAAAACGAAGAGACCATGCAAACCCTGACCCAAAAATTCACCCGCCACGGCGTGTGGGCCCTGATCGCCCTTGGCGGCGCCGGCGCCCTGGCCACGATTGCCCTGCACCGGGGCGAAACCGTCAATGCGCTGTGGGTCGTGGTTGCGGCCCTGTCGGTGTATCTCATCGCCTACCGCTACTACAGCCTGTTCATTGCCAACAAGGTGGTGTCGCTGGACGCGAGCCGCACCACCCCGGCCATGCGCCACAACGACGGGCTGGACTATGTGCCGACCAACAAGTACGTGTTGTTCGGCCACCATTTCGCGGCCATCGCCGGTGCCGGCCCGCTGGTCGGCCCGGTGCTGGCCGCGCAGATGGGTTATCTGCCGGGCATGTTGTGGATACTGGCGGGTGTGGTGTTCGCCGGGGCGGTGCAGGACTTTTTGGTGCTGTTCATCTCCACCCGGCGCGACGGGCGTTCGCTGGGCGACCTGATCAAGTCCGAGCTCGGGCCGATCCCGGGCGTGATCGCCTTGTTCGGCACCTTCATGATCATGGTGATCATCCTGGCGGTGCTGGCGCTGATCGTGGTCAAGGCGCTGGCCGACAGCCCCTGGGGCACGTTCACCGTGGCGGCCACGATTCCGCTGGCGCTGTTCATGGGCATCTACAGCCGCTACATCCGCCCCGGCCGGGTGGGCGAGGTGTCGGTGATCGGCATCGTGTTTTTGCTCGCGTCCATCGTGCTGGGCGGCCAGGTGGCGCAGAGCGCGGAATGGGCGCCGCTGTTCACCTTCGACGGCAAGCAGCTCACCTGGATGCTGATCGGCTACGGCTTCGTCGCCTCGGTGCTGCCGGTGTGGCTGCTGCTGGCGCCGCGCGACTATTTGTCCACCTTCCTGAAGATCGGCGCGATCCTGGCGCTGGCCATCGGCATCGTGCTGATCGCTCCTGACCTGAAGATGCCGGCCGTCACCCGCTTCGTCGACGGCAGCGGCCCGGTCTGGGCGGGCAGCCTGTTTCCGTTCCTGTTCATCACCATCGCCTGCGGCGCGGTGTCGGGCTTTCATGCGCTGATCTCCTCGGGCACCACGCCCAAGCTGCTGGAAAACGAATCCCATGCGCGCTTCATCGGCTACGGCGCGATGCTGGTCGAGTCCTTCGTCGCCATCATGGCGCTGGTGGCGGCGTCCATCATCGAGCCCGGCGTGTACTTCGCCATGAACAGCCCGCTGGCCGTGCTCGGCCCCACGGCCGAAAGCGCCGCGCAGGTGATCTCGCAATGGGGCTTCGTCGTCACGCCCGACATGCTGCTGCAGACCGCCCGGGACGTGGGCGAGACCACCATCATCTCGCGCGCCGGCGGTGCACCCACGCTGGCGGTCGGCATGGCGCAGATCTTCTCGCACATGATCGGCGGCAAGGCCATGATGGGCTTCTGGTACCACTTCGCCATCCTGTTCGAGGCGCTGTTCATCCTGACCGCGGTGGACGCAGGCACCCGTGCCGGCCGCTTCATGCTGCAAGACCTGCTCGGCAGCTTCGTGCCCTCGCTCAAGCGCACCGATTCGTGGATCAGCAACGGCCTGGCCACCGGCCTGTGCGTGGCGGCCTGGGGTTACTTCCTGTACCAGGGCGTGGTCGATCCGCTGGGCGGCATCAACACGCTGTGGCCGCTGTTCGGCATCTCCAACCAGATGCTGGCCAGCGTGGCGCTGATCCTGGGCACCGTGGTGCTGTTCAAGATGAAGCGCGAGCGCTTCGCCTGGGTGACGCTCCTGCCCACGGCCTGGCTGCTGGCCTGCACCATGACGGCCGGCTGGCAGAAGGTGTTCCACGAGAACCCGAAGATCGGCTTCCTGGCGCATGCCGGCAAATACCAGGCCGCGCTGGACAAGGGCGACCTGCTGGCCCCGGCCAAGTCGCTCGCGCAGATGCAACGTGTCGTCTTCAACGACTACCTGGACGCCGGCCTGTGTGTGTTCTTCATGTTCGTGGTGATCAGCGTGCTGGCCTTCGGCATCCGCGCCTGCCTGGCGGCCCGGCGTTCCAGCCAGCCCACCACGCGCGAAGCCGGCGCCACGTTGGCCAGGGCCTGAGGCGGCCATGCTGAAGGAAATCGCCCACCTGGGCCAATCGGTTGGCAGCTACCTGGGCCAGACCGCCCGGCTGATGGTGGGGGTGCCGAACTACGACACCTATGTGGCCCACCAGCGCCGCGAACACCCGGACCAGCCGGTGATGGCCTACGAGGCATTCTTCCGCGAGCGCCAGGAGGCGCGTTACGGTGGCAACGGGCGGGTGGGGCGCTGCTGTTGAGGCGTTCCGAGACTCACTCTTCGCTGGTCCATTCCACCTGCGCGCCCAGGCTGCGCAGGTTCTCCACGAAGCCCGGGTGGGCCCGGCGAATGGGCGTGGCGTTTCGGATTTCCGAGCGGCCTTCCACGCTGGCGGCGACCATGAACAGCGCGATGGCCACACGGATGATGTAGGGGCTCTCGACCACCGCCGGCGTGAGCGGGCTGCCGCCGAAGCTGATGATGCGGTGCGGGTCGGAGGCGAACACATGGGCGCCGAATTTCGACAACTCGGTGGTCCAGCCCATGGCGCCGTCATACACCTTGTTCCAGAACATGGCGTTGCCCTCGGCCCGCACACCCAGCGCGATGAAGATCGGCAGCAGGTCCACCGGAAAATAAGGCCAGGGCGCGGCCTCCACCTTGGTCAGCACATTGCTGGTGAACGGTGTCTGCACGCGCAGCGCGCCGGGGCTTTCGGCCCAGGACCAGCCGTTTTCATGGGTGATGCGCACGCCGAACTTGGCAAAGGTGCGGTCGATCAGCGGGAAGTTGCCGGGGGCGCTGTTGCGCACCACCACATGGCCGCCGGTGATGGCGCCCAGCGCCAGGAAGGTGGTGATCTCGTGGAAGTCTTCGTCGAAGCGAAACTCCCCGCCGCCGAGCCGGGCGCCGCCATGTACCGTCAGGCGCGAGGTGCCCACGCCCTCGATGCGCACCCCCATCATCTGCATGAAGCGGCAAAACTCCTGTACATGTGGCTCGGATGCCGCATTGGTCAGCGTCGAGGTACCGCCGGCCGTGGCTGCGCAGAGCACGAAGTTTTCGGTGGTGGTGACCGAGGCGTAGTCGAGCCAGTGGTCGGTCGGTGTCAACGGGCCGGGGCAACGCACCAGCAGCGAGCCTTCGCTGCGTTCGACGTCGCCGCCGAACTGGCGAAACACCTCGATGTGCGGATCGATCTCGCGCACGCCCAGGGTGCAGCCCTTGACGTTGTCCTCCAGCCGCGCCACGCCAAAGCGCGCCAGCAGCGGCGGCACCAGCATGATGGAGGAGCGCATTTCTTCCGGCAGGCGGTGCCGGGCGGCGTCGAACACGGTCTCACGGTGGTGCAATTCCAGTGTGCCGGCAGCAAAGTCCATCTGCACCTCGCTGCCCAGCAGGCGGAAGATGTCCAGGATCTTGCGCACGTCGGTGATGTCGGGCACGCCGTGCAGCCGCAGCGGCTCATAGCTCAGCAGCGTGGCGCACAGCACCGGCAACACGGCGTTCTTATTGGCGGAGGGGATGACGCGGCCACGCAAAGGCGTACCACCGTGCACGATGAGATTGGACATGGGAAGAGACTCGATGGGCGAGGCGCGAATTATCGCTGTACGCGACGCTTCCCCACCCCGCAGGCAAAATGCCGCCATGACAAAGAAAACCCTGCTGCTGGTCGATGGCTCCAGCTACCTGTACCGCGCGTTCCACGCCATGCCCGATCTGCGCGCCGTGCCCGGCGACTCCACCAGTGCGGCCACCGGCGCCATCCGCGGCATGATCAACATGATGACCAGCCTGCGCCGCGAGCAGCCGGCCGATTTCGCCGCCTGCATCTTCGACGCGCCGGGCCGGACCTTTCGCGACGACTGGTATCCCGAATACAAGGCGCACCGCTCGCCGATGCCCGACGACCTGCGCAGCCAGATCGAGCCGATCCATGAGGTGGTGCGCGCGCTCGGCTGGCCGGTGCTGATGGTGCCCGGCGTAGAGGCCGACGACGTGATCGGCACGTTGGCCGTGGTGGCCGCGGCCCAGGGCATCGAGGTCATCGTCTCCAGCGGCGACAAGGACCTGAGCCAGCTGGTGGACGAACACATCACCATCATCGACACCATGAGCGGCAAGCGCCGCGACGTGGCCGGTGTCACCAGCGAATTCGGCGTGCCGCCCGCGCTGATGGTCGACTACCAGACCCTGGTGGGCGACACCGTGGACAACGTGCCCGGCGTGCCCAAGGTCGGCCCGAAGACGGCCGCCAAATGGCTCATGGAATACGGCTCGCTCGACGCGCTGATGGAGCGCGCCCAGGAGATCAAGGGCGTGGCCGGCGAGAACCTGCGCAATGCCGTCGAATGGCTGCCGCAGGGCCGCCGCCTGGTCACCATCCGCACCGATTGCGACCTGGCCGAACACGTCGCCGGCCTGCCCGCGCTGGACGCCATGGCCTTCACCGAACAGCAGGCCGAGGTGCTGCGCGCCTTCTACGAGAAATACGGCTTCAAGGGCCTGGTGCGCACGCTCGATGCGGCCGCGGTGGTGGACGCCGCGGTGCTGGCCGCGCCGGCCACGCCAGTTGCTAAGCCGCGTGCCTCGTCCAGGCCCGCCAACAACGAGCCCGGCCTGTTCGACGACCCCGAGGACATCCTTGCCGACGAAGCCGCGCGGGTGGCCAATGCCACGGCGCTGCTGTACGACACGATCTACACCTGGGAGCAGCTCGAGCCCTGGCTCGCGCGCATCGACGCCGCCGAGCTGGTGGCGGTGGACACCGAAACCACTTCACTGAGCGAGATGGTGGCCGAGATCGTCGGCGTGAGTTTCAGCATCGCGCCTGGCGAGGCCGCCTACATTCCGCTGGCCCACAACTACCCCGACGCGCCGGTGCAACTGCCGCGCGACGAGGTGCTGGCCCGGCTCAAGCCCTGGCTGGAAAACCCGTCGAAGAAAAAGCTTGGCCAGCACATCAAGTACGACCGCCACGTGTTCGCCAACCACGGCATCGAAGTACAGGGTTATGCGCACGACACCATGCTGCAGAGCTACGTGCTCGAAGTGCACAAGCCGCATGGCCTGGCCAGCCTGGCCGAGCGCCACCTGGGCCGCAGCGGCGTGAACTACGAAGACCTGTGCGGCAAGGGGGCGAACCAGATCCCGTTCAGCCAGGTCGATATCGGCCGCGCTTCGCACTATTCGTGCGAGGACTCCGACCAGACGCTGGATGTGCACAACAGCCTGTGGCCGCAACTGCAGGCCGATGACAAGCTGCGCTTCATCTACGCGCTGGAGATCGCGTCGAGCGAAGCGCTGTACCGCATCGAGCGCAACGGCGTGCTGATCGACGCACCGATCCTGGCCAAGCAGAGCGGTGAACTCGGCACGCGTATCCTGCAGTTGGAGGCCGAGGCGCATGAACTCGCGGGCCAGCCATTCAACCTTGGCAGCCCGAAGCAGATCGGTGAGATCTTCTTCACCAAGCTCGGCCTGCCGGTGGTGAAGAAGACCGCCACCGGAGCCCCCAGCACCGACGAAGAGGTGCTGGAAAAACTGGCCGAAGACTATCCGCTGCCGGCCAAGATCCTGGAGCACCGGGGACTGTCCAAACTCAAGGGCACCTATACCGACAAACTGGCCCAGCTCGCGCTGCCGCGCACCGGCCGCGTGCACACGCATTACGCGCAGGCCGTGGCGGTGACGGGGCGGCTGTCGAGCAACGACCCGAACCTGCAGAATATTCCGATCCGCACGCCCGAGGGCCGGCGCGTGCGCGAGGCCTTCGTGGCGCCGCCCGGCCGCTTGATCGCGAGCGCCGATTATTCGCAGATCGAACTGCGCATCATGGCCCACATCAGCGGCGATGCCTCGCTGCTGCAGGCTTTCAAGCAGGGGCTGGACGTGCACCGCGCCACCGCGGCCGAGGTGTTCGGGGTGGCGGTGGACCAGGTGTCGAGCGAGCAGCGGCGCTACGCCAAGGTCATCAACTTCGGCCTGATTTACGGCATGAGCGCCTTCGGCCTGGCGCGCAACCTGGGCATCGACAACACCGCGGCCAAGAACTACATCACGCGTTATTTCGAGCGTTATCCGGGCGTGAAGACCTACATGGACGAGACCCGGCTCAGCGCCAAGAGCAAGGGGTATGTGGAGACGGTGTTCGGCCGGCGCCTGTACCTGCCCGAGATCAATTCCCCCAACGGCCCGCGCCGGGGCGGCGCCGAGCGCGCGGCCATCAACGCGCCGATGCAGGGCACGGCGGCCGACCTCATCAAGCTCAGCATGGTCGAGGTGCAGCGTGTGCTCGACGCCGAGCAGCGCGGCACGCTGATGATCATGCAGGTGCACGACGAACTGGTGTTCGAGGTGCCCGAGGCCGAGGTCGCGTGGGTGCGCACGGAGATTCCGCGCATCATGGCCGGCGTGGCGGATCTGCAGGTGCCCTTGCTGGCGGAAGTCGGCTTCGGCCCCAACTGGGACCAGGCCCATTGACCTTCAGTTGCTTCAGTCTGCCGTGCGCCCCACGGAAAACAGGTCGGTGATCTCGTAGCGGGCGCGGCCTGAATTCTTGGCGCGGTACAGGGCCGCGTCGGCCGCGTCCACCAGGGCTTCGGGCTTGAAGGCCGGGTCGGGCACGGCGCTGGCCACGCCGATGCTCAGGGTCAGCTGGGGCGCGGTGGGGGAGGCGGCATGGGGGATGGCGGCCTCGGCCATCTCGTCCATGCAATGCTGCGCCATGAGCCCGGCTTCATGGGCGGTGGTGGCCGGCATCAGCAGCGCAAATTCTTCGCCGCCGTAACGTGCCACCAGCTCGCCCGAGCGGCGCAGGCAGCCGTGCAGGATCTGCGCCACGCGGCGCAGGCATTCGTCGCCCGGCAGGTGGCCGTAGTGGTCGTTGTAGCGCTTGAAATGGTCGATGTCGATGATCAGGAGCGCCAGCGGTTCCTGATGGCGTGCCTCGCGCAGCCATTCGTTGGCCAGCATATCGTCGAAATGCCGCCGGTTGGCGATGCCGGTGAGCCCGTCCGTCACCGACAGCTGGGCCAGCCGCGCATTGGCCAGCTCCAGCGCCTGGCGCTGGTGCACCATGTCGGTCACTTCCATGCGCGCGGCGACGATGTAGCCCTGCGATGTGCGGATTTCGTAGCTGTGGATCCACCGTCCACCGTCCACCTCTTGCAGCATCGGTGCCAGGTGGGTGCCGCGCTTGGCCATGCGCTCGGCCAGCCATTCACTTTCGCGGCCGATGGCGGCGGTGATCCAGCGGTTTTGCAGCGAAGTCTGCACGATGCGGTCGAAGCTCAGGCCGACCATGCTCCTGAGGTTCATGTGTTCGCCATAGAGTTGCACGCTGTGTTCGTTGCAGATCACCAGCTTGTCCTGCGGATCGAAGATCTCGATGCCCACCGGCATGGCCTCGATGGCCGATTCGAGCAGCGCGCGCGCTTCCTGCGAGGCCAGCCGCGCCAGTTCCAGGGCGCCGCGCTGCTTCTGGGTGAGCCGGCGCGCGCGCTCGAGGTCGCGTTCCTTGCGCACCATCTCGGTCACGTCGGTGTGCAGGCCGACCATCCAGCCGTTGTCGGTACGGCGCTCGTTGATGTGCACCCAGCGGTCGCCTGCCAGTGCCTGCGTCATGCGGGTGCTGGGCGCGCGGTGCTGGGCCAGGCGCTGCTGTACCCAGATTTCTTCGCGGCCCTGCGCATCGGCCACCTCGCCCAGCGCCACGGCGCGGCGGACGATGTCCTCATAGCGTGCGCCCGGCACGATGCTGGGCGCCGTCAAGGGGTACATCGCCATGAAGCCGGCGTTGGCGCGCACCAGCCGATCCTGGTTGTCGAAAAGCGAGCAAATGCTAGCTTCGGGCAGGATGTCGAACAAGGCCTTCATCTGGGCCTCGATGTTTTCCACTTCGGCGCGGGCGTGCTCGGCCAGGCGCAGAGCGCGTCGCTGGTCGAGCAGGGCGTAGGCCGCAGCACCGAGTGCCGCCAGCAGTGCCGCCAGCATGGCCAGCAGTGGTCCGGAAAAGCCCACGCCGCGTTGCCCCAACTGCCAGATGGCCGCGAGTCCGACGAGCAGCGATCCCGTGACCAGCAGCGGCGGCCCGATGAGGGATTTCGCGGATTTGACGGGCGTGTTTTTCATCCAAAGCGGTCCTACACCGATGGCGTCGTGATGACACAGTCTAGCAGCGGCCGCGATAGTCGTAACAATGTGTATTGTTCCCGCAACTGAAATGCCCACCGCTTGTGGTACGTGGCGCCGCGTCGGACGGGCCGCGGCCCCCGCTTGTTAAGATGAAGACCGGCCGCCCGCGCGCGGCGGATGGCATTGCAGGCCGAAGCCGATACCCGGCAGCCGCTGTCCATTTTTACTATTTTAATTTTCTTTTTTGCCGCCAGTGCATGTTGGGCGTGCGTAAGTAGCTATGAATCTGGTAGCAATTCTGATCGGCACCCTGTGTGCCGGCATTGGCAGCGTCTGGTTGGCCGCGATGCTCAGCTTTGGGCTGTTGGCGCGTTATACCCAGCATATGCTGAGTTTGGCCGCCGGCGCCCTGTTGGCCACGGGGTTCATGCATTTGCTGCCGGAGGCCTTCGAGAGCCAGGTCGGCGCGCAGGAACTGTTCGCCACGTTGCTGGCCGGGCTGGTGTTTTTCTTCCTGCTCGACAAGGCCGAGTTGTGGCACCACGGCCACGAACACCACCATGAAGTACCCGCCGGGCAGGCCCACGATCACCATGCCAGCCACCGTCTCCACGAGGATGCCCACGCGCACCTCCACCACGAGCACGGGCCGCGCACCGGCGGCTGGGCCGTACTGGTGGGCGACAGCGTTCATGCCTTCGGCGACGGCATCCTGATCGCTTCTGCCTTTATCGCCGACCTGCGGCTGGGCGTCGTGGCCGCGCTGGCCGTGCTGGTGCACGAGGTGCCGCACCACATGGGGGACCTGGTGGTGCTGCGCGCCTCCTCGGACAACCGCCGGGCGGCGCTGGTGAAAGTCTCGCTCGCGGGCTCGGTGACTGCGCTCGGCGGCATCGTCGGTTATGTGCTGGTCGACATGCTGCACCAGTGGTTGCCGTATTTTCTGGTGATCGCCTCCAGCAGCTTCATCTACGTGGCGCTGGCCGACCTGATCCCACAGTTGCAGAGGCGCTTGAGCGCACCCGAGACCGCCGCGCAGGTGGCCTGGCTGATGGCCGGCATCGGCCTGGTCAGCCTGGTGAGCACCCTGGCTCACGCGCACTGACGAGCGCAGGGACTGGCACAGGGTTTGGGCCTGGTAGGGCGTTTAGCGCCGGTACGGGTCGTCAGGCCGCCGGTCGAAACGGTTGGGCACGCCGTCGCCATCGCGGTCACCGCGCTGCCAGCCGCCCGGGTGCATTTCCCAGCGTCCTTCGCGCTGTACCCAGGCCGGTGTTGCATAACGGTAACCCGGCCGTTCCTGCATCCACACGCCACCGATCCAGACATAAGTCGGCCCGCGGGCTTCCCAGTGGCCGGGCACCCAGACCTGGCCGCGTCGCGGCGCCGGCGCGCGTTCGTAGCGCGGCGGTGGCGGTGCGCCGCGCAGGCCGATGTTGGATTCGGCAAACACCGGCGTGACGCTGGCCGTGCCCAGGGCGGCGAGGACGAGGCAGGTGGCGGCAAAGCTTTTTTGGAACATGTGAATCTCCTTCTTTCTGTGACGCCTCTATGGCGTGCAAGTCCAGCTTCCAGGCCATGGGTAAAGCCACGATGCTCTGAATGCGAAGAGATGTAAAGCACTTGTACAAAGCTGTCCCGGCGGCCTGTCTTCCTACAGATCGCGGTGCGGCGTGATGACAAACCGGCGTTTTTGGAGCGACCAAGATGAAGTCAGTCCTTCGACATTCCTTCGACATCAAACCCGGCTACAAACCCGGCCACAAGCCCAGCATCAACCTGGAAACAAGGAGACTGTCGAAGCCGATCCCACCTTTGCGAAGAGGAGCATTCACATGGCGATGGCAGACGACCGAAATGAACGACATCTGAACCTGGACCCGATGACCAACGAAACCGGTGCCCACCCGGTGGGCACCGGCATCGGCGCGGCCGGCGGCGGTCTGGCCGGTGCAGCCGCTGGTGCCCTGGGTGGCCCTGTGGGGGCCGCAGTGGGCCTGGTGGCTGGTGCCGTGGTGGGCGGGCTGGCCGGCAAGGCCGCAGCCGAGGGCATCCACCCGAGCGTGGAGCACGCCTATTGGCGCGAGCGCTACAGCAGCGAGAGTTATTTCCAGAGTGGCTACGGCTACGACGACTACGGCCCGGCCTATGAATACGGCTGGGCCAGCCGGCTCGGCTATCCCGGTGGGTTCGACTCGGTGGAGCCCCTGCTGGCGACGGCCTGGAACGAACGCCGTGGCACTTCGAACCTCTCCTGGGACCAGGCCCGGCCCGCCAGCCGCGCCGCCTGGGAGCGCATCGACGACAGCGGCCCGGAGTTAGGCAACGGCAACGGCAAGGACAACGGCGACGTGGTCAAGGTGTTGAACGATCTGCTGGAGACTTGCCGCGACGGCGAGTACGGCTTCCGCGAAGTGGCCGAGCACACCACGACGCCGGCGCTCAAGACCACGTTCCAGAAACGTTCTGGCGAATGCCTGAAGGCTGGTTCGGAACTGCAGGCCTTCATCGTGCGCTTTGGCGGCAAGATCGCCGCTGGCGGCACCGCCAGCGGTGCCTTGCACCGGGGCTGGGTTTCGGTGCGCGGCGCGCTCGGCGGCCTGAGCGACCAGGCCATGCTCAACGAGTGCGAGCGCGGCGAAGATGCGGCGTTGGCGCGTTACCGCAAGGCGCTGAAGGAAGAAGGTTTGCCAGTCGACGTGCGAGACCTGGTCGAGCGGCAGTTGCAGGGCGTACAACGTAACCATGACCAGATCAAGCTGCTGCGCGATCAGGAAAAAGCGCGGCAGTAGGCACCCGGCAGCCCGGCGACCCCGGACAGACCGTAATAAACATGTTCTCAGGGATCGTCAGGCCGCCGTCGCAAAGTCTTGCAGCATGGTGCCGTGCATCCGATAACGAACCCATTCGTCTTGCGGCCTGGCGCCGATTGACAGGTAGAAGTCGATGGCGGGTTGGTTCCAGTCCAGCACGCTCCATTCAAATCTGCCACAACCGTTTTCCACGGCGATGGCCGCCAGATGCTTCAGCAGGCGCTTGCCCGCACCACCGCCGCGCAGGGAGGGCGTGACGTACAGGTCTTCCAGATACAGCCCTTTCCTGGCTTGCCATGTGGAGTAGTTGAAGAAATAGACCGCGTAGCCCACGGCCTTGCCGTCCACCTCGCAAATCAAGGCATGTGCCGGGCTGCCATCGCCGAACAGGCTGGTGGCAATGGATTCAACGGTTGCCGTGACCTGGTCTTCGGCTTTTTCATAGATGGCCAGTTCCCGTATGAATTGCAGTATCAACGGACAGTCGTTTTCAGTGGCAGGGCGAATGTGTGGGTTCATGGTCGGCAAATGTGGACTCGGGCGTTCGGGTGTTCGTGATACGGCGGTTTTCGCCTCAGGGATTGTCGTGGTGGTTCAGCAGTGCCTGGCTGTCTTCGTCCAAACCAGCCACCGGCGTGGCCTTGGCCAGGGCCATCCAGAGGCCGAAGGGCAGGCGGGCGATGGCCCGGCGCGGGGCGATGCGGGCGACCGTGAATCGGTTTTGCGCCAGCACGAGCACGCCGCACTCCAATGGAATTTCGTCGGGCGCGCCGATGCAGCGGCCACGTGTGTCATTGCCCAGCACATACCAGCACTCACCGCCGAGATCGAGGTAGGCGGCACGCTTGGCCGTGAGGCGCAAGTCGCTCAGCAGGTCGGCGCGGCGTACCTTGATCTCGTGCACCACCGGCTCGGCATAGGCCTCCACCGTGGTATTGCGGATCGAGAACACATCGGGCTGGGCGATGCACCAGCGGCCAGCGGTCTCACCATCCTCGGGCGGGAGCTGGGCGCGCAGGCTCAGGCCGCGCCAGGCGATGCGTCCGGCCCGCACCATCTCGCGTGCGACCCGCTCCACCAGCGCTTCATGGTCGGAGCGGGTGGCGCGGTTCTCTGCCAGCGTCTGGGCCAGCATGCCGACACCCGCATCGGTGACGCGAAGCACGGTATGGCCACTCGCCGCCGTGCTGCGTTCCACCAGGCCGGCGGCGAGCAGCTCCACTTCCAGCATGTCCTGGCAGGGCCAGCCCGCCGAACGGTAGATTTCGCGCAGGCGACGCAGGTGCCACCGCGTGAGCGTGAGTGCGCTATTGGCCGGGCCTTCGGCTCCCATCGTTGCCCAGCTCTGGTCGTCAGCGTGTGAAATAACCCGTGACGCGCCAGCGGCCGTCGGGCTCGCGCACCGTGGTCACCACCTCTTCCATGCCGGTCTTGTTGGCGTAGTCGGAGGCGAAGACGGAGGTGACGTATTCGCCATCTGGCCGGCCTTGCAGCGTGGTCTTGTAGACCGCCGCGGTGGGCGTGCGCGTGACCAGTGCGCCCAGGGGAACCCGGTCCTTGGGAATGGCGGTCATCCAGGCGTCGATCGGCACCATGCTGCGAAACACCTGGCTGGACGCGTCCCAGGCGCCGCCCCAGTTCTGGCGGTCCAGCAGCAGCAGCCAGGCCGAGGCCGCGAGCTGGCCGGCGGCCTCCTTGTCGGCGACGACCTTGTCCGTGGCCGCAGGGGCGCTGGCGGCCGCACTGGGCGGGCTGGCCGGCGCGGGGGGCTGGGCTCCGGCCGAGGCTGCGAAAAAGGTGGTGCATAACACCGCCGCAAGGGCGGGGGACGTAACTGGTCGAAACTTCATGAGGACTCCAAGGCGTTGGGGAATTTTGAGCCAGTTTAGGGCGCTCGTGTTCTGCGCCAAGGTAAAGACAGATTTACAAATCCGCTCCAGCCGCTGTGCCTTGCCCGAGGGCCGGCATCTGTTTTTGGGTGCCTGAAAAAATTGTTGACTTCTAAACTATTTACCCATAAACTGAATCAACGAGGCAGCTTTTGCAACAGGAGCGCAGATGAAGATTGTTTGTATCGGTGGCGGGCCAGCCGGCCTGTATTTCGGCCTGCTGATGAAAAAGCAGAATCCAGCCCACGACATCACCGTTGTCGAGCGCAACAAGCCGTATGACACCTTCGGCTGGGGCGTGGTGTTTTCCGACGCCACCATGCAGAACATGCGCCAATGGGACCCGGTCACCGCCGCCACCATCGAGCAGGCGTTCAACCACTGGGACGACATCGAGCTGCGTTTCAAGGGCCAGCGCATTCGCAGCGGCGGCCATGGCTTCGTGGGCATCGGCCGCAAGAAGCTGCTCAACATTTTGCAGGCACGCTGCGAAGAACTCGGCGTGAAGCTGGTGTTCGAAACGGACGTGGTGTCCGACGCCGACTTTCCCGATGCCGACCTGGTCATCGCCTCCGACGGCATCAACTCGCGCATCCGCCAGCAGCATGCCGAGATCTTCAAGCCCGACGCCGTGACCCGGCCCAACCGCTTCATCTGGCTCGGCACGCACCAGCAGTTCGACGCGTTCAACTTCATCTTCGAGAAGACCGAGCACGGCTGGTTCCAGGCCCACGTCTACAAGTTCGACGAGAACACCACCACCTTCATCGTGGAAACGCCCGAAGATGTGTGGCTGGCGCACGGCCTGGACAAGATGAATGTCGACGAGTCGGTGGCGTTCTGCGAGAAGATGTTCGCGGCGCACCTTGGCGGCCATCCGCTGATGACCAACGCCCGCCATCTGCGCGGCTCAGCCTGGCTCAACTTCCAGCGCATCAAGTGTGAGCAGTGGTCCTTCCACAACGGCCAGAGCCATGTGGTGCTGATGGGCGACGCGGTGCATACCGCGCACTTCGCCATCGGCTCGGGCACCAAGCTGGCGATCGAAGATGCGATCGAACTCACCCGCCAGTTCCAGCAGCAGGGCGCCACGCCCGGGCAGATCCCGCAGGTGCTCAAGACCTACCAGGAACTGCGCCACATCGACGTGCTGCGCCTGCAGAACGCCGCCTGGAACGCCATGGAGTGGTTCGAGGTGGTGGGCGAGCGCTACGCCGACACCTTGCCGCCCGAGCAGTTCATGTATTCGATGCTCACGCGTTCGCAGCGCATCTCGCACGAGAACCTGCGCCTGCGCGACGCGGCCTGGCTGGGCGGCTTCGAGCGCTGGTTCGCCGGGCAGGCCGGCGTGGCCGTGCCGGCCGACAAGGCCGCACCGCCGCCGATGTTCACGCCCTACACCGTGCGCGGCCTCACGCTGAAGAACCGCGTGCTGGTCTCGCCGATGGCGCAGTATTCCGCCGTCGACGGCGTGGCCGGCGACTACCACCTGGTGCACCTGGGCACACGTGCCATGGGCGGTGCGGCCATGGTGTTCGCCGAGATGACCTGCGTGAGCCCCGAAGGCCGCATCACCCCCGGCTGCCCCGGCTTGTACAACCTCGACCAGAAGGCCGCGTGGAAACGCATCGCCGACTGGATCCACACCCACACCGACGCCAAGTTCGCCATGCAGCTCGGCCATGCCGGCGCCAAGGCGTCCACGCGTGTGGCCTGGGAAGGCATCGACCAGCCGCTCAAAGATGGCAACTGGCCGATCGTCTCGGCTTCCGAGCAGCAGTACCTGCCCGGCATCAGCCAGGTGGCGAAGGCGCTGAGCCTGACCGAGATGGCGCAGATCAAGGCCGACTTCGTGCACAGCGCGCAAGACGCGGCCGACATCGGCGTCGACTGGCTGGAGCTGCACTGCGCCCACGGCTACCTGCTGTCGTCCTTCATCTCGCCCCTGACCAACCAGCGCACCGACGACTACGGCGGCAGCCTGGAAAACCGCCTGTGTTACCCGCTCGAAGTGTTCAAGGCCGTGCGCGCCGTGTGGCCCGCAGACCGGCCGATGTCGGTGCGGATCTCGGCGCACGACTGGGCCCCCGGCGGCATCACCCCCGACGACGCGGTGGTGATCGCGCGCCACTTCAAGGCCGCTGGCGCCGACATGATCGACTGCTCGTCCGGCCAGGTCAGCAAGCAGGAAAAGCCGGTGTACGGCCGCATGTTCCAGACGCCGTTTGCCGACCGTGTGCGCAACGAAGCCGGCGTGGCCACCATCGCCGTGGGCGCGATCTCGGAGGCCGACCATGTGAACAGCATCATCGCCGCCGGCCGTGCCGATCTCTGCGCCGTGGCCCGGCCGCACCTGGCCAACCCGGCCTGGACATTGACCGAAGCCGCCAAGATCGGCTACACCCCGTTGGCCTGGCCGAAGCAGTACGTGTCGGGCAAGGCGCAGATGGAATCGATCTTCGCGCGCGAGAAGGCCATGGCGGCGGCGCCTGCGGTGAAGGAGCCTGCATGACGATGTTGAAGGGGTGCCACGTCGTTGTCACTGGTGCGGCTCAAGGCATCGGTGCGGCTGTGGCGTTAGCACTGGCAGAGCAGGGCGCAAGCCTCACGCTTGTCGGCCGCCGTGTGGCCCTGCTTGAATCTCTTGCCGCGCGGTTGCCAACGGGCGCAAAACATGCTGTGGTGGCCATGGACGTGAGCAATGAGGAGGCCGTGGCGCAGGGCTTCGAGCGCGCCCGCGCGGCGCTCGGCCCGGTATCCATTCTGGTCAACAACGCCGGCCAGGCCGAGAGCGCGCCGTTCGGCAAGACCTCCATGGCGCTGTGGCAGCGCATGCTCGACGTGAACCTCACCGGCACCTTTCTCTGCACCCAGGCGGCGCTGCCCGACATGCTGGCCGGCGGCTGGGGCCGCATCGTCAACATCGCCAGCACCGCGGGGCAGCGCGGTTATCCGTATGTGGCGGCCTATGTCGCGGCCAAGCACGGCGTGATCGGCCTGACACGTGCGCTGGCGCTCGAAGCCGCCAAAAAAGGCGTGACGGTGAATGCCGTCTGCCCCGGCTACACCGAAACCGAAATCCTGCAGGCCAGCATCGCCAACGTGGTGGCCAAGACCGGCCGCAGCGTTGCCGAGGCACGCGCCGAATTCGCCAAGTCGAATCCGCAGGGCCGCATCGTGCAGCCGCAGGAGGTGGCGGATGCGGTATTGTGGCTGTGCGGCCCCGGCGCAGGGGCGGTCACGGGGCAATCCATATCGGTTTCAGGTGGGGAGGTGATGTGAAGCAAAACAAGATCGCAATGAAGAAGCTCGAGCTCGAACCCTTGCTCGACGACGACAGCATGGGCCTGGAGGCCGGCACCTCGTCGGACGACCACCACGCGATCCGGCTGTGGCTGCGGCTGCTGTCTTGCAGCAACGACATCGAGACCGAAATCCGGAAGCGCCTGCGCGTGCAGTTCGGCATGACGCTGGCGCGTTTCGACTACCTGGCGCAGCTCTACCGCCACCCGGAAGGCTTGCGCATGAACATGCTGTCGCGCAACCTGATGGTGACCGGCGGCAACGTCACCGGCCTCACCGACGAGCTGGAGAAAGCCGGCTTCGTGGCCCGCACCAGCCAGCTGGAAGACCGGCGCTCGTTTGTGGTGGGGCTCACGCCCAAGGGCCGGCGCGCCTTCGAAAAAATCGCGCGTGTGCATGAAGGCTGGGTCGTCGAGCTGATGGGCGGCATCGGCGACACCAACAAGCTGCAGCTGCATGAACTGCTCGGGCAACTGCGGGTGCAGGTGTCGAGCCGATTGAGCGCGGGCAACAGCCCGGAGACATCTTCCGACAAGGAATCAACATGAATGAAAAAATCGACCCCAGCCTGCTCGCCGGCAACCGCAAGCCCTGCGCCGACTACCAGGCCGAAAACTTCCTGTGGGAAGTGCGCGACCGCGTCGGCATCGTCACGCTGAACCGGCCCGAGCGCAAGAACCCGCTGACCTTCGCCTCGTATGCCGAGCTGCGCGATCTGTTCCAGCGCCTGCGTTATGCCGACGACGTGCGCGCCGTCGTGGTGCATGGCGCCGGCGACAACTTCTGCTCGGGCGGCGACGTGCATGAAATCATCGGCCCGCTGATCGGCCTGAAGGCGCCCGAGCTCTTGATGTTCACCCGCATGACCGGCGACCTGGTGAAGGCCATGCGGCACTGCCCGCAGCCGATCGTGGCCAGCATCGACGGCGTGTGCGCCGGTGCGGGCGCGATCGTCGCCATGGCGTCCGACCTGCGCCTGGGCACCTCGCGCAGCAAGACGGCGTTCTTGTTCAACCGCGTCGGCCTGGCCGGCTGCGACATGGGCGCCTGCAACATGCTGCCGCGCATCGTGGGCCAGGGCCGGGCTTCCGAACTGCTCTACACCGGCCGCGCGCTCGGCGGCGACGAGGCGCTGGCCTGGGGCTTTCTCAACCGCGTGTGTGCGCCCGAGGCGGTGCTGGCCGACGCATTGGCGCTGGCCACCGAGCTTGCCCACGGCCCGAGCTTTGCCAACGGCATCACCAAGACCATGCTGCACCAGGAATGGACCATGGGCATCGACGAGGCCATCGAGTCCGAAGCCCAGGCGCAGGCGCTGTGCATGCTGACCGAAGATTTCGGCCGCGCCTACCACGCGTTCGCGGCCAAACAAAAGCCGGTCTTCGAGGGTAACTGAAGGATGGCACACCCCCAGTCTTCGCGCACTTCGTGTCGCTGCGCCAACCCCCTTGCAGGGGGCAGCACCTGCGGCCCGGCAGAGCCGGTTCCGCGGTACTCCGCGAAGGGGCGCACCGTAGGCTTGGTGGCGTTCGAGGGTGTCTTTAATGATGGAGTGAATCTATGAGTGACAAGAGTTACCTCGACTGGCCTTTCTTCGACGAACGGCACCGTGCGCTGCAAGGCGAACTCGAAGCCTGGGCCGCGCAGCACATCACACAAGACCACCCGGCCGATGTCGACGCGGCCTGCCGTGCGCTGGTGCGCAGCCTGGGGCAGGGCGGCTGGCTGCGTTATGCGGTGGCGGGCACCGCGCATGGCGGCGGCTCGGAAGTGATCGACACGCGGGCCCTGTGCCTGCTGCGCGAAACACTGGCCCGGCATTCGGGGCTGGCCGACTTCGCGTTCGCCATGCAGGGTCTGGGTTCGGGGGCGATATCGCTGGCCGGCAGCGACGACCAGAAGACCCGTTACCTCGGCCGCGTGGCGCGCGGCGAGGCGATTGCCGCGTTTGCCTTGTCCGAGCCCGATGCCGGGTCGGACGTGGCGGCGCTGGCCTGTGCCGCAAGGGTCGAAGGTGGCGAGGTGGTGCTCAACGGCGAGAAGACCTGGATCTCCAACGGCGGCATTGCCGACTTCTATGTGGTCTTTGCCCGTAGCGGCGAGGCCGCCGGTTCGCGCGGCATCTCGGCCTTCATCGTCGATGCCGGTACACCGGGTTTCGAGATCGCCGAGCGCATCGACGTGATCGCGCCGCATCCGCTGGCCCGGCTGCGCTTCACCAACTGCCGCATTCCGCTGGCGCAGCGCGTGGGCGCGGCGGGTGAAGGTTTCAAGGTGGCCATGCGCACGCTCGACGTGTTCCGCACCTCGGTGGCGGCGGCCGCGCTTGGTTTTGCGCGCCGCGCCTTCGACGAAGGCCTGGCCCGCGCCACCAGCCGCAAGATGTTCAACGGCGTGCTTGCCGATTTCCAGCTGACGCAGGCCAAGCTCGCGCAGATGGCCACCACCATCGACAGCGCCGCACTGCTGACCTACCGCGCCGCGTGGATGCGCGACCAGGGCAAGAACGTGACCCGCGAGGCTGCGATGGCCAAGATGGTGGCCACCGAGGGTGCGCAGCAGGTGATCGACGCGGCGGTGCAGCTGTGGGGCGGCCTGGGCGTGGTGAGCGAGCAGCCGGTGGAGCGGCTGTACCGCGAGATCCGCGCGCTGCGCATCTACGAGGGCGCGACCGAAGTGCAGCAGCTCATCATCGCGCGCGACCTCTTGAAGGAGGCTCCTGCTCCCTCTCCCACGCGTGGGAGAGGGTTGGGGTGAGGGCCGTGGAGGCTTGCATGTTGCCAATCCTTCTGCGCCGTCCGCCCCTCACCCCAACCCTCTCCCCGGAGGGGCGAGGGGGCAAGACAGTTCGTCATCCCTGGAGCCTTGAACCATGACCAGCGCCCACATCGACACCTTCGCCCGTGACCGCCTGCCCGCTGCTTCCGACCAGCCCGAATTCCTGTTCGAGCTGCCGTCGCTGAAGTTCCCGGCGCAACTTAATTGCGCGACCGAGCTGCTCGACCGCCATGTGGCCGAAGGCCGCGGCGGCCGCCTGTGCCTGCAGGCCGATGGCATCCGCTGGACCTATGCCGAACTGCAGGCGCGGGCCAACCAGATCGCCAATGTGCTGGTCAAGGACATGGGCCTGGTGCCGGGCAACCGTGTGTTGCTGCGCTCGGCCAACAACCCGATGCTGGTGGCCTGCTGGTTCGCGGTGATGAAGGCCGGCGGCATCGCCGTGGCCACCATGCCGCTGCTGCGCGCCAAGGAGTTGACGCAGATGGCGGGCAAGGGTGAGGTCACGCATGCGCTGTGTGATGTGCGCCTGGCCGAAGAACTGAAGCTGGCGCAGCCGAGCTGCCCGCAGCTGCAGCAGATTCGCTGCTTCAATTCGCCGGATGCCGATGGCCTGGAGGCGGCGATGGCGCGGCATTCCACGGCGTTCGACAACGTGGACACCGCGTCCGACGACACCTGCATCCTGGCCTTCACCTCGGGCACCACCGGCGAGCCCAAGGGCACCATGCATTTTCACCGTGATGTGATGGCCATCTGCGCCTGCTGGCCGCAGCACATCCTGCGTCCGCAGGAAAGCGACATCTTCATCGGCAGCCCGCCGCTGGCCTTCACCTTCGGGCTGGGCGGCCTGGTGCTGTTTCCGATGTCGGTCGGGGCCTCGGCCGTGCTGCTGGAGAAAGCCTCGCCGCCGGACCTGCTGGCCGCCGTCCAGCGTTATGGCGCGACGGTGATGTTCACCGCCCCCACGTCCTACCGCGTGCTGGCCCAGAGCGCCGCCGTGCTGCGTGGCGGCACGCTGCGCAAATGTGTGTCGGCCGGCGAAGCCCTGCCCGCGGCCACGCGCGCCTTGTGGAAGGACGTGACCGGCATCGAACTCATCGACGGCATCGGTGCCACCGAGTTGCTGCACATCTTCATCTCCGCCGACGAAGCCCATGCGCGGCCGGGCGCCACCGGCAAGGCCATCCCCGGCTATGTGGCGCGGGTGGTGGACGAGGCCGGCGAGCCGGTGCCGCCCAACACCGTGGGCAAACTCGCGGTGAAGGGGCCGACCGGCTGTCGTTACCTCGCCGATGCGCGCCAAAAGCAATACGTGAAGAACGGCTGGAACCTGACCGGCGACGCCTACCTGGTCGACGACGACGGCTACTTTCATTACCAGTCGCGCACCGACGACATGATCATCTCGTCGGGCTACAACATCGCCTCGCCCGAGGTGGAAGACGCGTTGCTGCTGCACCCGCAGGTGGCCGAATGCGGCGTGATCGGCGTGGCCGACGCCGAGCGCGGGCAGATCGTCAAGGCCTATGTCGTGCTGCGCCCCGGTGCCGAGGCGTCAGAGGCGATGGTGACCGAGCTGCAGGAGTTCGTGAAGGCCAATGTCGCGCCTTACAAATACCCGCGTGCCATCGAATTCCGCAGCAGCCTGCCGCGCACCGAGACCGGCAAGCTGCAGCGCTTCCGGCTGCGCAATGACCCGTGACCTGTGACGCGTGTGATACGTGTGACATGGCCCGATTTTTTTGAACAACCACAAAAGCAGGAGATCCTGATGACGCAAATTCTTCAACCCCCGGGCTGGCCCCGTCCGCGTGGTTATTCCAACGGTGTGTCGGTCAAGGGCCGCATGGTCTTCGTGGCCGGCATGGTCGGCTGGGATGCGGAAGGCAAGTTCGCTCCCGGCGGCATCGCCGGCCAGGTGCGGCAGGCGCTGCAGAACGTGGTCGACGTGCTGAAGGCCGGCGACGCCAAGCCCGAGCACATCGTGCGCATGACCTGGTACGTGACCGACAAGCGCGAATACGTGGCCGCCTATCCGGAGATCGGCGTGGCGTTTCGCGAACTGATCGGCAGCTTCAACGCGGTGATGAGCGCCATCGAGGTGTCGGCCCTGATCGAGGACGAAGCCAAGGTGGAGATCGAAGTCACCGCCGTGGTGCCGGACTAACTGCCCGGCTAAATTCCCTTGATCCGGCTGACCAGCGCGGCGGTGAATGCCGCCGTGTTGGCCGTGCCGCCCAGGTCGCCGGTGCGCACCTTGTCGATGTTCAGCGTCTGGTCGATCGCCGTGCGCAAGCGGGTCGCCAGCTCGGGCAGCTTGCAATGGTCGAGCATGAGCGCGGCGGCCAGCAGCAAGGCCGTGGGGTTGGCGATGCCTTTGCCCGCAATGTCGGGGGCCGAGCCGTGCACCGCCTCGAAGATGGCCGCGTCGGCACCGATGTTGGCACCTGGCGCCATGCCCAGGCCACCCACCAGCCCGGCCACCAGGTCGGACAAGATGTCGCCGAACAGGTTGGTCGTCACCAGCATGTCGAACTGCTCGGGCTTGAGCACCAGCTTCATCGCGCAGGCGTCGATGATCACCGTGTCGAGTACGAACTTGCCCTTGTACTTGCGCTCATACAGTTCCAGCCCCGTCTCCAGGAAGATGCCGGTCAGCGCCTTCATGATGTTGGCCTTGTGCACGATGGTGACCTTCTTGCGGCCGGTCGCCACCGCGTTCTCGAACGCGTATTCGAGCAGGCGGCGGCTGCCGGCGCGGGTGTTGATGCCGGTGGCCATCGCCACCGCGTGTGGATCGTCGTCGATCTGCACATAGTGCTCGTGGCCGATGTACAGGCCTTCGAGGTTTTCGCGCACCACCACCAGATCGATGTTGTCGTAACGGCCGCCGGGAATGATGGTGCGTGCCGGGCGCAGGTTGGCGAAGAGCTTGAATTCCTCGCGCAGCCGCACATTGGACGAGCGGTAGCCGCCGCCCGATGGGGTTTCGAGCGGGCCCTTCAGCGCGAGGCGGGTGCGGCGGATGCTGTCGAGCGTGGCGGCCGGCAATGGGTCGCCAGCCAGCTGCACACCGCCGAGGCCGGCGATCTGGCGGTCCCATGCGAACGGGGCCTGCAGGGCATCGAGTGCGGCCAGGGTGGCGTCGACGATCTCGGGGCCGATGCCGTCTCCGGGGATCAGGGTGGCGGGGATGGGGGTTGTCATCGGGGAGGCTTTCTTCAAGTGCAGGGGTTGAAGCATACCGGGTGTTAATTGGCGCTGTCGGCCGGTCGTCGCACCGGCGGGCGAGTAACTTTTCTTTTGCGCAAAAGAAAAGTCACCAAAAGAAAGGCGCCCCCACTGCCTGCGACCCTTCGCTGCGCTGCGGGCAACCTGCGCTGGGTGTTTTTGGCGGGGTCCCGCTCGAACTCGCTGCGCTCAAACAGTCGCGGGCCTGATCCCGCCAAAAACACCCATCGCAGGCGCATCCAGAGGGGGAGGGGAGAGCCGTCGCTGCGCTCGGCAAAGCCCAATACCGTCACGGCTCGCTGCGCATCGCGGATGTTGGCTGTCCGCCGAGCGAAGCAATGGCCTGTCCCCGACTTCCCCCTTGTGGCTGCGCCTGCGATGGGAGGGGGCGGCGGGATCAGGGCTTGCGACTGTTTGAGCGCAGCGAGTTCGAGCAAGACCCCCGCCGACACCTCCCAGCGCAGGTCGCCCGTAGCGCAGCGAAGGGTCGCAGACAGTAGGGTCGCCTTCTCTTTGGTTACTTTCTCTTGGCGAAGCAAGAGAAAGTGACTCGCCCGCCGGGGCGAGACCCGGCCGACAGCGCCAATAAAACCAACAACCTCAAACACAAACCCGCCCCTGCCGAACAACCCGAACAACAGCCTGTTGCCCAAACCAATAAGCCAGCTCAGCCGACTCCTTCAAATCCCATAAAACAAAATTCGCCGGCCGACCCACCCCCAGCGAACCATGTGTGTCCTGCAACCCCAAGGCCTGCGCAGCATGTGTGGTGACACCCGCCAAAGCCTCGGGAACAGTCAGCCGAAACAGCGTACAAGCCATGTTCACCATCAACAGCAAACTCAAGGCAGGCGAAGTGCCCGGGTTGTGGTCGGTAGACACGGCCATCGGCACCCCCGCCGCGCGCAGCGCCGCAATTGGCGGCAGATGGGTATCCCGCAGCGTGTAGTACGCCCCGGGCAGCAGCACAGCCACCGTGCCCGCCTCGCGCATGGCGTCGATGCCGGCCTGCGACAAATGCTCGATGTGGTCGCACGACAAGGCGCCGTAACGTGCCGCCAACGCCGCGCCGCCCATGTCGCTGAGCTGCTCGGCATGCAGCTTCACCGGCAGGCCCAGGGCCTGTGCCGCCTGGAACACCTGCTCGGTCTCGGCCAGTGAAAACGCGATGCGTTCGCAGAACACGTCGACCGCGTCCACCAGGCCTTCGGCGTGCAGCGCGGGCAGCATCTCGCGGCAGACGAGGTCGGTATAGGCCTGGCTGCGTCCGGCGTATTCGGGTGGCAGCGCGTGGGCGCCGAGGAAGGTGGTGCGCACCATCACGCCGTAGGCCTCGCCCAGGCGCCGCGCCACGCGCAACTGCTTGCGTTCGTGCGCCAGGGCCAGGCCGTAGCCGGACTTGATCTCGATGGCGCACACGCCTTCATTCAGCAGTTGTTCGAGCCGCCGCGCCGCGCTGGCGAAGAGTTCGTCTTCACTCGCCTCGCGGGTGGCGCGCACGCTGGCCACGATGCCGCCGCCGGCCTTGGCCACCTCTTCGTAGCTCGCGCCGGCCAGGCGCATGGCGAATTCGTTGGCGCGCTGGCCGCCATAGACCAGGTGGGTGTGGCAGTCGACCAGGCCCGGCGTGACCAGTGCGCCGCCGCCATCGAAGCGCGGCAGCGCGGCGTAGGCGGTGGGCAAGGCGTGGCTGGCGCCGATCCAGCGCACCGTGCCTTCGGTCACGACGATCGCGGCTTCACCGTCGATGGCCGTGCCGTCGGCCAGGGCGCCGGGCATGAGCTGCAGGTGCTCCCAGATGCCGTCGGCGCTGGGATGGTGTGGGATGGTGGTCATGCCGTTACCTGTCGTCTGTTCATCGGTCTTCAGCGGTCTTCGGTTTCGATGCGCACGGCGATCAGCGCCGCGCCGTCCGCCATGGGTTCGGCGTGCCAGGCCTCCGTGCCATTCCACCACATGCCGCTGCCGGCTGCACAGGCTTGTGTGCCGCCGTCGCGGCCTGTGCATTGCCAGGCGCCGCCAAGCGCCAGCAGCACGCCTGCGGACGCGGCCGCAACGTCGCCGGCCGCGCGCAGCACGCGCAGCTCGGCCCGCCGTTGGCCGCGCCGGGTCATCACGTTGAAGTCGGTCGAACTGCCGCCGAGCAGGTTGCAGGCGAGCGCCACGTCACCGGAGAAGGCGAACGGCGCGAGCGGCGTGTCAAGCCAGTGGTCCACGCCATCACCGCGCAGGTGCACGCCGTCGCCGGCCAGCAGCATGATCATGCGGTCCACGCCGGCAAAGGCCGAGAACGGCCCGGCCGCGGCGATGCTGGCGATGCTGACGCGCCAGTCGAAGCCGTCCATGCCCGCGCCGGGCGGCTGACACACGATTTCGCGCGTGGTGCCACCGCCGTTTTTCCACGGCATGGGCGTCAGGTCGGCGAGGGCGAAACGCTGCAGCATGGGATGACGTCAACTCACTTGATCATCGGGAGCTTGAGTCCCTGCTTCTTCGCCGTGGCAATCGCGATGTCGTAACCCGCGTCCGCATGCCGCATCACGCCCGAGCCGCTGTCGTTCACCAGCACACGTGCCAGGCGTTCGGCGGCGGCGTCGGTGCCGTCGGCCACGATGACCATGCCCGCGTGCTGCGAATAGCCCATGCCCACGCCACCGCCGTGGTGCAGGCTGACCCAGGTGGCGCCGCCGGCGGTGTTGAGCAGGGCGTTGAGCAGCGGCCAGTCGGAGACGGCGTCGGTGCCGTCCAACATGGATTCGGTCTCGCGGTTGGGACTGGCCACCGAGCCGGTGTCGAGGTGGTCGCGGCCGATGACGATCGGCGCCTTGAGCTCGCCGTTTTTCACCATCTCGTTGAAGGCCAGGCCCGCCAGGTGGCGTTCGCCCAGGCCGAGCCAGCAGATGCGCGCGGGCAGGCCCTGGAAGGCGATGCGCTCGCGCGCCATGTCGAGCCAGCGGTGGGTGTGCTTGTTGTCGGGGAACAGTTCCTTGATCTTGGCATCGGTCTTGTAGATGTCTTCCGGGTCGCCCGACAAGGCCACCCAGCGGAACGGGCCCTTGCCTTCGCAGAACAGCGGCCGGATGTAGGCCGGCACGAAACCGGGGAAGTCGAAGGCCTTGGCCACGCCTTCGTCGAACGCGACCTGGCGGATGTTGTTGCCGTAGTCCACCGTGGGAATGCCCATGGCCTGGAAGTCGAGCATGGCCTGCACGTGCACGGCGCAGCTCTTGGCGGCGGCGGCGGTCAGGGCGGCGTGTTGCGCCGGATCCTGCTGCGCGGCCTTCCACTGCGCCACGCTCCAGCCCACCGGCAGGTAGCCGTTGATCAGGTCGTGGGCCGAGGTCTGGTCGGTCACCAGGTCGGGCTTGATGGCGCCGGCCCGGGCCCTGCGCACCAGCTCGGGCACGATCTCGGCGGCATTGCCCAGCAGCGCGATGGACACGGCTTCCTTCGCGTCGCAGTGTTGCTTTATCAACTCAAGCGCATGGTCGATGTCGCGGGCCTGCTTGTCCACATAACGGGTGCGCAGGCGGAAGTCGATGCTGCTTTGCTGGCATTCGATGTTGAGCGACACCGCACCGGCCAGCGTGGCGGCCAGCGGCTGCGCGCCGCCCATGCCGCCCAGGCCGGCGGTGAGGATCCATTTGCCGGACCAAGGCGTATGCGACTGGGCGCCGGGCCGCCCCAAGCCGGTCGCGCTCCCCTCGGGGGACAGGTCGCCGCTTGCGGCGACCAAGGGGCCGTCAGTTCCGTAGTGTTGGCGGCCGGCTTCGACGAAGGTCTCGAAGGTGCCCTGCACGATGCCCTGGCTGCCGATGTAGATCCAGCTGCCGGCCGTCATCTGGCCGTACATGAACAGGCCCTTGCGGTCGAGTTCGTTGAAGTGTTCCCAGTTGGCCCACTTGGGCACGAGGTTGGAATTGGCGATCAGCACACGTGGCGCGTTGGCATGGGTCTTGAACACGCCGACCGGCTTGCCCGACTGCACCAGCAGCGACTCATCGTCGTTCAAATCCTTGAGCGAGGCCAGGATCTGGTCGAAGCAGGCCCAGTCGCGTGCGGCGCGGCCGATGCCGCCGTACACCACCAGCGCCTGCGGGTTCTCGGCCACCTCGGGGTCGAGGTTGTTTTGGACCATGCGGTAGGCGGCTTCGGTGAGCCAGCTCTTGCAGTGCAGCGCGGTGCCGCGTGGCGCGCGGATCACGCGGCTGGGGTCGATGCGCGGGTCGGCCAGGGCAGCGGCGGGGGGGATGAAGGATTCGTTGGCGTTCATGGCTGTTTCCTGGGGACTAGTTCGTTTGGTGGCTCGGCAGAATCTGTTGCACGGCTTCGGGCCAGGTGCTTTGCAAGGCCCATTGCCGCATGGCTTCCACATCGGTGGCGAGGAAGCGGTCCTGGTCGAGGAAGGCCACCTTCTCGCGGATGCGGGCGAACTCGGCTTCGATCAGTGGCGAGGACTTCAGGCCGCGTTGGCCGGCGCCGGGCCGCCCCAAGCCGGCCGGCGCCCCCTCGGGGGGCAGCGAGGACACGTCAGTGCCGAGCGTGGGGGCACGCTTCAACTCCATGCCTTGGGCCGCGCCCATCGCCTCGATGCCCACCACCACCGCGGTGTTGTTCACCATCTCGCCGAGCCGGCGTGCAGCGAAGGTGGCCATCGACACATGGTCTTCCTGGTTGGCCGAGGTGGGCAGGCTGTCCACACTCGCGGGATGGGCCAGCGACTTGTTTTCTGACGCCAGCGCAGCGGCCGTGACCTGGGCGATCATGAAGCCGGAGTTCACGCCGCCGTCGCGCACCAGGAAGGGCGGCAGGCCGGAGAGGCCGGTGTCGAGCAACAGGGCCAGGCGGCGTTCGGCAATGGCGCCGACTTCGGCCACCGCCAGCGCGATGATGTCGGCCGCGAAGGCCACCGGTTCGGCGTGGAAGTTGCCGCCGGAGATCACGTCGCCATTGTCGAAAACGAGCGGGTTGTCCGAGGCCGCGTTGGCCTCGGTCTGCAGCACCCGCGCCGCATGCCGCAGGTTGTCGAGGCAGGCGCCGATCACCTGCGGCACGCAGCGCACCGAATACGGGTCTTGCACCCGACCGCAGTCTGGGTGCGAGGGGATGATCTCGCTGCCGTCGAGCAGGCTGCGTACGGCGGCGGCCACGGCGATCTGGCCGGGCTGGCCGCGCGCGGCATGGATGCGGGCATCGAAGGGCTTGATCGAGCCCTGGATGGCTTCGAGCGACAAGGCGCCCGACACCAGGCCGGCGGCCAGCACCTGCTCCGCGCCGAACAGGCCGGCCAGCGCCAGCGCGGTGGACACCTGGGTGCCGTTGAGCAGGGCCAGGCCTTCCTTGGGGCCGAGCACGAAGGGCGCCAGGCCGATGCGGCGCATGGCCTCGGCGCCGGAGATGACTTCACCCTCGGCCGTGGTGGCCTGGCCTTCACCGATCAGCACGCAGGCCAGGTGGGCCAGCGGTGCCAGGTCGCCCGAGGCGCCGACCGAACCCTTGGCCGGGATGTGCGGCGCAAGCCCCGCGTTGGCCAGCGCCAGCAGCGCGTCCACCAGCTCGGGCCGCACGCCCGAATGCCCGCGCGCCAGGCTCACCGCCTTGGTGGCCAGGATCAGCCGCACCACGCCAGCCGCCAGCGGCTCGCCCGTGCCCACGCTGTGCGACAGCACCAGGTTGCGCTGCAGCTCGGCCAGCCGGTCGGGCGCGATTTTGGTGCTGGCCAGCTTGCCGAAGCCGGTGTTGATGCCGTAGACCACCTGGTCCTCGGCCACGATGCGCTGCACCGCCGCCTGTGACGCGAGCAGGCCGGCGCGGGCCTCGGGCGCCATCACCAGATGGCCCAGTGCGGCACCGCCGGCATGGATGCGGCGCAGGGTGGCCAGGTGGACATCGCCGGGCTGCAGAGTGAGGGTTGGAGTGGTCATGTCTAGTCCTGTATATACAAGTTGCTTCAATGCGAATTTAATCGCAATTTGCGGCCTGGGTCAACCCATCACGGCGTTGCCGTCGGTGCGGAAACGGCTGCCCAGGCGGTAGCGCGCGCCGGGGTGCAGGCAGCGCACGATGGTGATCGGGGTGTCGCGTGTCCAGGTGCGCCGGGTGAGCAGCAGGCAGGGCTGGCTGGCGTCCATCTGCAGCAGCTCGGCCTGTTCGCGGCTGGGCAGCACCGCGTCCACCACATGCTCCATCTGGTCGAACAGCACGGTGCGCACCAGGAAGTCGGACGGCTGCTCCTTCGAGAAATCCTGCTGCGCGAAGCCCGGCACCATGCGCGGGCTCACGTAGCGGTCTTCGAGCTGCATCGGCACGCCGTCCTCCAGGTGCACACACACCGAATGGAACACCGATTCGCCGGTGGACAGGCCGAGCGCGGAGGCGACCTCCAGCGAGGCCGAAACCCGCTCCACCGTGATCACCTTGCACTGGTAGTCGTGGCCGCGGCGGCGGATGTCCTCGGCCAGGCTCACGATCTGCAGCAGGTTGGCCTGGGGCTTCTCGTCGGCCACGAAGCTGCCTACGCCGGCAATGCGCTTGATGCGGCCCTGCTCGACGAGTTCGCGCAGCGCGCGGTTCACCGTCATGCGCGACATGCCGAACTGCATCACCAGGTCGTTCTCCGACGGCAGCCGGTCGCCGGCCTTCCAGGTGCCGTCCTGGATCTTGCCGGCGATGAAATCCTTGATCTGCTGGTACAGCGCCACGTTCTGCGGCGCGGCCTTCGCCGGGGTCTTCTTGTGAACGGAGGCAGGGCGAGGGCGGCGCAGGCTGGATGGCATCTTGGTCGGGTCTTCAGTGGTCGGCGGCCATGGCCTCGGCGCGGATCTCTTCGGTGAGCCGCGCCTTGAGTTCCATGAAGGCCGGGGTGGTCTTGACCGTGTAGTGTCGCGGATGCGGCAAGTCCACCGCGATGTCCGACTTGATGCGCCCCGGCCGCGCGCTGAACACCGCTACGCGGTTGGCCATGAAGATGGCCTCGTCGATGTCGTGGGTGACGAACAGCACCGTCTTGCGTGCAGACTCCCAGATGCCGAGCAGCAGCTCCTGCATCAGCACCCGGGTCTGGTTGTCGAGCGCGCCGAAGGGTTCGTCGAGCAGCAAAATCTTCGGGTCGTTGGCCAGCGCGCGGGCGATGGCCGTGCGCTGCTGCATGCCGCCCGAGAGCTGCTTGGGAAAGTGGTTTTCGAATCCGCGCAGGCCGACCTTGGCCATGAAATAGTCGCTGCGTTCCTTTTGCTCGGCCTCGGCCATGCCGCGTTCGCGCAGGCCGAAGCGGATGTTTTGGGCGATGGTGAGCCAGGGGAACAGCGTGTAGCTCTGGAACACCATGCCGCGGTCGGCGCCCGGGCCAACGACGGGCCGGCCGTCGAGCAACACGCGGCCGGTGCTGGTGCTCTCCAGTCCGGCCACAATGCGCAGCAGGGTCGACTTGCCGCAGCCCGAGGGCCCGAGGATGGTGACGAAATCGTTGTCGTTGACGCTGAAGTCGATCGGCTGCAGGGCCTGCGTGCGCTGGCCCCTGGCGGTTTCGAAGACGCGGGACACACCCTGGATGGACAGCTGGCTCATCAGATGGAACTCCAGGCAAACAGCTTGCGGTTGACGGCCTTGAACACAAAATCCGACACCAGCCCGATCAGCCCGATCACGATGATGCCGAAGATGATCTGCCCGGTGTTCAAGAGCGCCTGGCTGTCGGTGATCATGTGGCCGATGCCGCTCGACGAGCCGATCAGCTCGGCCACGATCACATAGGTCCAGGCCCAGCCCAGCACCAGGCGCAGCGTCTCGGCAATGCCCGGTGCGGCGCCGGGAATCAGCACGCGGCGGATGATGCCCTGGTCGCTTGCGCCCAGGGTGTAGGCCGCCTCCACCAGGTCGCGCCGCGCGCCGCCCACCGTCACGGCCACCATCAGCACCACCTGGAAGAAGGAGCCGATGAAGATCACCAGGATCTTCTGCATCTCGCCGATGCCGGCCCAGAGGATCAGCAGCGGAATGAAGGCCGAGGCCGGCAGGTAGCGGCAGAACGAAACGAAGGGCTCGAAGAAGGCCTCGACCCCCTTGTACGCACCCATGGCGATGCCCAGCGGCACGGCGATCACGCTGGCCAGGATGAAGCCGCCGAACACGCGCCACACCGTCATGCCGATGTCGTGGATGAAGTTGTATTCGGTGAACAGCAGCCAGCCTTCGCGGGCCATGGTCAGCGGGCTGGCGAGGAAGGTCGGCGACACGAAGCCGCCGAGCGTGAAAGCCGCCCACACCAGCACGAACACCACGAAGAACGCCAGCCCGAGCAGCCAGCGCGTGTGCGCCGCCACCGGCTGCAAGGGGGTGAAACGGCGGCTGCGCGGGTGCTGCGCCGCCTCCTGCAGATGGGGCGGGGCTTGAACGGAATCCATGGCCTGTCTACTTGATGAAGCTCGCGTCGAAGGTGACGGCCAGGTCGTCCGGCGCCTTGCGGATCACGCCGGCTTCGAGCAGGATCTTTTCAGATTCCTTCATGAACGCGGTGATCTCGCCGGCAAAGAACTTCTGGTTGGCGGCCTTGTCCTGCCAGCGCAGGTAGGCCGCCGACTTGGCGAACTGCTCGCCGGTCTGCTTCACCGCCGAGCCCATGAGTTCGTTGGACTTGGCCGGGTCGGCCTTGATCATCTCCAGCGCCTGGAAGTACGAGTCGGTGAGCGCCTTGGCCGCCTTGGCATTGGCCTTGAGCCAGGTCGGGGCGCAGCCCACGGTGTCCATCACCATCGGGTAGTCGATGGTGGTGGCCATGATCTTGCCGGCGGCCGGGTTGTCACGCACCGTTGACAAGTAGGGCTCGTAGGTCATGGCCGCGTCATTCTGGCCGGCCACGAAGGCCTGGGCCGCGGCCTGTGGCGCGAGTGTGGTGAGCTTCACGTCCTTGAGCGTCATGCCGTTCTTGTTGAGCATCCAGGCCAGGCCGAAGTAGGGCGAGGTGCCGGGCGCGTCCACGCCGATGGTCTTGCCCTTGAGGTCGGCGAAGCTCTTGATGTCGCCGCGCACCACGATGCCGTCGGCGCCAAAAGACTTGTCCATCTGGAAGATCTGCACGATGGGCACGCCGTTGGCGTTCCAGGCCACATGGGTTTCCACCGTGGTGGCCGCGCACTGGATGGCACCGGCGGCCAGGGCCAGGTGGCGGTCTTTCTGCGGAATGAACTTGATCTCCACGTCCAGGCCGTTCTTCTTGAAGATGCCGGCCTTGTCGGCCAGCGACAGCGGGGCGAAGCCGGTCCAGCCCGACATGCCCAGCACGATCTTCGTGTCCTCGGCCTGCGCCCCGGTGGACAGGCCTGCAAGGCCCGCGCCGAGCGCGCCCAGCGCCAGCAGCGCGGTGATTTTCTTGACGGAAAGACCCATGGCAAAACTCCTGTGTGTTCGGTAAGTGGTGAACCCGGTTCCCTGCGCCACGGCACATCGCCGCAGGCTCGGGGTCCGATTCTTGGGCACTGCCACAAACATGTACATACAGGTGAACCCTGAACCGAACCCTGCCACTGATGAGGCACCAGCATGGGTGGCGGCAGGTGCACTCTGGTGCATCCGGTGGAACGGATCGGGTCTCTGTCTATACAGGCATGGCGTGCCGGCGCAGCCATGCAAGCTTCAGGCCACGGTGCCGCCGACTCAGGCTTTGGCCAACACGCTCAGCGCCACGGCTTCGGCCACCTTGATGCCGTCCACACCCGCTGACAAGATGCCGCCGGCATAACTCGCGCCTTCGCCGGCCGGGTACAGGCCGCGCACGTTGAGGCTCTGGAAGTCGTCGCCGCGGCTGATCTTCAGCGGCGACGAGGTGCGGGTTTCCACGCCGGTCAGCACCGCGTCATGCAGGTCGAAGCCCTTGATTTTGCGGCCGAACGCCGGCAGCGCCTCGCGGATGGCTGCGATGGCATAAGCCGGCAGGGCCAGCGACAGGTCGCCCAGGCGCACGCCGGGCTTGTACGAAGGCGCCACCGTGCCGAGCTGGGTGGAGGCGCGGCCGGTTATGAAGTCGCCCACCAGCTGGCCCGGCGCCTCATAACTGCTGCCGCCCAGCACATAGGCATTGGATTCGAGCTGGCGCTGCAGCGCGATGCCGGCCAGCGGATGGAAGGCCTGGCCCGGCGGCAGCGCCGTGTCCACCGCGTCGCCAATGGCCGCGCGCAGCGACGCCGCGTCCTGCGGATAGTCTTCTGGTGTGATGCCCACCACGATGCCGGCGTTGGCGTTACGCTCATTGCGCGAGTACTGGCTCATGCCGTTGGTCACCACCCGGCCGGGTTCGCTGGTGGCGGCCACCACCGTGCCGCCGGGGCACATGCAGAAGCTGTAGACCGAGCGCTGGTTGGCCGCGTGGTGCACCAGTTTGTAGTCGGCCGCGCCCAGCAGCGGGTGGCCCGCATGCCGGCCCCAGCGCGCGCGGTCGATCAGGCCCTGCGGATGTTCGATGCGAAAGCCGATGGAAAACGGCTTGGACTCCAGGTAGACGCCGCGCGCGTGCAGCATGGCAAAGGTGTCGCGCGCGCTGTGGCCCAGCGCCAGCACCAGGTGCCGCACCGGCATGGTGTAGCTCTGGCCCGTGGCCTGGTCGAGGACGGTGGCGCCCTGGAGTGTGCCGTTTTCGATGGCGAGGTCGGTCACACGCTGCTGGAAGCGGATCTCGCCACCCAGCGCGATGATCTGCTCGCGCATGTGTTCCACCACCTTCACCAGCTTGAAGGTGCCGATGTGCGGATGCGCCGCCACCAAAATTTCTTCCGGCGCGCCGGCACGCACGAACTCGGTCATCACCGTGCGGCCCAGGTGGCGCGGGTCCTTGATCTGGCTGTAGAGCTTGCCGTCGGAAAACGTGCCTGCGCCGCCTTCGCCGAACTGCACGTTCGACTCGGGATGCAGCGCGCGCTTGCGCCACAGGCCCCAGGTGTCCTTGGTGCGCTCGCGCACCGTCTTGCCACGCTCGAGCACGATGGGCTTGAACCCCATCTTCGCCAGCATCAGCGCCGCGAACATGCCGCAGGGGCCGAAGCCCACGACCACTGGCCGTAACGGCAGCAGGTCAGGTGCCTGTGCGGGGGCGTGGTAGGCCATGTCGGGCGCGGGGCGGATGTGTGGGTTGCCGGCATGGCGCGCCAGCAGCTCGGCTTCGAGAGCGGCATCGAGCGCCACGTCGACGATATAGACCTGCAGCAGCTCGGCCTTGCGCGCGTCGAAGCTGCGCTTGAAGATGTGAAAGGTCTGGAACTGCGCAGCCTTCACGCCCAGGGTCTGGGCGGCGAGGTCGGGCAGGGCGTCGACCGCGTGGTCGAGCGGGAGTTTGAGTTCGGAAATGCGGATCATGGGGCCCTCGGGCTTGTGGTTATCAAGCAAGGGGTGGGATTTTACGGGAGGGGCGGGCTACCGACCGTTGTTTCTGGTCACCCGTTCTGGCCGACACTTTCGCACGTCAATGTGCCTATGCGGGTACGACCGAAATACCGCGGGCAGGCAGGTTCAAAGTGACGGACTCGCCCAGCTTCCAATCGGCGGCAATGTCCGATGAAATAACAAAAATGGCCCCCAGGCCTGTATCCACCGTCAATTCATAGATGCTTCCCAAATAGGCCTTCTTTGCGATCATGCCCTTCAATCCCCCGTCGTTCGGCCGTCCGACAGTCCAGGCTTCGGGCCGTATAGCGGCCTTGATCGGCCCAGGCTGGACGGGATGCAAGGCTTTCAGGCGCAGCGTGCCTACCTGCACGCTGCCATCGGCAAACGCCTGGCCTGGAAACAGCATGGCCTCGCCCATGAAGCCCGCCACAAACTCGCTGCAAGGACGCTCGTACAGATCCGAAGGCGTGCCTGCCTGCGCCACCAGACCCTGGTCCATCACGATGATCTGGTCGCTGACCGCCAAGGCTTCGCTCTGGTCATGCGTCACGTAGGCCACTGTCAGGCCCAGGCGCTGCTGCAGTCCGCGGATTTCTTCGCGCATGGAGCGACGCAGCCGCGCGTCCAGGTTGGACAAAGGCTCGTCAAACAGCAGCACCGAGGGCTCCAGAACCAAGGCACGTGCCACAGCCACGCGTTGTTGTTGTCCGCCCGAGAGCTCGCTGGGCAGGCGGTCATCGTATCCGTTCAAACCGACGGCAGACATGGCCACGTGCGCGCGCTCCAGGATCTCTGCCTTCTTGACGCCGCTGACGCTCAGGCCGTAGCTCACGTTCTCCAGCACGCTCATGTGCGGAAACAGGGCATAGCTCTGGAACACCATGCTGACGTTGCGCTCCGTGGGCCCCAGGTGCGTCACATCGCGCCCGTCGATCAAGATCTGGCCGGAGCTGGGCGTCTCCAGGCCGGCGATCATGCGCAGCGTGGTGGTTTTGCCGCAGCCAGAGGGCCCGAGAATCGTAGTCAGGCTGCCCTTGGGTACGGTGAAGCTGATGCCTTTGACGACCAGCGGCGAGCGCTCGCCGCCATAACGTTTGCCGACGTTCTTGAATTCAATGCCTGCTTGTGCCATGTCGAGTGTTCCTTGGTGTGTCTGTGTAGGAGGTGGATCGGGACGCTGTGCCCATGGGCTACTTGTTGGCGCCCACGCGGCGTCGGCCAAGCTTGCGGTCGCCGACGAAAAACTGGATCAAGGCCGTGACCATCGACATCAGCAGAATCAGCACGGTGCAATACGCCAGTGCGACCCCGTAATCCCCATTGCCGACCCGACCAATGATGTAGGTGGTGGCCAGTTCATATTCGGCTGTCACCAGGAAGATGACGGCCGACACGGTGGTCATGGAGCGCACAAAGCTATAGACCAGCGCTGCAACCAGGGCCGGCTTGAGCAGCGGCAGCACCACCCTGCGAAGCGTGGTCAAGCTGCTGGCCCGCAACATTACCGAGGCTTCGTCCAGGGATTTGTCCAGTTGTTTGAAGGAAGCGGTACCGGCCCGTACCCCCACTGGCAGGTTGCGGAAAACAAAGCACAGCACGATCACCAGGCCGGTGCCTGTGAGTTCGACCGGCGGTACGTTGAAGGCCAGGATGTAGCTGACGCCCAGTACCGTGCCGGGAATCGCAAAGGTCAGCAGCGCAGAGAATTCAAACAAGCTCTTGCCTCGGAACTCGGTACGCGCCAGCAGCCAGGCGATCAACAAACCAATGCTGGCGCAGACAGGTGCGGCGATGGCCGCCAGCGTGATCGTGGTAAACAACGAGCTCCAGGCAGTGCCTGCCCAGACCATGCCGTGCTCGCCCATCTGCACGTCGAAAGCCGTCTTGAAATGCACCAGGGTCAGGCTGTAGTCACGCCCCCAGATCCTGACGAACCCACCCGCAAATGCGAACACGTAGACCACCCCCGTGAAGGCCAGCCACGGGCCGGCGACCCAGGTGCATACGCGGCGCACCAGGGTTGGCAACTCCATCGGCACGCCCGCATCACCTTTGCCCGACACCGTTGTGAAGCTGGTGCTGCCCAGAATGCGCCGTTGGACGAAAAACACGGTCAATGCAAATACCGTCAACACCAGCGCCAGCGCCGCCGCCATGCCCTGGTCCAACGAAGCGCCGACGATGGCAAAGAAGATGTCCGTGGACAACACTGCGTAGTCGCCACCCAGAAGAATAGGATTGCCGAAGTCCGCAATGCTTTCGATGAAACCCACCAGGAATGCATTGGCCAAGCCCGGTGCCAGCAAGGGCAGCGTTACAGTGGTGAAGGTTTTCATGCGGCTGGCACGCAGTGTCTGCGCAGCTTCTTCCAGCGACGGGCTGATGCCTTGCACTACACCGCGCATGATCATGAAGGCGATCGGCGTGAAGGCGAACAGCTGCGCCAGCCAGACGCCGAAGACGCCATAGAACCAGCGGGTGGGTATCACGCCGAAAGACCACTCTATGAACTGATTGGCGATGCCTGCCCGGCCAAACAAAAGTATCAGCCCCAGTCCAACCACAAAGGGCGGCGTGATGATGGGGAGCATGGCCAGCGCGCTGAGTGGCTTCTGGATGCGTTTGTTCGATCCGCGCTCCGAGATCAACGCAATCATCGTGCCCAGAACGGTGGTGCCTGCCGCCGTCAGCAAGGCCAGGTACAAGGTGTTCCAGGCGACACCACAATGGGCGCCTGAACGCAGGCAGCCCAGACCCCATACCCGTTCAGTGCCGATGCGATCCCATAGGGACGCTACGGCGAAACTGCCCTCTTCGGTATAAAAGGCTGCGCTCAATGACTTGGCCACAGGGAACACCACAAACAAGCCCAGCAGTGTCGCGCAGCCGACGACCGTGGCTGCCACAAATACATCGCCGCGAAAGTAGCCAAGGCGGGCGATACCAGAGCCCAGCAGCATCACCAAGCACACCAGCACGACAAAGCCACCCCAGCCGATGCCAAATTGCCCCTGCGGCAAAGTGCCCAACGCGGCATTCAGCCATTCATAGGACCACCCGGTGGCACCGATGGTGAACCCGCTGAGCCCCAGCCCCAGCAAGCCAGTGAGGGCTCCCGCTACCAGTACGCCGCCCTGGCGCCTACCTGCGGGCAACAACGCGCCGAATCCTGCGACCAGCAAGCCGATCAGGCCCGTCCAGAGCCACGCGCGGCCATGCACGGCGGCTTGTGTCACGCCATTGGCCGATACCTGCTCGGAAAAAAGTCGAGGCATGGCCGAGAGCAGCGAGCCGCTCTGCAGGAAATACCACGGCAAGACCAGATAAGCTGCGAAGCCTGCAAGTGTCCAGGCGTAGATCGCACGCTGGGTTCGTTCTGTGAATTGGGCTGACATAGGGGAGGCGATCTGTAGATATGAATTGGCTGTCCAGGCTTACTTCGCCTGATTGAAAACTTTGCGTTCCCAGTTCAGGATCAATTGGCGCCGCACCGCCGCCTGTCCGTACTTGGCGTAGTCGTAGTCAATCAATTTGATTTTCTTGAAATCGGGGATGCGAGGATCAAGAACCGCGTTTTTGTTGGACGGCAACTGGAACTGTTTGACGGCGGCGCCAAACTGTTGCGCGCCCGGCGTCAAGGCCCACTCGTAGAGCTTCTTGGCGTTGTCCAGATTGCGAGCGCCCTTGACGATCGACATAGAGCCGATTTCGGCACCGGTTCCATCTGTGGGGGGCATGGCATCTACCGGAAAGCCCTGCGCTTTTTCGCCG